>Ga0193697_1000047_pt1 | contig 43844 bp, 72 predicted proteins | sample L3m2metaG_FD_145073 | JGI IMG/M metagenome (GOLD analysis project Ga0193697, IMG submission 145073) | Soil microbial communities from a riparian zone of the East river system, Colorado, United States - L3m2 | ecosystem: Environmental > Terrestrial > Soil > Riparian zone | place: USA: East River...
GCCCCAGCTCCCCGCCCGAGCTGGACGCCGCCGCATGGATCCGACCGGAGCCAGCAGCACCGACGCCCCACGCGTCGCCACGACAGGAGAACACCCGATGACCACCGAGCCCATCCCGACCGACGCCGATTTCGCTTACGCAGCCGACCGCCACAAATGCGCCCTCTGGTACGCGTGGGGACAGATCGACGCCGGCATCGGCGGCCCCGACGTCGACCCGTTCGATTTCGCCCAGCACCACCGCGCCGAGGCACTCGCCTACCGCACCGAAGCGCGCTGCTGGCTGCCCAGCATCACCGGCGCGTGGACCGCCTATCTCGCCGAGCAGGTGACGCCATGACCGCCGTCGCCATCGCCGGATTCGGCGCCTACTGCGCCGCCGCCATGTACGTACTGCGCCGGATGGTCGCACGATGACGCAACCCCGCTTGCTCGCCGACTTCGCCGCCGTTCCCACCCCACGGGAACGGCGGCACGCCCGCGCCACCAACCGCGCCGCACAGTCGAGCATGTTCGACGACCCGAGCACGTGGGGCGATGACCCCGCGGCGTGCGACGTCTGCGGATCCACCGTTCACGTCACCGAGCGCTGCCCCCACGGCACACCGCTCGCGTTGGCGCTCGACACCCACCACGACCGACAGGAGACCACGCCATGACCACGACCCGACATCACGCCCTCTACCACTGCGCCACGTGCGACACGGTGGACGACGTCGAGCACGTCGGACGCGAAGCCAATCGGCTCACCGCCAGCGACCGCGCCGCCATCGACGAACGCCTACGCGAGACGCTCGCCCGCATCGCCGCCGGCAACGGTGGCCGCTACGCCCCGACATGGGCGGACGTCGAGACGTTCGCCCGCGTCATGGCGCACTCGATCGGATGCAGTCACTACGACCTACGTGTGTGCGAGATCGACGAGATCCGCGGCAGGGCATCCCGCACCGTCGGCCGCAGCTACGACCACGCCGGGCGGATCACGTCATGATCGACACCACGGGGTGGACCATCTGCCCGACGTGCGCCTACCCGCACGACCCCGCCACCGGATGCGACAACCCCGCATGTCCGGACAACCCGCGGCACACCCCCGAGACGCGCGCCGCCATCGTCGAGCGCGCCGCCGCCTACCACGCCGAGCAAGCAGCCGACGCCGAACGCCGCCGGCTCTGGGGCGCATCGTTCACCCGCCGCTAACCCCGACCCCCTCGCCCCGGTCACGCCGGCGCCCGTTCACGACGGGAACGAGGGACCACCGCCCCACGCGGTGACCACCATCAACGACAGGAGAACCCATCCCATGAGCCGCAAGCACTACATCGCCATCGCCGCGATGCTGCGCCAACACATCACCGGCGCGACCAGCACCGCCGAAGCGGTCACCGCGACCGTCATCGCCGGGAACCTCGCCGGCTACTTCGCCGAAGACAACCCGGCTTTCGACAGTGACCGCTTCCTCACCGCCTGCGGGCTGTCATGAGCGGACCACGCAAGCCGATCGAACCGACCCCCGAAGAGCACCGCGCCGCCATGTTCGACCACGAACGCCCGAACCCGTTGATGCCCCAAGATTGGGAGTACCAGACCGTCATGCCTGACGGCGCGACCGTGCTCGTATCCAAGGTCGGCGGAGGGACACTCGGCCGGTACTACGCCGGCGCGTGGCACTACAACTACAGCCGACGCGATCGGCACGCCGAAGGATCCGACCTCGTGACCCCAGTCGCGCACACGCACGCCGACGCCGCATCTCTCGTCGCCGACTTCCACACCCCGGACTGACCGACCGCCTCGCCGCGCTCACGACGCCGCCGGTTCACGACCGGGACGAGGCACGACCATGCCCCACGCATGGCACCACCAGACAGGAGAACCACCATGCCCGAGCGAATCACGCTCACCGACCTAGAACGTGCCCTTGCCGCGCACGCCGCCGCCCTCGACGCCCTCGACGTCCCCCGCGGCCCCCTCACCGTCGAGAAAGGCAACTCCAGCTACGCCTACCCATACCGCCTCGTGATGACCGACGCCGACGGACAACGGACCCGGCCTCCGGTCGGCGCGATGGAGATCGGCCGCACCATCAGCGCGGCGTACGCCACCCTCACCGAGCGCACCGCCATCCTCCGCGACCTCGTGGCCCTGCGCCGCGCCGGAACGTGGCGGCCATGAGCGCCCTGCTCCTCCTCCTCGTGTCCGTGCTCAGCGGCCATGCCCACATCGTCGAGCACGACGCCCCGACCGGCGACCTCCGGCGCGGTGACGTCCTCATCGAGCTGCACACGCCGCCGGCCCAATGCCTCGACCGTGGCGGCCGCCCCTTCCTCAGCATGTGCATCGGGGAGGACTTCTAACCGGCCACCAGACGCACCACACGGGCGCCTCCCGGGCGCTGACGGGTCGGCCGCACCATCACCGCGGCCGACCCGTCCAGCGCCCTACAGCGTGACCCCACGACAGACCGCAACACCACACGACAGACCACTACGATTAGGACCCACCATGAACCGCAGAGACCGCGTCGACGTCATCGACGCCATCGTCACGTTCACGCAGCCCGTGCTCGCCGAAATCCGCGCCTACCAGGCGCAGGTCGCCGCCTACCGGGCGGAAGCCCGCGCCGACATGGACCGCATGGAACGCAAGTTCACCGAACACGACCGCGACATCGCCGCGATGATGCGCCGCCTGTTCCCGGACGACGAAGCATGAGCACCGTCACCGCATGCGACCACTGCGGCCAGCCAATCAACGGTGGCCGCGTCGCCATCCACGTCACGGACTACTACCTCCCGAAGATGAGCGACGTCAGCGCGCCCATCCCCGAAGACCTGCACCTCCGCCTCGACCTGCACCGCGCCTGCTACGTCGAGCACCTGCTACCGCACATCACCGCCTCGATCGGCGCGCCCGACCTCTGACCAAGTCGGGCGGCCGGAACCCCACGTCCCGACCGCCCTAACCCCGACCGCCGACAGGAGAAGGCGAACGGGGCTGCCACCCACACTACGAACGACAGGAGAACACACCATGAGCGCACCAACCGTCACCGTCGAACCCACCCCCCGAGGGTTCCGCGTCGTCATCACCAGCCCGAACGGCACCCGCACCACCGTCGGCCGCTGGACGGCCCGCTACCAAGCCAACGCCCACGCCGCCCACCTACGCACCGAGTACCAACGATGACCGGCGCGACCTTCCTCGTACTCGCCATCATCGCCATCGCCATCTACGCGATGGGCCGACATGACAGCGGCGCCTCAGCTCGCCCATGCCGACATTGCGGCCACCTCAACGGCGCCCACCGCGCCCCCCTCGACCAGTCGAAAACCCACGACGGACACGGCTACTGCTACCCGTGCCGCACCTGCTACGAGAACGCCGCCACGCACCGAGCAGGCCTGTCGTGATCGGGTACCTCATCGCCATCGGCGTACTCGCCATCGGCGCCCTGTCGTTCGGCTACAACTACCGCAAGAGCCGCGCCGAGCGCACCGCGTGGCTCGAACACGACCGCCAGATCCGCCGGGACCGAGGCGAAGATGTCTGACCTCGACCTGTTCACCGGCGCAACGGGGCTCTCGACGCGGGCTCCAGCGATCGGCTACCTGCGGGTGTCGACCGAAGCGCAGCTTGACGGCATGGGCCTCGACATCCAACGTGACGCCGTCATCGCCCTCGCCGCCGTCGAGAACCTCGACCTCGACGGGACGTTCACCGACGAAGGGATCTCCGGATCGGAAGGCCTCGACGGACGGACCGGCCTCGCCGCCGCCCTCGACTGGCTCGCCGACCACCCCGGCTCCACGCTGATCATCCCGCGCCTCGACCGGTTGGCCCGCGACCTGATGGTTCAGGAGTCGGTGCTCGCTGACGTGTGGAAGACCGACGCCACCGTCCTGTCATGCTCGGAGACCGAGCGCACGTACTGCCGGCCGGACTCACCCGACGACCCGGCACGCACGCTCATCCGCCAGGTGCTCGGCGCCGTCGCCGCCTACGAACGGGCGATGATCCGACTGCGCATGACCCGCGGCCGCCGTCGCCTCCTCGATGCCCAAGGATGGGCCGGCGGACCGCAACCGTACGGTTGGGCCTGCCCTGATGAGCGCGCCGTGCTCGTCCACGTCGGAGCACGGCGCAGCTCGGGCGCATCCTGGCAGTCGATCGCCACCGAACTCAACGCCGGCGGCCGCCACAAGCGCAACGGCCGACCGTGGGCACCGCAAGAGCTACAACGGACCCACGCCCGCGCCCTCGCCCGCCAATAGCGTTCATCCTCGAAGCCTCCGCCCGCTTCAGCAACGGCCCGGCCGTCGACAGCACCCCTGCTATTGACGGATCCGGGCCGTTCGCCGTTGCCCCTGGCCGCGCGTCCCCAACCCGCTGCGGCACTGGCTGTCCGCTCTTCTAGTCGACGACGTAGTACCGCGTGTTGTGCGGACCCTGTCGCTCCACATGCACCCTCGGCCGAATGCCCGACCGCTGGCACGCCACGAGATAGGCGCGCAGCCGGTTCCCGATCGTCTGACCCTGCCTGACCCTCGGCGCCGCCGGCAGCAACGCCTTTCCGATCTCCGATGGGCGAGACCCTGGATGCTCACGCAGATAGTCGAAGATGTCGTCGACCGTCACCCGGTACGTGCCCGACGGCTTCCGCCCCCGCCTCGAAGGTGGCGCTGATGGCAGCTCGTGAGGGACGTGCGGTCCTGCCACCAGCGCCGGCTGGCGGGATGCCCCTTTCTTGTGCCCGTTGTAGCCAGCCTCGTGCAACAGTCCGAACCCGAGCGCCACCATCGCGCTGGCGTCACCACCGAAACCGGGTCCCGGCTTGATGATGGCGACCTCTTCAATCTCGTCGGACTCATCATCGGCGAGGTAATACCGAAGCTTGCCGTCGGCGAATGTAGATGCGAGCTGCTTCATGCCCGCTTCCTCTGGCGCGGCGCCGGCGCCTCTTCATCGAACAAGGTGACGACGAGACGTTGCCGCCATTCGAGTTTCGTCGGGGCGGGCTCATCGTCGACACTCGACTTCTTGTGGCAGTAGCCATCGGCGTAGCGGTAGCGGTTCACGACCTCGCCGGAATGCGCGTACCACTGGATCCGATCACTAGTGCAGCTCGTGCAATTCGAGCGCAAGCCAACGCATCTCGTCATCGCATACGGGGCTCGCAGTCCCGGCTCCGCCTGAAGCGGATCGACCTTCCCCTGTTCGTGATGCCATTGGTGACCTGCCGAGTGGCAGATCTCGAATGCTCGCTGAAGCGTGGCTACCGGCTGAACGAGACTCATCGTCCGAGCCCCTCCCTTGCGTCGTGGTCGTTGCGCCATGTCGCTGATTGTTGCACACTGTCGTGGTTCGTGGTGACCTTACGCTGCCAGGCAACAGCGATCAGCGCCGCCTCCGCCCGACCGGTGTCCTTCACCCGAGCGAACAGATCACGATGTTGCGGCCACAACCTTGCCGCGGCCGCACGCCCCGACGCCTTGTCTTTCGACACCCCCATCAGGCGCTTCCACACGTGCGGAGGGATCGACACCGCTGCCACCCCGAGCGCGGCGACAATCCCCTCGACTGTCCCGAGCGCCCGCCCGAACGTGAACATCGAACGCACACCCTGCCCTGGCATCGAATGCACCGCCTCGATCACCACCAGATCCGGCGACCACGACGACAGCAAATCGACCAGCGCTCCGGCCATCACCACCCCGTCAGCCGAGTCGATGTCGCCCACGGCCAACAACGTGCAGCGCTCGCCGTCGATCATGCCGAGCGCACCACTCAACCCGGGATCGACACCGACAATCCGAGTCACTCCTCCGACGGCTCCAGGCTGTCTTGGTAGTCGATCACCTTGCCGGCCTCGTCGACGTTCAACTGGTTGTGCGTCAGGATGTCCCGCCCGATCACCGCCGACGACGTGCGGAGCTGCTCGTAACGGTCGTAGCCCATGCGCTCATACACCGCCTTGATCAAGCCGACCTGGCCGCGTGACGCCGGCCGGACCTCATCGCCCGCACCCTCAGTACCACCCTCTATTTCGTCGCGACGAAATTCCTCCAGGTCAGGCTCGGGGTCAGGCACCGTCCCCTCGTGCTCGGCGAGCAACACTTCCTCTTCGACCATCGCCCGGAACACGTCACGCAGACGTGGCAGCTCGGTGTCGAGCACGGGGTCGTCGAGCTGGTGATCGGGGAACGCACGCGCCATCACCGCCGACGGGTCGAGACCGTGCTGCTCGCAGGCCTCGACGAACTTAGACATCGCCTCAGCGCCGAGCGCCACCGGTTCGGCCGGCCCGTGGTCGATCGGTCCGATGTCGATGACCTCGCCGTTCTCGTCGATGTCGGCGCCCAGCTCCTCGACCGACATCAGCCCGAGCGTCACGTCGGAGAAGTGGACGCGGCACAGGATCCCGATCGCCCGCCACCAGCACATCATCTGCGGGTAGTTCTTCCAGGTCTGCTTGTTCGCCAGCCCAGCGCGGCGAGCATCCTCGACCGTGAACGTGATCGACATCTCGGTCCCGTCATCGGCGCGCTTGCCGAGCACCGTCGCACCCTCCGCCGTCATCGTGCCGGTCACCGAGTGCCCGGCACGCCGCACCAACCCGAGCTGCGCCTCCGGGCGCAGACCCCACGTCCCCTCGATCACGTGCCCATTGCGCATCGACGTGATCACGTCCCAGCCATGCGTCCGACCGGACAACGCGGCGACGACGATGTTCGCCGGCTTGCGGCGGTAGTCGCGCGGCACGATGTCTGACTGCGCGAGGTACTCGGCCTGGTTGGTCATCAGCAGCCACTCGTTCGGCGGCACCACCGACGACGGCGCACGATGCGGCGCAACCACCAGATCGGTCATTGCGGCGGAGCCTCCTGCTCCTGCTGCGCCATGCGCTGGCTGCGCTCACCGGCGCGGTAGCCGAGATAGCCGCCGAGCACGCCGATAATCCCGCCGAACACGGAGACGAGGATCTGCGTGGCGTTCTCACTCAACCCGGGGTCCTCCCCCAGGATCGCGTCGTAGAGCACCGCGAACGTGATCGTGTTCACCGCGGTGACCAACCCGAACGCGAGAACGAGCGCGACCCAGTCCTTGCCATGGGCTTCTACCGGTTGACCCAGCGGGCGGGGCATCGCTACGAGCCTCCATCAGGTGGCGGCTCCGGCTTCGGCGGCAGCCGCGCGTCGAGACGGCGTTCCCACACCATGTACACGACGCCGCCAATGATGAAGAACAGGATGGCGGCGATGATGATGACAGCGATCCACATCAGCGCTCAGCGCTCGCTCGGCGCTTCGACGATCACGACGCGTGCTCCAGCCGCTCTAGGCGGGTGATGATGTCGTTCAGCTTCGAGTCGATCGGCCCGCTGATGTATGACCAGTTCCATGCCGCGGCCCATGGCAGGTTGAGGTTCGCCCCGCCGGGGTCGGTGAACTGGCCGGGCGCGCCGATCCGTTGCGTGCAGTACTGCCACAGCTCGGCGAGCTGGCGGGCCTGGTCGTCAGTCATGTCTGGCACCTCCGGGGTGTCGGTCGTCGTCGCGCGGCGTAGGCATTCGGCGCGCATGTCGTCGAGATTCCACGTGCCCGAGCTGTTGCACGAGCGCGGCTTCCACGGCCCCTGCACGGCGTCGGCGGTGGCTGGGTCGACCTTGCGGCTGGTGTAGTGGGCGTGCCCGACGATGTCGGCGGCGAGGTTGCCGAGGTAGGTGTTGATCGCGTTGGACCAGGCGAAGTAGGCGTCGATCAGCTTGGTCGACCACGGCTCGCCGACGCCGTTGTTGTTGACCTCGGTATTGACGAGCGTGGTGTTTCCGCCGTCAGTCGGACAGGTACCGCGGCTGAACTTCGTCGGGCCGCCCTTTCCCGAGCAGTTCGAGGCACCACCGGCGATCGGCCAGGCGTCGCCGTTGCGGCCGAGCGTGAGGTTGCCGACCGGGTTGTCCGGGTTGCCGCGCACTTGGTAGTTGACACAGGCCTCGTCGGACATGCTCGTCGAGCTGGCGGCGTGATGCCACATGTGTCCCAACGGGACTGCCGAGAATCCGCCGCTGGAGCGGGCGCGCCGTTCCCACCCGGCGTTAGTGGAGGTGACCTTGACGACGAGCCCGGCGTCGCTGGCGATGTCGGCGAGCGGGAGATAGATGCTGCCCATCAGACGGCGTCCAGTGCGCCTTGGCGGCGCAGCCAGTCCAAGATGATCTGCATCAGGTCGACGCCGATCTGGCGGTCGTCGGGCTCCAGCTCGTCCCAGGCCGGCAGTGGCGAGGTGGCGACGTAGCGGCGGGCGTCGTGCAGTGTGCGGGCCAGCTCGGTGGCGTCCTCCGGCTCGCGCTCGATGATGTAGCGGACGATGACGCCACCGATGCCGCGGGCCATCTCCTGTGCTCCGGTGTCGAGCTGGTCCCACGTCGGGAGGCCGCGGTCGCCGACGAGCTGGTCGAGGGCGAGGCGTAGCTCGTGGAGCTTGTAGGTGGCCTGTTCCTCGTCGGGTGGTTCGATGCCCCAGGCGTCGGCAGGATCCCAATCGCCGAAGGTGACGTCACTCATCCGAACCCTCCCGGGTAGTTCATCCGCCGGCCGCACTGATGCTGGGACAGGTTGTAGGTCCAGCGCCGGCAGTCCGTGCACAGGTACATCAGGCGCCCGACGCGGTGCTTGGGCTGGATCGCCCGGCGCACCTTCTCCAATCGCCGCCGCCGCACGGTCGCCGCCGCCCCGGCCGTCCTCATGCCGGCTCCCCGAGCTTGACCAGCATCCGTCGGGTACCCGGGCGCTCACGCGAGTAGCGCTCGACGAGGTCGGGATGATCGGCGCGCAGCATGTCGACGTCGAGCTGCGTCGACGGGCGCGTCACCTTCCAGGTGACGACCTCGATCCCGTTCCAGGTGCCGACCTCGTGGCCGAGCAGCAGCTTGGCGATGGCGTCCTTGGTCAGGTCCTCCTCTTTGGCCGCGTCCTTGCGGATCTGGCGCAGGGTGTGCAGCTCGCGCACCAGGTTCAGCGCCTCGTCGTCCAGCTCGGCGACGCCTTCGGGTTCGGGGTGCAGCTTGGCGATGTTGTCGTAGGACAGCTCGATCCAGTCCGGCACGATGCCCAGCTCGATCGCCGCCATGAACCGCTCCGCCCGGCTGAGGATCTCGGCCTGCAGCTCGGGGTAGGCGTTGACGCGGTACTCGTTGAGCGCCATCGACGGGTCGAACCAGATCAGCCAGCACATGTCGGCGCCGGTGCAGGCCATGATCGACTGGCACTGGTCCAGCCAGTAGGGCTCGGGCCGGGGGGCGTAGTTGCTCGTCGTCTTGATCTCGATCGGGCAGTCGTCGTCGAGCGCCCAGCGATCAGGCGTGGCCATCATCGGCCCGTTGACGTACAGCTCGTCGACGGTCTCAACGGCACAGGCGTGCTCGATCCCCCACCACTGGGCGATGGCGTCTTCGAGCATCACGCCGCGGCGCATCGCCGACGTCTGGGACTGCTCGACGCCCGTCAGCTTGATCGTGGCGTAGTCGCCAGGCGACATGTAGGGATGGCGGTCGAACAGGATCGACGTCGCCGAGGCGTTGAAGTAGGGCCGGCGGGCGGCCAGCCACTCGTCACGGTCGACGGGCTTGGGGATCGTCGAATGGATCATGTCCGCTCCTTGACCAACAGGTAGACGTGCTCCACGCCTTCGCGGCTCGCCGCGTTATCCCCCGCACCCCCGAGCCCACGGGTGGCGATGGCGTTGTCGTCGCAGAACATCAGCCCGAGCGACAACAGTGTCCGCACATGCCAGCCCGACACGCGTACTCGGTCACCGTCGCGCACGTGGTCCTTGACGTTGAGCACGAACAGCCCGCCAACGTCAAGCAGCTTCACGACGCGCCGGTACACGTCGACGTGCAATGCCCGGTACTCGTCGCCCCACGCCATGCCACCCGCGTTCCCTTCAGTCAGTGGGTGCCCGAGCCGATGACGGTAGGTCGCCCGGTCTGACTCGTCGCGGGCTTCGTGATGGTCGGCCATCCGGTTGCCGTAGGTCGGCGAGGTCACCACGGCGTCGAACGTGCCGACCATCTGACGCGTCAGCGCGCGCGAGTCGGCACACACGTTGCGCGGATGTAGCGCCGCCCATTCGGGCTCGATCTCAACACCGAATGAGTCGGCTCCCAGCTTGTCGGCAATGGCGTGCACCAGACCAGTCCCCGCGAAGGGGTCCAGGATGCGCCGCGGTGGATGAGGCTCCAGCAGCTCGACGACGGCAGCGACAACCGCCCCGGAGAACCGAGCCGGGTGTTCGCTCGACTGGGGACGACGCAGACGCACGACCTCGGCGACTTCGGCGCCGGTCGGCTCGTCACCGTAAGTCTCGACGGCCTCGGCCCATGCGTCCGCGCGCTCCTCGATCGGCAGCGCCGACAAGGGACGCACCTGTCGCTCGGTCGGCGTGGTGCCCATGGGCACCACGGGAAGGGCATCGAGTGTCTCGGCCGCAGCGATCTGGCGGTTGACGTAGTGGCGCCCGTAGCTCCACCGCTCCCGGCAGTACTCCTCAAACGTCTCGTGCGTCGTCAGGTAGAGCCGCTCGTCACGGATGGCTCGCAGGTGCCAGCCCAGCTCGGCCAGTGACCGCTCGATCGCGGCCTCGTGCTCCCGCAGCCGGTTGACCGCGACGACGTCAGTCATCGACGCGACCGTCTGGCCAGCTCGTGCATCGCGGCCGATACCGCGACCGGCACCCGCTTCTGCTCGGGTGTCGTCAGAAAGTCCAGCTCGGCGAGCACGTAGGCCCACAGCTCACCGTCGGGCATCTCTGTGATGCGCTCGACGGGCGGATGCTCACGGACGACGTGAACTGCGGTCATGCTGTCCTCCTACTGGTCACGTCCACGGCGCCATGCCCATCCGGTCGTAGGCCGCGGCGGCGCAGGCGATGTTCTTCTCGGCGTTCGTGACGCTGGCCAACGTGACGCCGCACCAGCCATGCCAGACGGCGCCGAGACTGCCGCGCAGGTTGATGCCGAGCAGCCCGCCGCCGGCGTCGTCGCGGTCGACGACGTACGACCTGTGATCGCAGCCCGACTCACGCCACGCGATCCGAGTGAACGCGGCGACCGGCAACCCGTAGCGCTCGAAGAGCGGGGCGTAACTGGCGCAGTTCCCCGGTGTCGGCAGAGCGGTCAGCCACTCCTCGAACTGCGGGCCGTCGGTGTCGGTCTCGGCGAGCGCGGCCTCACCCTCGGGCGTATCAAGATACGCGACGGCGCCCTCTGGATCGTCGTGATGCCAGGCCAACCAGGCCCGGGTCTGGGCCGGCGTGCAACCGAGCACGAGCAGGATGACAGGGGTGCTAGCCCAGCGCAGAATGCGACGCAGCATCGGTCCGTCCTTGGGTCAGGGCGTGCGGCGTGTCAGCGCGAACCAACTGGTCGAGCGGAACGACGACGACATCGCCGGAAGGAAGCAGCACCTTGGCCCGCGGCCGGTACGGGTCGACGAAGAGCAGCGTCCCTTTCCAGCCGCGGTGAGTCAGGATCACCTGCTCGCGGCGCTGCGCATCCGTCGGCGTGAGCACGTCAGGACGCCTCCCGGACCTCGTGAACGGGCAGTGCGTCGAGATCGCGCTGGTCGAACAACCACTGGCCGGCGATGTTCTTGCGGGCCGGCACCTTGCCAGTCCGCGCCCACCGCTTGACCGTTTCGTGGTGCACGCAGAGCTGCCGCGAGGCTTCCCGTGCGGTCACGGTGTACGTCCGTTCGGCCTCTTTGAGCACCCGGCCGAACCTAGTGCCCTACGCAGCAGGGTGCAACGTGTCGTTGTGGAAGGTTGCGGATTGTTGTGCCCTACCCACGACAACCCGCTACAGTCCGCTACATGACAGCACCCAACCTGACGTTGCCTACTGACGAAAGTGTCCTGGACGAAAGAGTGCGGGACAACATTCGCATGCTGAAGGCACTGCGCAAGATCTCCGACGCCACCATCGCCGAGCGAGCTAAGTACACCAGTCGCCAGCAAGTCGCTGACCGCATCGGTGGGCGTACTGGACTCAGTCTCAGCGACGTCGTCAGGATCAGCGCGGCGCTTGGCGTTGACTTCGACGCCCTCCTCGACCCGTCGACTGAACTGATGCAGCACGTCTCCGACCAGAAGGCAATCGCGGAGGCGGGAGTCGTCGTCGTAGGGGAGAAGCCGAAGCCCGCACCGCGTAAGCGTCCTACCAAGCGCACAGCGAGCAAGTCGTGACCGGGGGACGGGGACGCCCGAAGGCGAGGCCCGCCAAACGGGAGAACGGATCAGGCTCGATCACATGGGACGCCAGCAAGCAGCGGTGGCGCGTCGAACTCACTGTCGGGCGGACGGCCGACGGACGACAGATCCGCAAGAAGCGGCTGATCGTAGACCGCGAGGAAGCCGAGCAAGTCCGTCTCGACATGCTCCGCCAGTACCGCGGCGCCGAGATCACCGGTGCCACGCCGACCCTCGCCCAGCACGCCGAAGACTGGCTGAAGCTGGTCAACGCCCGCCGGGCGCCATCGACTCGCACCGTCGTGGAGTCCGACGTCCGCAAGCACATCATCGGCGGCCAGCTCGGCCATCTCGTGATCGACCGCCTGACCTACCGCCACGTCGAGATCTGGCTGGCCGACATGCGCGACCAAGGGTTCACGCACTGGACGATCACGACAAAGAAACGGACCCTCAGCCAGATCTTGCGCTGGGGCGTGAAGCGCGGACTGATCGGCGCCAACCCTGTCCAGTTCGCCGAGATGCCAGCAAACATCCGAGCTGGCGAAACCAAGCGAGCGTTCACCCTTGACGAGGCGTCGCGATTCATCGCCGCGTGCCAAGCGAGCGAACATCCGACTGGTGTCTACTTCCTCACAACGATGATGCTCGGGCTTCGCCCCGGCGAGACAAGCGGGCTGCGCTGGTCATCGGTCCGCTGGGCAACCGGGACGCTCCACGTCGATCGCGCCCTCAAACGGGAAGCCACCGGTCGGCCCATCGAGATCGGCCCAACTAAGACGCGCCACACCCGCACCGTGGCGATGCCTCCCGAGGTCGTTGATGCCCTGTCGATGTTCCAGGTACGTCACGAGGTCGCGGTGATGACTGGGCCAGAGATGCCGGCGCGGTGGGCCGATCTGATCTTCATCGCCCTCGACGACGGCCGTGAGAACTTCGGTTCCCCCGAGTACCCCACGTTCCTCCGCAAGCATCTCGATGAGCTGACGGCGGCGGCCGACGTCCCTCGCCTGACGCCGTACGAGCTGCGCCACTCGTGCGCCTCGATCCTGCTCGCTCGCGGCGTGTCGCCGACCACCGTCGCCGACATGCTTGGAACATCAGAGCGGATGCTCCGGGAGCACTACCACCACCTGATCGACCCGACCATCACGGCGGGCCGTGAGACATGGGCGACGATCACGTCTCAGACCGACGGCTGATACCCACCGCTCAGCCGTTGGGCGGCCCCGGCTTGATCCCCTTCCCGCCATGGGGGCTCGCCGGGGTCGTTCCGCGTCCGGGGCGCTACCGCGCGGGGCGGGGCGCTACCCGGGGCGCTACGGGTACAAGAAACTCATCATGCCATGTCACGCCACACGACAACTCGCAACAACATGCGACAACCCACAACATAGGGCACGCAATTATCCCCTACGACGATCCCGTGAGAACCTTGCCAAGGTGAGGGTCGCGGGTTCGAATCCCGTCGTCCGCTCCAGGTCAGAGGGCATTTTCACCCTTCGACCAGAATCTCGGGGCGCTACCCGGGGCGCTACGGGCCTCAGAATGGGGGCAGCACGGCCGGCCGCACGATGAGGCGGGCCTCCCGGCTCGACGGGGCGGTGATCGAGCCGCCGTCGGGGAAGGTCACCGTGACGATCAGGTCGTCGACGCCGACGGCGAGCCCGGCGGTCTGGGCGTCGGGCCAGTCGTAGACGACGATGCCGTTGAAGGCGTCATAGATGTAGGCCGGCAGCCTGAGCCACCCGTCGACGTAGGTGACGGGCGGGAACCCGTCCGGCAGCTCCAGGGTCGGGCCGCCGTCCTCGGCGCGCAGTTGGAGGAAGGCGGTGCCGTCGGTGAGGTCGACCGGGAGGCCGGTGTCGTCCTCGATGGCGACCGCCAACATCGGCAGGCGATCGCCGCGGCGCATCGCCCATTCGCCGAGGATCATCGACGGACCCGGATCGATGGCGCCCGGCACCCCGCCGCGGAGGCGGGCGATGTCGTTGGTCTCGACGGCGACGATCACGCCGGTGATCGGGGCGCCGACGAACGAGCCGGTGATGACGGCGACGTCGGGCTCCTCGACTACCGCGATGAGACCGTCGCCGAACGTGCCGGTGATGACGGCGACGTCGGGACCGCCCTCGACGGCGGCGATGACGCCAATGACCGCGACAGGCGGCGTGAACACCGCGATGATCGCCGCCACATCGGGCTCCTCGACGGCGGCGATGACGCCCGACGGTGGTGCCGTGGACGTGCCGACGATCGTCGCGACATCAGCGGTCTCGGTGGTGGCGATGACACCGGTGGGCGGCGCCGGATCGACGACGAGCACGAAGTCGGCGGTGCCGTCGACATGGTTGCCGGGATAGACAACGGTTCGGCCGGCGGTCTGGGCCTCGCTCGCCGAGATCGTCGTGTACGTGCCGAGGAACGGGTCGAACCACCGCAGACGCACGTCGCCGGTGCCGGCGATGATGGTCGTGTCGACGGTGACGGCGCGGTTGTTCGGGAAGTAGGCGGCGGCAACGGTGCCCGAGGCTCCGATCGCGGCCCGGTCGCTACCGGTGCCCTGCCCGGTGGTGACGAACGCCGATGTCGGCGCCCACGTCGGGTCGGCGACGAACTCGTCGAGGAACGCCCAGCAATACGACTGCTGGGTGGTGTGGACGTGCGTGAGGACCTGCTGCCAGGTCAGGCCCTCGCCGAAGCCGAACGGGTTGGAGAACCCGAAGCACCACCAGTCCTCGTGGCCGTAGTTCTCGTAGCTGCCACCCTCCAGGAACACGGCCCATGACCGGTAGCGCAGGTTGAGACCGAGGTTGCCAGGGTTGTAGTGGGGGCTGCCGTCGTAGGGCGGTTCGACGTCGCCGGTGGGCAGGGTGGTGGCGCCGACCTCGTTGTAGCTGGTCTCGATCCGGTCGGTGCTGTTGCCCTCGTACTCGTAGAACCCGTTGCACGTGACGTTGAAGTGCGAGTAGCCCTGCGTGATGATCGCGCCGTAGGTCGAGCTGTCCTGGTTGGCCTCGCACCAGCGCACCGGTCGACGCCCCGCCGTCTCGGCATCGTTGATGCCGTGGAACAGCGCGTCGATGTTCGCGTTGAGCCCCGGGTTGAGGTCGAACATGACGTGCCACACGATGTTCGTGTAGGCCAGGTACCGGATGGCCAGCTCGAACCCGGCGTTGTACGCCTGCGTGGTGGTCACGGCGTTGAAGTTGTTGGCGTTGCCGTTGTCGCCCCAGCTGTAGAAGAGGCTGAGGTTGATCGTCATCCCGAGGCGGTCGCACTCCGAGACGCACCAGTCGACCGACGACCAGCCGGGGCCGAACGTCGAGGCCCACGGGGTGCCGTTCCAGAAGGCCTGGCCGGCATCGTTGGTGTAGCGGTGCCAGCCGCCGAAGTCGATGCCGCCGCCGTAGCCGATGGTGGCGGCGTTGAACCCCTGCGCGGCGAGCCCTTCGAGCGCCTCGGTGATCTCGGCGTTGGAGAGGTTCTCCGCCATCGACCACGACGAGAAAGCCCGCATGAGGTAGACGTCGCCGAACTGGTCGACGATCTTGCGACCCGAGATGGCGGAGGCGTAGCGGTGCGAGAACGGGACGGTGCCGGTGATGGCCGAGATATCGCCGGTCTCGACCGCGACGATGGTGCCGGTGACGTTGGAGGGGTCGGTGGATGTGCCAGCGAGCGCGGCGACGTCGGCCGCCTCAGTGACGGCGATCACGCCCGAGTTGCCGGGCGGATCCGTGGACGTGCCGGCGATCGCCGAGACGTCGGCCGCCTCGCTGGCGGCGACGACGCCGATGACCGAGGATGGCGGACCCTTGTAGGTGACGATGACGGCGGTCCACGGCACCGAACCGAAGGTCTGCGTCCAGGCATGGTCGATGGCGGTCGTCGCCGCCACGATCTTGTAGGCCGCGTTGGAGATGTAGGCGAGGCCCGACTCCTGCTCACCGATCAGGGTGAAGGTCGGATCCTGCGTGATGGTGTCTCCGACGTCACCGCTGTCGACGGCGACGTAGACGAAGGCGATCTCGTCGGCCTGGGCCAGCGTGCCGGTCGAGCCGGTCGTCCACGTGGCCGAGGTCGCCGCGTTCTGCGACGACTTGTCGAACGCGGCAGTGACCATGTCCTCGACCTCGATGATGTCGAGGTTGGCGATGTCGACCCCAGCCTGACTGAACGTCACCGTGTGGGTCGCGCCGCCGGTGGCGATCGGCGCTGAGTAGACGGCGATCCAGATCGGCGACGTTGCCGTGTCGAAGTCGCGGGTCCAGGTATTGCCCTTGTTGTCGGTGACCGACGAGGGACCGGACGCGCCTTGATAGCCGCCGACGATGGCCACCGCGTGCCGACCGACCGTCGTCGGGTTGGTGAACGTGGCCGCGGTCGTCGAGCTACCGCTGGTGGGGTAGGTGTGCGCGACTTGCGCGACGGCTAGCGCCATCGGTCTCGCCCCCTTCGGGGTTTAGGCGTTGCCGGTGGTGATGGTGCCCGAGGTGATGGCGATGGTGCCGCCTGCGGTGACTGAGGTGGTGTTGAGCGTCATGTCGCCGCCGCCGCCAGTCGGGGTGATCGAGCCGTCGAGGACGCCGGTGGTGCCGTCGGCCTTCATGAGGCGGAACCAGCCGGCGGTGCCCGAGTTATCGGCCGACGTATCCGACGTGACGGTGTTGAAGGTGAGCACGCCGGCCGACCCGGTGCCGAGCGCGCCCGCCACGACGAGCGTGCCGAGCAGCGTGCCCGACGGCGCGGTGGCCACCGACGCTGGCTGCAAGCCGGTGTACAGCTTGATCTGCGCGCCGGTGCCGGCCTCGGTGGCGATCGCCGTGGCCTGCGCGGTCCGCAGGGTGGTGTTGTACCTGAGCGTCATGTCGGTCCTTTCACACGTTGCTGGGGTTGACGACGAACTGCATCCGGTCGTCGATTGGGATGGTCAGCCGTCGCCCGCTGCTGTAGGTGATGACGGCCGCGGCGCGGTAGACGCCTGGCGTGTCGAGATCGCCCGGCTGCCAATCGCGCACCAGCCGGTCGTCGCCGTCGGCGGATTCCACGCTCAGTGGGAAGCTGCGCGAGATCGCCTCGGTGTCGGACAGCACGAGTACGGCCGTAGTCAGCCCGGCGTCGTCGAGCGGCCCCTCGTCGGAGCAGACGAGCGCTGAGAACCGGGGCAGCACGTCGCCTTGGCGGTAGATCCAGCTGGGATCAGTGAGGTACCCGCCGGGCCAGGGCACGAGGTAGTAGCGCAGCGACGCCAGCGGGTCGCTGGCCTGCATCCCGTAGGTGCCCTCGCCATAGGTGCCGCTGCCGTACGTCGCCCCGGTCAAGGCGACGCCGGTGACGAAGCGGAGGCGGTAGCGGGTGGCCTTCACTGCCGATACCGGTTCCACACGACGTCAGCAGCGGCGTAGGTAGTGCCAGCAAAGCCGCCAGCCCAGTTCACGCTGAGCCCGAACTGCGGGGAACCCCCGGCCGGAACGACCCATGAGTGAGTGAACGGGCACGGTGCCCACAGGTTGGCGCCGGGGGAGTTCGTGGGCTGTGTCTGCACGTTGGTGCCGAACACCTGGGTGTTGAGGGAGTACCCGACGAAAGCGAGGGCCGATGAGTCGGAGCCGGCCCACCCGACGCCGGTGACGGACATGACCGTCGGATAGTCCAAGACCGGCGTCACGGCCACGTGCAGCACGGTGCTGCCGGCGACCGTCGGAGTCGAAAGAGCACGGGCGGCTGCACCGGCGACGCGGGATCCCGATTCGATCACCGCGATGTGGTTGATGATCTCGGTCAGCGCCGTCGAGATGACGATGTGGTCCGAGGGGTGCGCGTCGACCTGCGGTGTGGAGTTGGTGCGGTCCAGCGGTGGGACCGGCGGGGGGTATGGCATCAGCCTCTCCTCATCGCGCGGGCTCGCTGCTTGCGCAGTTCTCGCTCCTTCTTCTCGACGTCGATCGTCTCGGCGGTCGGGATCTGGAGACCACGACTGATCGTGGCGAGCAAGCCGGCGTTCTCACGTTCGGCGCCCTTGTAGGCGTAGCCCGTCTGGTAGCGGGCTTCTTCGCCGGGAGTGACGGTGAGATCGCGCAGGGCGCGGATCGGTGCGGGAGCGGCCTGCTGGGTGGCGATGTAGCCGATCTCGCCCAGGGCATGGAGCGGATCGGAGACGAGGCGACTCAGCGGCGAAGTGGTCTCTTGCTGACCGTACCGGTTGAGGGCGGCGGTCGACGATGGCCGCCCGAGTGGGCGGATGGCACCGACGTCGAAGCCGGTCGCCGAGGCGACACCGGTCTTGATCCACGGCGAGATGGCGTTGGTGTAGGTCTGCGCCCGCAGCGGGTTCCCCTCGAAGTTGAAATACGGGGACGTGCCGCCGAGGTTGAGGAACTGGCCGCCGCCGAGCGGGATCTTGTTGCCGAGGAAGCCGAGCAGGTCGTCGGACATCTCCGGGTCGGCGTACATGTTGGCCAGGTTGAACAACATCGCGGCGCGCGTCGGCGAGTGGATCGGCAGCTTCATCGTGGCGGTGACCGAGTGGCGCAGCCAGGCGTAGAACGGCAGCACTTCCCGGACGTAGCGCCGCTCGAAGTTGGTCATCCGGGTGAAGTCGCCGAGCGCCGCCAACGTCGAGCGCATCGCCGCTTCGGTCGGGATCCCTTCGGCCCGCTTGGCGAGGAACACGGCGGAACGGGTGGCGTTGTCGACGAACTGGTTGACGGCGAACGAGAACCGCCCGGCGCGCTGCACGCCACGCCCGATCCGGGTCCGGGCGACCTGGTCGGGGCGGTCGAACTGGGTCCGAAACTCTTCGTAGGTGAGCCCGTAGTTGGCCAGCTCGTTGGGGGCGCCCCGGGACAGTCCTTCGTTCTCCCAGAGCTTGCGGAACCCGCCTTCGGACTTGGCGATGTTGCGGAACTGGCGGACCAGCTCGACGGGGCCGACGCCGGCGTTGAATCCGGCCATGATCCCGTTGCCGATGATGTTGCCGGTGAACCACTTGGTGGAGAACGGAAGCACCCATGTCTTCCACGTGCGGTTGGCCTTCGACAGGCCCCGGAACAGGGCGTTGGTCGGCGCCGCCGCGTTGAGCTGACGTTGGATCTGTTCGGGGACGATGACCTGCTGCGGGTGGATCTCGCCGCCGCCGTTGATCGCCTTGTAGCCGGCCGCTTCGGCGACCTTGGCGATGTCCCGTGACGGCATGATCTCGCCGCCGTGCCCGTCGGCCCATGTCGCCATCGCCTCTTGGACCTCGGGGATGGCGTCGGCGCGCTTGCCGAACTGCTCCATCACGGTCTGGTCGCGCACGTTGTACTCGTGCTTGCGGACCTCGGCGGCTTCGAGGCGGGCGTAGGCGTCAGGTGACAGCGGGCGCAGGCCGGTCTTACGTTGCTGCGTGGCGCGCAGGGTGCGGGTGCCGGTGAGCCGGCTCGACGACAGGGACCCACCGGTCGCCTCCGGGCCGCCGGTCAGATGGATCGGGTCGAGATCCCGTTCGACGTAGTCGGCGAGCGTCGTCGCGGTCTCTTCAGCCATCTCCAGGAACGTGTCACCGGAACCAGGCGAGCGCCGGTTGTACCCCTCGGCCATCTCGATGAGGGCACCGACGGCACGCTGGTTGCCTTGCGCCACGGTGCGGTACCTGGCCGGCATCGCGCCCGTGTAGTCGTTCATGATGGTGTGGATCGTCTTGGCCCGTGCCCCCTGGTAGCGCTCCATGTCGGCAGCGAGCGCGCTGCGGACGTCGTCGGGGATCAGCCACGGCGTCTGATGGACGGCGTCGGCGACCCGCAGCGGCGTGTTGAGCCGACGCCCGGCCGCGGCGTCGGCCGACACGAGGGCGTCGATGTCTTCGAGCAGGGTGGCTTTGCCGACGGCGTCGTTGAGGGCGGTCAGGTCGTGCGGTTCGAGCACCACCCCCTTCTCGTCGAGGACACGTTGCACGGTGCGTCCGATCACCGCCGACGGGGTGCCTTGCTGGACGCCGAGTTCGGTGACCGGCGACAACGGCTGCTGCGTCCCGTCGAGCGCGGCGAGCATGTCGTCGTAGGCGCCGTACTTGCGGGCCAGACGGTTGACGACACCGGTCAGGGCGCGCCCGTCGCCACGGCCGACGAGCCCGCCGAGCGTCGGGCCGGCCCGGTCGATCTTGTTGCGCATCCGCACGACGGCCGGACGGTTGACGTCTTCGACCATGCGATCCTGGAAAGAGCGGCCCAGCTCGGTCTCCAAGTTGGCGATGCGCTCGTTGCGGTAGTTGATCGAGCGTCGGCGGCGGACCTGGGCGGACCGCATCGTGATCGCCCGGTCTGATTCGACGGCGGCGCGCTGCTGGAATCGTTCCGCCGGCGACAACGGGTGGGTCGTCTCACCGGTCGACGTGGTGCCGGTGCGGCGCTTCCACACGTTCGTCTCGACCGGCGGCTTGGCGATCTCGGACAGCTTCGGGCCGACCGGTGGGCGGGCGTTCAGCTCGGCGGCGGCGGCCTGGCGGACCCGTTCAGCGGCCGCGGTGAGCGCCGGCGTCGATTCGCCGGAGCGCATCCAGTCGGCGACGTCGCGGATCGGGACGGTAGAGCCGATCCCGTTGACGAGCGCCTCGACGTTGGCGCCCGGTAGATAGGACTCCAGCAGGTCGGTGAAGTCGCCCCACCCGGCGGCTTCGTCGCCGAGCATGGCGTCGAGGGTGGCGTTGAACGAGACCTGCTCATCGGGCGTCAGCGCGCCGTACTCGGTGCGTACGTCGGTGAGCGCCGTCTCGGCCGTGCGCACGGCCCGCCCGGCGTAGTCGGCGAGCCCGCCGCGCAACGCCGAGGTGACCTGCTCGACCGGCATCCCGCGTTCTTGGGCGATCAGCCCGATGACGGCGTCGCCCTTGCCGGATCCGGCGTCCCAGCGGCGCTTGACGGCGTCGACGTAGCGGGCCATCGCCTCGTCGACCGACATGTTGGTGCCGAGCCGGGCGTTCATCGAGTCGGCGATGACGTCAGGGCCGAGCGCTTCGCCCGGTGGCCGCAGCCAGCCTTCGCGCCGCATCCGGCCCCGCGTCTTCGAGTCGAGGGCGTTCAACCAGTCGTACTCGCCGCCGACCTGCTCGCCCTTGGCCGGTAGGCCGGGACGGCCGACGTCGCCGACCATCCGATCAATCTCGCCTTCGATCCGGGAGGCTTCTTCGGCGCCGAGTTCCTTCGCCCGGGTGCGAAGCGCGGTCAGCTCGCCACGCGGCACCGCCGGCTCCGGACGTGCGCGAGCGCCGGCGATGTGTTCGTCGATCCGCTGTGCCCGCTGCGTCAGCTCATCAACCCGGTTGGCGGCTTCGGCGACGATCTCCACCGGGGCGTCAGGTGCGAGCGCCTCGTACTCGTCGACGGCTCGCTCCAGCCGGCGCAGCGTCGTCGTGTGTTCGGCGCGGGCGGCGGCGTCGCGGATGCTGGCCTTGCCTTGGGTCTGGCCGAGAGCGAAGTCTTCGCGGGCGACGCCCGGCGCCGGCAGCTCGGCGGCCAAGGCCTCGTAGGCGGCGGCGACGCGTTCCTGGCGGACGGTGCCTGGTTCGCTCTGCTCCCAGACCCGTTGCGCGGGGGCGCGGAGACGTTCCTGTTCGCGGCGTAGCCGGCCGACTTCCGCCGGCAGCAGTTCGGTGCCGGTCTGGGCCGGGTTGAGGGTCGGCTCGAAGCCCGGTTCGTTGCCGAGCCCGCGCTGTGTGCGCCGTTCCGACATGACCCCGAACCGCTGTTGGACGGCGTCCATCGCCTTCAAGGTCGACGGCGCGTGGGCGCGGTCGGCGTAGTCCCATGCCGCCTTGACGTCTTCGACGGTCGGGCGCTCCGCCACCGACACGTTGGGGTAGCCACGGTCGAGCGCTTCGGCGAGCTGGGCTTCGTCAAGCCCGCGGTAGGCCTCGAACATGTCGGGTCGATCGAGGGCGAACAGGGCGGCGCGGCCTTGCGGTTCGGTGAGCCCGAGCTGGTCGGCCATCGTCCCGCCGCGCAGCGCCTCGCGGACTTCGTCGGTGACGGCACGGTGGGCGCCGGCTTCGACACCGCGCAGCTTGCGGCCTTCTTCGGTGAGCCCGAACGCGAAGTCGGGGGCGACCCGGCGGGCGACGCCGGACAACATCGCTCGCGGTGTCGGCAGGCCGGCGGCTTCGAGCCCCCGCCCGATCCCTTTGCCGGCCAGCTCGAACGGCAGCGCCGGGGCGTTGCCGACCCGTTCGCCGAGCCGGCCCACTTGGCGGATAGTGGCGCCGGTGCGTTGGAGACTGCGGGCCAGTTCAGGGTTGCCGGCCCGTTCGGCGACGCCAGCGAGTCCGCGGTGCGGCATCTGGATCGTCTCGACGGCGTTGGCGCCGGGCAGCTCGGCGACGGTGCCGACCGGGCGCGGTGGCGCGGCGACACGCCCGACGCCTTCGGTGAGGTCTTCGGCGATGGCCGACCCGGCGGCGCGTGTCCCGCCACGGCCGAGGGCGGCGCGTTCGCCGACGGTGGCAGCTTCGATGGTGGCGCCACCGCCGGCGCCAAGGGCTTTGCCCGCCGCGCCGAGCACGATCGAGGCGTTGGCGGCGTCTTCGACGATCGCCTCCAGGATCCGGCCTTCCTTGACCGCTTCGCCGTACTGCTCGGGATGAGTCACGCGGCTGCCGGTGCGGACGATGGATTCGCCGAGCCCCGTGGCCGCCGGCGCGTAGTGGTGCAGCGCCCCGATGATCCCTTCGCCGCCGGTGCTCAGTTCTTGGTGGGCGGCGAGGTCGTAGGCAGCACGAGGGATGGCGATGGCATCAGTGACGCCGGCCTTGACCAGCCCGGCGATGCCTTGGGGCAGGCTGGTGACGAGCCCGGTGGCCTGCTCGAACAGGGAACGGGGCTGCTCCTTCGGGGCCTTCGCCGCCTTCACTGCCCGGTACGAGTCGAGGCTGGGCAGCACGATGTTGGACACCGCCGGGCGCGGCGTCGTGCGTCGGGTCGGCGCCGGCGCAGCGCGCGCAGCCAACGGCCGCGACGTCGTCAACGCCCGGACCGGCGCCGGCGCAGCGTTGCGGATGATCGCCATCGGCTACAGCTCGAACTGGAGGAGGAGTCGGCGGACGTTGGACGGGATCCCGGCGACGCGCAGCTTCTCGTTGATCGCCTGCTCGGTGGGCTGGTCGCCTTCGTCTTCGATCTCGGCGATCGCGTTGTCCAAGGCGGGGATGGCCTGCGCGTAGGCCGGGTCTTGGAGCGCTTGGAGGATCTGGGACGGCGTGCCGTAACTCGAATCAGGGACCCGGCCCTTCTGCTGGAGGATGATCTGGCGGGCGGCATCCTCGTTCTGCTGGGCGCGAGCCGTCTCCGCCGTGGTCTGAGCCGTCTCGGCCGCTGTGCCGGCCTTGGCCTCTTGGGCGGCCATTGATTCGGCGAGGGCGCGGTCACGTTCGTCGGCGGTGATCTCGTCGGCGGCCGTCGGCTGGCCGGCGAGTTCGCGGCTGGCGTCGTAGGCCGACATGCCCTGAGTGCCGAGGGCGCCGTAGATGTCGGCGTCGGTGATGTCGTAGCCCTGGTCCTGCATCCGTCCGGCGGCGAGGATCTGGGCTTGGCGCATGACGTCGGCGGCGTAGGGGTCGGTGCCGAGAACGGGTTGGCCGCTGTAGGCGCCGGTGCCGGTCTGATAGGGGGCGCCCATGAGCATCCGTTCGACGGACGTCCCGGAGCTGAAGCGGCCCGGCGCGTTCTGCACCGCCCACTGGGCGAGCGGATCCATGCCGCCGAGCTGGGTCGGGGTGACCCAGCCGTACTGCGACGTGTACTGCTGGCGAATCTGGTTCATCGCCTCGCCGTAGCCGACGTCGGCCTGCTCGCGGATCGCCTTCAAGGGCCGAGCGGATTGGGCGATGCGCTGCTGGAGTGCCGCGATCTGCTGCGCTGCGGCCTGCGCTCCGGTGTTGGCGGCGGCCTGCTGTTGGGGGGCGGTGGGGACCGCCGGCGGCGGTGTCGGCAGCATGAACTGGCTGGAGACGCCACGGCCGGGGCGGATCGTCACCTGCGGGATCGGCGGCGGCGGCGGCGCCGCAGCGGCGGCAGCAGCGGTGCGCTGGGATTCCTGGACCGCCTTGCCGGTGTAGGCGGCGGCCATCGTGTCCCAGTAGGAACGCCCGGCGAGCGCCGCGGCCTCCGGCGTGTTCTGCGCCACGGTCCGTTTCGCCCCGGCGGCGACCTGGCCAAGTTGGGCTCGGAAGGCGTTCTCGGATTGCGCCTGTTCGACCTGTTGCGAGGCGCCCTGGATGTCGGCGGTGGCCTGCTGGGTGAGCGCCGACCGGAGCTGGGTCTGGTTGATCGGCTCACCCTTCGATGCCTTGCCGCTGCCCTTCTTGGCGGCGGCGGCTTTGGCGGCGGCGATCTCGGCGGCCTGCGCGGCGGCGGCCATGCGGGCCATCTGGAGCTGTAGGTCGGCGTTGATGCCGGCGACGTTCTGCTCTCCGCGCACCTGTTCCTGGCGGACGTCGTACTCACCGCGGGCCCGGATCGGAGCGACCTGCTGCTCGACTTGCTGGGGGATGTAGGAGCGGGCGGCCTGCGTCGCCGCGTTGTAGTCGGCGAGCCGCCGATCCCGTGCCGACAGGTCGGCTTGGTAGGCGGCGCCGGACTGGGTGAGCGAGGCGATGCGCTGGTCGTAGGGGCCGGTGATCTGGCCTTGTACCGACTGCGCGGCGCCGGCCGGGGCGCCGCGCAGTGCGGCTTCCTGCATCGCTGACTGCACCGCGGTCTGTCGTTGCTGTTGCATCGAGGCGATGGCGGCGTTGTAGGCGTCGACGCCGGCCTGGCCGGCTTTGGCTTGGGCGGCGAGGAGGGCGGGATCGACGGTCGGGATCGGCTCGGCCATTACACGACCACCCCCTGAGCGGCGTAGTTGGCGATGGCGTCGGTCTGCTGTTTGAGGGCGTCAGAGGTGGCCTGCTGCTGACGCTGCCAGGACAGGTCAGCGGCGGCCTGCTGCGCCTTCAAGGCGTCGGCCTGCGCCTTGGCGGTGGCGGACTGCGTGGCCTGTTCCTGTTCGGCGCCGATGACCCGGTCGAGGGCCTGTTGCCGGGCGAGGTCCTGGGACTGGCGGTAGGCGTCTTCGGCGGTCTCTTTGGCCTGCGCCGAGGTGCGGGTGACGTCGGACTGTTGGGCGCCGACGTCTTCGGCCTGGCGGGCGTAGCGGGTGGTCGACTCGCCCGACGACAGGATCCCGCGGCGCACGAGGTCGGCGGTGATGTTCTGCTTGTTGCGGCCGGCGGCCCGGTCGATGTCAGCCATCGCGTCGGATGTCGACGCGCCGATCCGTTCGATCGCTCGACGCTTGACGTCTTCGGCGGTGGACAGGTTGAGCCCGATGCCTTTGAGGAAGGCGAGCAGGGCCGGGGTCGGCTGCGGCGCGTTCGGGTACGACACCCCGAACGTCTGGAGCAGGTTGGTGATCTCCTGCGACTGCGCCGGGTTGGCCGGCGCAGCGCCAGGATCGGCGGCGCCCTGCACGACGAGGCGCTCCTTGGCGGCGACCTGCTGTTCTTCGGGGAGCGCCGACAGGTAGTTGATGTAGTCGTTGACGCCCTGCGGCGCCGACGCCATGTACTCAGCGACGCCACCGAGGTCACGGGCCTGCTTCAGCTCGTTGATGATCTGGGCCTGGCGCTCGGCGGTCTGCGTCTTCAGATAGGCGTTGAACGTCGCCTCGGACTGGTCCTGCCACTGCTTGATGCCGCCCCAGCCGAGCGGGTCTTCGGCGGTGCCACCGGGGGCGGTGCCCCCACCAGCGCCGCCGCTGCTGTAGTCCTGGCCGAGCAGACCTTGGTTGGCTGCGTTCTGCACGGCGGTCGCCGCGGCGCCACGGTTGGTGCCGTAGAACGGGTCGCCACCGGCCGCCCACCCGCCTTTCATGGCGCCCCACGGGAACAGGTTGGTGCCACCGTTGGACAGGTGGTAGGCGGCTTTGGCGTTGGTCAACGGGTCGAACAGGTCCTCCGCCGAGTTGATGACCCCGGCGGCGATCAGTCCCTTGTCGTTGGAGTAGTTGATGCCGAACAGGCCACGGTCGCCGGAGACGCGGTCCTTGGGGGAGGCGGTGCCATGGATGCCGGGGCGGTAGTTGGACTCGCGCCCGGCGATGGCGACCATGTTGACGAGGGCGTCGCCGCGGAACCCGGCCTGGTACAAGATCTGGGCGGTCTGCTCACGGGTCAGCTTGACGTTGGTCCAGTCGTAGACGCGACGGGCCGCGTTCTCGGCGGCGCTGAGGGCAGGCTTAGGCATCGCTCACTTCCTCCTCATGGCGCCACGACCGGTCCGAGATCTTCGACGTAGAAGTGGCCGTCGGTGTCGGTGAAGACGGTGACAATGGCGGCGCCGGCGCGGATCATCCCGACGAACGTCTGGCTGATCCCGGTGCCGGCGAAGAGCCATTGGTGGCTGAAGCCGTCGTAGTTGCCGCCGATCCACTTCCAGGAGTCGCCGGTGTTGACGCCGGTATTGGTGCTCAGCGCGATCTGGACCGGCCCGGCGGTGGCGCCGAGTGCCCTGATGCGCAGGTTGATGCGGTAGTAGCGGCCGAGCTGGCAGCGCAACGTGATCGGGTCGGTGACATTGCCGAGCACGCCCGCCGCGATCACCGGGTTCGGGGTTTGCAGCGCGCCGACGGCGACGAGGCGTGGCAGGTTGCCGAGGTGGTCCTCCAGGTCGCGGTCGCGCTGCTCGTGGGTGGCGGCCAACATCTGGCCGTCGAGTTGGGCGAGACGGTCGCCGCGCAGGAGGTACTGGAAGGGGAGCGTGTTGGCGGTCGCCATCAGGCACGCTCCGTGCGGACGTCGCAGAGGGCGACGACTTCGCGCAGCGCCACGCCGGCGATCCGTTGGAAGTCGATCTGGAACCCGTTGCCGTAGCCCTGCTCACCGATGTTGACCCGCCACGAGTCGTCGGTGCCGTCGGTCGACGCCCGCTCGCATGGCTCGACCCACGGCTGGCTGTTGCCGAGTTCGAGCCCGCCGCCGTAGCGACCGAGGGCGTTGACCCGGACCCACATCTCGTTCTTGGCGGTCGGGATCCCGGACGCCCATTTGCGGAACTGGATGATCAGGGTGCGGACCCGTACCTGACGCCCGATCGGCTCCCAATAGGTCGGGAACGTGACGGCGCCGGCGACGAGATCGGGGAGCCCGGCGTCGGTCGGCGCGGCGTACTGGTCGTCGAGGTGACCGGGGCGGTCCAGGTCGTGGTGGTAGGAGCCGATGACGACGGGCTCGCCGACGATCGTCGGGGCCTGCACGCTGTAGATGACGTCGGCCGGCATCTGGGAGCCGTCGATGACGTCGACGGGGACGAGGCCGGCCAACTTCTGTGGGAAAAGATGCCTGGTCCACGCCGAACTCGACCAGGTCAAGATCTGGGTGCCGGCGGTGGTGTCGTTGGCGAGGATGAGACGCCGCGCCGTCGGCGTGACGATGACGGTGTCGCAGGTGAACGGCGACGAGCGATGCTCCACCTGCTGTTCGGATTCGATGCTCACGCGTTCACCGTTGAACCAGGCCGGGCGCGGCTCGACGGGCCAGTACAGGATCCGGTTGTCGGTGGTCGCGGCGGTGAGGCGGGGGTCGGTGGGGCCGAGGCCGAGGGCGACGCCGCGCACCGAGGCCAACGTCCCGAGGACACCGGACACGGCGTTCCAGCCGGTGCGCTTGCCGACGTAGAGGGTGTTGAAGATCGGGTTGAGCGCGGTGATCGGTTCGCTGTTGCCGACGTCGAGGTAGTTGTTGGCCGGCCACGAATCGAAGTTGGAGCCGGAGGCCGTGACATCGCTGAACCAGATCCGCCACGGTGTGGTGACGTCGACGGCGACGAACCAGTACCCCCAACGCACCATGTAGGAGAAGTCGGCCGGGGTGGTGACGAGCGTCGTCGACGCCGGGCTGGCGTGCTTGTAGAGCTTGCCGCCCATCAGCGAGTAGTTGATGCCGTTGCCGACGAGGAACTTGATCGGCGAGGTCGGCGTCGTCGCCGGCGGCGGATACCCCGTCCACGCGACAGCGGCGCCGCCGGCGTTGGGGACCTGGTACGGCTTGTCCAACACGACGATGAGAGCGCCGGACGGCATCGACCAGAACCCGGCCGGTCCGGGCACCAGGTTGTGGCCGGGCAGCCCGGTGACGTTGAGCCGTTTCAGTCCGGCCCGTACGCCGAGCAGCCGCGAGTTGTAGGGCAGGACGTTGGTGCCGCTGAACTGGTCGGCGTCGGCCTTCGACGGGTCGCGGATCCCGAAGTCGCCGCCTTTCCAGTCGCCGTAGCGCAACGTGAAGTCGGCCACGGCTCAGATCCATGATCCCGGTCGGACCCGGACTCGGGTGGGTGGCGTGGAGCGGCGCACGTCGCGGCGCATCCGGGTGACCCAGTCGGTGTACTCGGAGTGGTGGCGGGTGGAGTCGGCGCCGGCGCCTTCGCGCATCGACAGCAGCTCGGCGGCTTTGGCGACGATCGACCCGGCGAACTGGTCGGGGATGTCAGGCTGGTCGGCGTCCTCGCGCAGCCAGGCCGGTCGGCGGTACCAGTAGTGGGTGAGGGTGAGGTCGCCTTGGGTGGCGGGGCGGATGGCGATGCGGTCGCCGAGCGGACACCACACCCGCGGCGGCGCTCCGACCGAGCTGGTCCGCGCCAGCAGGTCGCCGGGGGCGACGTAGAACAGTTCCCGTTGGGCGTCGAAGACGGCACGGGTCGCCCGCCAGTTCTCGGCGACGACGATGTCGGGGATGGCCGGGGTGATCGGCACGTCGTCGAGGACCTCGGACCAGGGCCAGCGCTGCTCGCTGTCGATCTCGGCGATCGCCAGGTTGATGTGATCGTCGAGCACGGGGTCCTGCATGAAGTTGTCGGACAGCGGGATGCCGAGCCGGAGCCGGGTGAGACGCCGCAGTTGGGAGAGGGTGGTCGTCATGCCATGTCCTGACGGAAGGCGTGGCGGAGCCGGGGGGCCATGTCTTCGGCGAGCCATTCGTCACGCCGGCGGTCGTTGGCGGCGGTGACCCGTTCGTTGTTGGTGACGATCTCGTCGTGCAGCGACACGCCGCGGCGGTTGCGGTCCCACGACAGCAGGGCGTCGATGATCCGTTCGTCGAAGGCGACGCCGGGACCGGAGCGGCACACGAAGCGGTACTGTCCGTCGTCTTCGTGGCGCCACAGCTCGAACCGTTCGTCGTTGCCGTCCCAGTACACGCCGAGCCGGTCGTCGCCTTCCCAGCCTTTGACCGGATCGCCGAACCGGATCCGGGCGATCAGGTCGCGCATCGGGGTGTCCATCCACAGCCGCCGGCCGTTGACCCACTCTGGGTGGGTGAAGCCAGCGGTCGACGGCTCATGGAGGTTCACTTGACCGGCGCTCCTTGACGCAGTGGGACGGGGCGTGCCACGAGGCGCCGCGGGGTGCGCGGCGTGATCGGGACGTTGGTGCCGGCCCCGGTGCGTTGCTGGGCGATGCGCCGTGCGAGGTTGCGCACGACGGCTCGTCGCAGCGTCCGGTCGTCACCTTGCGGTGTGGTCGCCATCCCTACGCCTCGGTGAGCGAGCCGATCTTGGCGTGCGAGTTGCGCCCGTCAGTCGCCAGCTCGGCGTAGAGGAACAACGTCGCCTCATAGGCGTCGACGTTGGGGACCCGGGAGAGGACAGCACCGTCCTCTTCCATGAACTCCCAGTCCGACATCTTGTACCACTGGAAGCGGCGGGTCGTCATGCCCCACGCCGTGTTGGACTGACAGTCCTTGTCCCAGACCATCGCCACTGTGTTGGTGCCAGTCTGGCCCTGGTTGGTGTTGGACAGGTCGAGCGCCTTGAAGCCGCCGTGCAGGTTGACCGGGTCGTTGAACCGCTTCAGCGTGGTGAGCAGCGCGGCGTACGCCCGCTGCACCCCGGCCGTGGTCACCCACAGGTTGATCTCCTCGCCCGAGTTGACGTTGACCTCCTGGGAGGCCTTCATGAACATGCCTTCGGACACGGCCCGGTTGGAGCCGGGATCGTCGACGTAGGCGGCCCATGACGGGACGGCGACGGGGTCGATGTTCCACAGCACGCCAGTCGCCGAGATCTGGGCGGCGAGGCCGGTGATCTCCTTCTGGGCGGCGCCGGTGCCACCGGCACCCTGCCGGCTGACGATGTCGTTGGCGGTGATCGCGACGGCCGCGCCGTTGAACACGAACGTGCCCGCCGCGATGTTGACCGACATGATCGTGCGGGCTGCGGCGGTGGCCGTCGGGTTGGCGGCGGTGCCGATGTCGATGACCATGCCGACTTGCAGCTGGCGCTTGATGGTGTCGGTCTGCGACACCGTGTTCAACGTCGCCGTGTTGCCGGAGGCGGCGGCGGCGAGAGCACCGATGGCGCCGGTGCCGTTGTTGTAGACCTGCCGGTTGACGTCGTTGCGCAGGTCGCGGGTGACACCTTGGGTCTCGGACGTGATGGCCCGGGTGAACGAGCCTTGGTCCGATCCCATCGAGCGGATCACCGGCCCGGAGAGCTGGATGCGGCCGTAGTTGTACTTCAGCGGCACACGCTCTTCGGAGTAGCCCTGGTGTCCGGCGTCGGGCAGGGTGCCCATCTCGGCGCGGGCGCCGAGGCCGTTGTTGCGGCTGGTGTTGATGGACAGGACGGCTCGGCGTCCTTCGATGTCTTCGCTGTTCGTCTCCACCTGAGAGAGCAGGAAGACCTCGTTGTTGAGGACGGAACGGATGCCTTGGAGGTAGAACTCCTTCAACGCGGCATCCGCGGTTGATCGGGTCAGTGGGTCTGCGGCCACTGCAACTCCTTCGCGGGTGGTGGATCAGTTGGATCCGCCGAGCGTCAGGCTCCGCGCGGTGTGCCGGGTCGAGCATCGGGCTCCGCACCCGTGAAGGAGGACCGGTCGAGCATCTGGCTCCGCGCCGGTCGACGAGGAAGGACTACTGCGCTTGGCGACGTTCCCGGAGAAACGCTTCGGTCGCCTTGCGAGCGTCTTCGATGCTGGCGATCGCCGGCGGTGCCGACGACCCTGGCTGGCCGCCCGAAGGGGCGGGAGCCGCGTACGACTTGGTTCGTCCGGAAACGTAGTCGTCGATGATCTTCTGCTCACGGGCCTTGGCCCGTTCGATGGCTTTGGGGATGTCGCCGTTCGTGAAGTGGTTGGCGTCGTACAGCAGGGCGAACCCTTCCGACGATTCGGGGTCGTAGCCGGCGGCGCGCACTTCGGCGAAGATCCCGGTGATCGCATCCTGTTCGGCCCGGCTCTGGTCGCGGGTGTTGAGCGATTCCTCGATGAGCGCCTTGACCCGGTCCGGCGTCAGCGAGTCGTCGGCGGCGGCGGCCCACGCCGGCGGGAGCTGCGTCCCGTCATCGGGCGCGGCGCGGACGGGGTCCTGCTCGCCGAGCACGTCGTTGGCGATGTTCATCATCGCCTGCGCGGCGACGCGCGGGTCGGTCTTCCAGTCCCGGGCGAGACGGAACCAGACGTCGACGTCAGCCGGGTCGTAACCGTCGAAGACGTCGTTGTAGGTCTGGAGCTGTTCGGCGGAGGCCCGGGCTTCGGTGCGGTAGCGCTGCGCTTCACCGCGCACCTTCTCGACGTAGCCCCGGTCGAAGACGGCGCGGTCGGCGGGGAGATCACCGAGCGGGTCGTCCGCCGCCCCCGCCGGCGCGGGCTGCTCCGGCGGGGACGACGGCGGCGGCGCGGGCATCGCCGCCGTGGTGGGGGCGTCGGCGGTGGTCAGTCCGTTGGTTGCTGGCGTATCACTCATGGCATCCCCTCAGGGGGCGGTCCTTCGGTTGGGGGCGGTCCACCGGGTGGCATCCCGGGTGGCGGGCCGCCGGTCTGGCTGATCTGGTTGATCTCGCCTTCGACCTCCGGTGGCAGCGACCCGGCCTGGCCGAGCGCCTGGCCGGGCGAAGCGGGTCCAGCGGGCGTCATCGCGGTGCGTGGCACGAGGGTGCCGGTGGCTTGCGCCGAGGCGAGGTCTTCGGTCGGCAACGGCTTGGTGGCGGTCGTCGGGAGCATCGCGGCGAGCGGCGACACGCCGACGGCTTGGACCTGTTCGGCGGCCTGCTGGGCGGCGTACTGCTCGTGGGCGTCGCAGTGTTGCAGCATCAACGTCTGGATCTGGGGGGGCAGGTACTCCCACCGTTCGGACCGCCGGAAGTCGCGGTGGTGCTTCAAGTGGTTCTGGTGGTCGTCGATGACGTCGACGGTGCGCGGCGTGCCGATCGCCAGCCAGTAGTTCTCCCGCTGCGCCCGTGCCGTGTCCGGGTCGATCCCGGCGAGCAGGTCGTCTTGGTCGGGGAGGTCGGCGACCTTAGCCAGTTCGACGGGGGTCTGGATGATCTTGCGGTCGTAGAGCTGGAGGGCGTAGGCGGCTTGGGCGGCCCGCGAGCGTGGCAGCACCGAGTCGATGGGGACGGTGGCGGTGGTCTGGCCGACGAGGTCGCCACCGGACCACTTGATCGCTTCGGGGATCCCGCTGCCCGAGTACACCATCGCCTGGCGGGTCTCTTTGACGTTGGCCTCGTAGAGCTTCAGGACCATCGAGGCGGCCCGTCCCCAGCATTGGCCGAGGGTCATGGCGAGGGCGCCGACGGGGGTGTCGTCGTTCTCCGACAGGATCGACAGGGCGATGCCCGATTCGACGCCGGCGGGCGCTTCGCCACGGCTGACGTCGTGGGAGCCGAGGATGTCATCCATCGCTTCGCCGAGCATGGCGGGCTGACGGATCCACCAGTCGGGCATCGTCGGCGGTGCATCCCAGCCCGGTTTCTGCCCGTTGATCGGGTTGTATTCGACGAACTCGCCGGGCGTGTCAGTGAGGTCTTCGACGTCGTCGATGGCGCCCATCGGCACCCAGCAGCGGGCGTTGCCGGCGAGCTTCATGTGCTCGACGATCGACGACCACGAGGCGTTGAGCAGGGCCTGGACTTGCACGGCGTCGGAGACCGGGGTGTGCCCGAACCAGCGGCCGTGGATCGGTTCGACGCAGGCGATGGCGATGTTGAGGCGGTCGTTGAACGGGAACGGCCATGGTCCCTGATCGACAACCTCGTTGTCGACGACGGTCATCACCCGTCCCGGTTTCGTGCCGTCGGGCCGTTCGTAGTAGGTGAACACCATCGTCAGCGGGACGTTGGTCCACTGGTTGCCGTCGGTGACCCGCCAAACAGTGTCGATGGCGCGGGCGTCGGCCGGCGGGGTGACAGCCAGGTTGAACATCTGCTTGACTTCGACGGGCGGCAGGGCGACGGCACGGATCCACCACAGCGCCTTCTCCAGGTCGCGGGTGCCTGGTTCGCAGGCGATCTCGTGGATCGAGATGCTCGACAGCTTGACGTCGCCGGTGCCGACTGGCTGTTGGCGTTCGTTGAACCCGATCGGCGTGCCGACCCGCCAGTCCCATTCGACGGCGATCCCGGCAACGCCGGCTTCCCACACGGTGCTGGCATGGTCGTGGCGGATGCTCTCCCAGTCCTGGTCGCGTTGCGCTTCGATGAGCGCCGACTCGGCGATCTTGGAACCTCGGATGGCGGCGTCGTCAGGCGAGGTCGGGGTGACGTCGAACTGGAGCCCGCGTCGCATCAGCTTGGCGATGATGCGACGCGATTCGGGGCCGACGCGGGCGACGGTGGCACGCACTCGGGTCGGGTCGCGAGGGAGTTCTTCGAGCCGACCCGAGGCGCGATTCCAGTAGATCCAGTGCCGGTTGCGCAGGAACATGCCGTTGACGGCGGCCTGTTCCCGTTCCATCCGGGTAGCCCGCAGGGAGCGGTCCCACATCTCGCGGATCGTCTTCGGGCCGAGCGGCTTGTCGTCGCGGTAGACCGGGGTTTCGTAGACGTCGCTCACGTCTTGGCCTTCAGGTGGCGGGCCTTCTTGGCCTTGGCGTTGACGATCTTGGCGGCCATCTCCTTGGACGCGCCGGTGCGTCGGATGGCTTCGTACTGCGGCCAGTTCTTGACCTGCGGCCCAGGCATCAGAGCACCAGCCAGCCGAGCGCCACGGCGCCGAGGCCGAGGCATACGACGGTGGCCCACAACGCCTTGGCGGTGTAGGCGACGACGCCGGCGATCAGGAACAGGATCAGCGCGACGAGGAACATGACGTCGGCGAACTCGCGGTGACCTTGGGAGATGTCGGCGATCACAGCCCGACCGCCACTGGTCGTTCATGTTCGGGTCGCGGGTCGCGGGCGGCGCCGCTGCGGTCGAGGGCGATGACTTCGCCGACGTGGTGGGCGATGACTCGGTCGACGAGGGTGCGCCGTTCGACCACCCATTCCTGGCGTTCGCTGGCTTGCATCCGCAGCACGAGCACGAGCACGGCGGCGAGCACGGCGGCGACGGCGGCGAGGGCGATCACGGCGGCGATCACACCGCCTCCAGTTCCTTGGGGACGACGACGTCGTAGCCGGCGACGTAGGCCGCTTCGAGGACGGCGGTGATGACCTTGCGCAGCTTGCGGTTTTCCTGGACGAGGTCCCGGTTGTGGGCGGTCAGCTTGTCGTTGGTGGCGAGGATGTCGTTGTCGGGGATGTTGATGTCGAGGCAGCGGGCCATCATCCGCACGCCCAGCTCGGAGACCACGAGACGCCCCCATGCCGGCAAGGTGTCGAGGTCGGTGTCGAGATCACAGACCTTCTCGCCCGGCGCGATCTCGTACCTTTTCGTCACGAAACATCCACCCGTACACGTATCAACCGGGTAGGCATTCCTGGCTTGCATCAGGCCACCGCCTTCCACGACTTCCACTCGATGCAGTCGTCCATCAGATGTGGTCCAGGATCCCGACGCGGTTCTTGCCGGCCTCTTCGGCGAGACGGATCCGGTCGATCTGGTCGGGGTATTCGTCGACGTAGGCGAGGACTTCGTCGACGGTGTGGGCGCCGGGGTCGTACGCCTCGGGTTCCTCCGGCACCGGCGTTTCGTCGTCGACCTCTTCCGGCGGTGGCATCTGCGGTTCGCCGCCGCCGACCGGCGCCACGGTGACCTTCTGGTTGTCGCCGTAGAGCACGCCGGCGACAGCGACGGTCAACGTGATCGTGTAGGTGCCCGGCCCGGCGTAGCTGTGATCGAAGCCGGAAGCGCTGTGCATGATGGCGCCGTCGTCGAAGTACCACGTCACGTTTTCGTCGGGGAGGTCAAGGTCTTCGTCCTCTTCGACGAGGTGACCGTGGATCGACAGGTCTTCGATCTCGATGTCAGTCATCAGCCCGACCGGCGGGTGGGCCAGCATGACGTTGGCGGCGAGGTAGCCGGCGTCGGGATAGGAGGCGTCGAGCATGGTCTGGACGGCGGCGGCGTCAGCGAACCCGGTGTTGGCGAGACGGACGGTGGCGATCACCAGTTGCATCGGCGTCGCCGCCCAGCTCGTTGGTTGGCCGGACAGTCCCCACGTGTAAAGGATCAACTCGGTGTCGTCGACGGGTGCGACAGATTCGTCTTCGGGCGCGGTGGTCTCGGTGTCAGTCACAGGGTTACCTCCTCAGGGGTCTCGGGGGCCGGCCCCGGGAGTTGGGTGGGCGATTCGCCTTGGGGGACGATGGCGCCAGCAATTGACAGGGTCCAGGTCCGACCGCGCGGATCGCCATACGTCAGGCCAGCGCCGGGGTAGTCGTTGGCGTCGAAGCGCCACACGATGTCGTTGTTCGGCAGACCGGACCAGAGCCGTTCGACCTGCACCCAGTAGATCCGCCCGAGCCAGCCGAGCCCGAGGACAAGGGGGATGGCGCTGTCACGGTTGAACCCGTCGGCGGCGACGGGCGCCGGCGGCGATCCTTGCGGAGTCCAGGTGACGCCGTCGTTCGACTTCAACCCGGTCGCCTGCAACGTCGGATCCGACGTCGTGCCCCAACCAACGAAGTCGGCGCCGCGATAGACATCGAGGCCAGGCGGGGTCAGGTTGTACGTGGTGCGTATCCCGAGCACGACGTTGATCTGCGACCCCGACCCCCCGCTCGGCCAGCCCAACCCGCCGTAGAACGCGGAGGCGAACGTCGACAACAGGCCGTAGGCGAGATCGACCCCCGAGCCCTTGTAGGCGAGGTAACGCGCCGCCGCCGCTTCCGCCGAGTCATCGCGGAACTTGGCGGTGATGCGAAAGTCGCTGGTGATGTTGAGATCGGCGGCGTCCGGCGTCGAGATGGTGCCCTTCGTCGTGTCGAGGTACGGCCCGGACGACACGAGACCACCACCGGCTGGCGTGCCGAGCAGGAACGGCACCGGGTGGGGCAGGCCGAGCACCATCTCAGATCCAGAGCAGCATCAAGGTGGCGGTGCCGCCGGTGATCCGCTTCACCCGCAGCGGGAGCAACGTCCCGGCGTTGATCCCGGCGACAGTCGCCGTCTGGCCGTTGAGCAAGGTCACGATGATCGAACCTGCGCCCCCGATCCAGATCCCCTTGTGCTCGACGAGGTCGGTGGCACCCGGGGTGACCGGGATGACCCTGGTCGCCGAGATCAGGTGTTCGTTGGCGGTTGGCATCAGGTTCTCCCAAGGACGGGGTGGTAGCGCTTGGAGCGGGCGCGCTTCTCCAGCAGTGCCCACGCCTTGTCGGCCGGGGTGACCGGTTCGTTGCGCACCTTGCGGGGCGACACGGTGCGCTTGGCCAGCTCGGCCGCCGCGTAGGCGAGGACGTCGACCTGGTCGTCGTGGGGGGCGACGGGGAACGAGACGACTTCGTCGAGGAACTCGGACAGCCACGGGGCGTTGCGTGGCAGGAAGATCCTTCCGGCCTCAGCGACGGCGACGGCGGTCTCGGCGCGGGCGATCTTGTTCTTGTCGGGAACCAGCCAGCGCACGACGACGCCGTTGCGTTGCACGTCGGACCACAGCGACAGGGTCGCCATCTGCTTTTCGACGCCGACCCACGACGGATGCCAGGTGTCCCAGACGGACTGGACGAGCGGGGCGTGTTCGGCGTGTTCGACGCGCATCCGGCGCAGGTCGAGCAGCATCAGCGACGGCGGGTCGGTGGGGGCGACAGCCCACACCGCGCAGACCGTGTAGTCGGACCGCTTGGAGCGGGTGAACGCCGGGTCCATCGTGGCGAACCGCCAGCATTCCTTGTCGTCGACGAGGTGCTCGCCGAGCTGGTAGTAGGTCTCGCCTTCGCGGGGAGTCGCGGCCGTCCAGTAGTTGAACGCCGACTTGCGGAACATTCCGCCGCCAACCGACACGGGACGTTGCTGGTACAGCGCCGACCAGGCGGTCGGGCCGACGTCGGTGCGGATCCCGGCGAGCGAGACCTCGTCGAACCGTTGCGGGCAGAGGGCTTGGCCGGGGACCCGGCCCATCGCGTCGTCGTCTTCGGCGACGGCGGGGAGTCGGACTCGTTCGACGCGCATCCCCATCGTCGTGTTCATGATCCGCCCGACGATGTCGTCTTCGTGCCAGCGCGACATGATGAGCAGCCACTTGACGCCGGGCTCGCGGCGGGTCAGCCACGTCGACTGCCACCAGTCCCACAGGTGGTCGCGCATGACGAGCGAGTTGGCTTCGTCGTTGTTCTTGATCGGGTCGTCGACGATGTTGAGGTAGCCGCCTTTGCCGGTGATCGGGCCGCCGGCCCCGGCGGTGTTCATGCCGCCCATCCCGCCGGTCAACTCCCAGCGCTGCGACGCCCGGGACGTGTTGTCGATCTCCAGGCCGAAGCGGGCGCCGTGCATGGCGATGATCTGGCGGACCTTGCGACCGTGGGTGGCGGCGTAGTCGGCTTCGTAGCTGGACAGCAGGACGGGCCGGCGGAACTTGGAGATGAACCAGGCCGGCGTCCAGTGCGAGCACAGCTCGGTCTTGCCGTGGCGGACGGGTTGCTCGATGACGAGGAGGTCGGTTTCGTCCTGCTCGACCATCGCCACGATCCGATTGGAGGTGTGGACGAGGTGCGGGTACGGGAGCCAGCGGCCGTCGGAAAGCCGGCTGGCGTAGTCGGCGGGGGACCGCAACGCCAGGTGGACTTCGAGCGTGGCCCGGAGTTGGGCCTGCTTGTCGGGGGGGAGGGCGAGGATTTCTTCGTCCGTTAACGACGACAGCACGTCGAGAACGTCAGACCCCTGCACAGAACGGCACGATGGCACGCCTGTTGACAGGACGCAACGATGTGCGACAGTCTGCTGCGTGGTGCATGCGACAGAGGGTACTCAGACGAACACGAACACCGCGTCGCTTCGCGCTCCCGTCCGGACCCGCCACTGGCTACGGGCACAGCAGGTCGCCGACATGGTTGGGGTGTCGGTGTACACCGTGCGCTCGTGGCGGTACCGCGGCCAAGGGCCGCCGGCGTACCGGATGAACAGTGCGATCCGCTACGACAAGGCTGAGGTTGAGGCGTGGCACGCGGCGAAACGGATCCGCGGTGATGGGAGCACGTTCCGTGTCTGAGCACGCCTTGTTCGACGCGGAACCGTTCGGCCCGGATCCGCGCCCGAAGCGGGTCCGCAAGCCGCGCCCACAGGAGGTCCGGTTGGCGAAGCCGTGGGTGTTGCTCGGCGGCCATCTCGGCGCCCGCGCCCATCTGCTCTCCCCGAACGGCTCGATGACGAAGGAGGGCGCGCTCCATGCCCGCTGCGGCCATTCCGGCTACCGGATCAACGTCGAAGGCCATCCGATGGCGTTGGTCTGCGGCGCCTGTTGGAACCTGAACCGATGAGCCCCGACGACGTCGACGTCCCGGTCGCCGGCACCCGCCAGCAGCGCCTCTTCGACCGGGACCGCATCGACACCTTGGAGACGCTGGTGGTGTCGTTGCGACGCGACCTTGATGACGCGCTCGATCTGGTCGCTGAGCTGGACGTCAAGGTGCGCCGGCTGGTTGTTGCCGAGCGTCGACGCAGCTAGCAGCGTCGGCCGGCAGCGTGCGTCTCTCGTGTGCGTTCTGCCGCATGTAGTGTCCCAGCCCAATGCCCGTGAGGAGGACCTCCCGCCCATGTCCCCGTCCCCGTTTTTCGACAATGGCGACGCTCCGGCGCCGACCCCTGAAACATTGCTTGCCGCGGTGGCGACGTACCTCGACCGCCACGACCGCGACTTCCAATCCGAGATCCGCGAGATCCTCGCCTCCCTCGCCCAGGAAGAGGCCGATGACTGACGAACCGCCGTTCAATGCCCTCGAACTGTTGCACGCGTCGATGCGGTTGACGCTCTGCGGGTCGGACCGGCCCGGTCGGTGCTGCCAGTACCACGAGGGGTACTGGGACGCGCTCGGCGCGGTCGAAGCGGCGATGCAGGACACGGCCGATGACTGACGAACCACCGTCCGATTGCGTCGCCGACATCCCGACTGGGCTGACCGAAGACGAGCTTGACGAGGTCATCGCCATGCGAGCAGCTCGACGGTGGGCCGATGAGATCGGCCGAGCCCTGGGATTGGCCGATGAGTAACGAACCGCCGTTCAACAGCGACCGCCTGACCACGCCGCAGCGGATCGCGCTCGCCCATCCCTGCTACCTCGGCGGCGAGACGGTCAACCCGCGGTTCGGTCACCGCTCGGGCGCCTGGTCGCTCGTGCTCACGATCAACACGGGGTACGAATGAATCGAGGAGGGCTACGGCGGGCCGGTCTGGCACGCCTCGATCGCACACCACGGACACCGACCGATCCCGCCCGGCGCCGACCATTTCGCCCGTGCCGAGCGGGCGATCCGCAGTGTCGGCGACACCGCCTACGAGTGGCGCGAGGTCGGCATCCGGGCTGCGCATCTGCGCCGCCGTCTCACCCTGACCGAACAGGCAGCGACCGGGCTCGTGGTCCGCGATGTGCGCGGCACACCCGAGGCGGCTGCTCGCCTCGACGCGGTACGGAGGTGGCTGCCTGATGGCTACGCCGAGTGATGGAATCGAACCGCTGTTCAATTGCCACTGGGACCGTGACCAGCCATGCGCAGTGGGCCGCGGATCATGCGCGTTCGCTGGCTACCCGGCATGGCTGGCGCCCTACTGGTGCGCCCGTGTGAGCGAGGACGAGCGCGCCACCCGGCGCGCCGTCTTCTACGCGCCGCCACGGCCGAGCATCGAGGAGCTGTTGGGCGATGCCTGAGCCGGGAATGGAACCGCTGTTCAACAGCGACCGTGACGCGCTCGCCAAGCTGTACCTAGCGTGCCTCGACCGCCTCGCGCCCAGCGAGCGACGCGAGACCGGACTGGCTCCGATGCTCGATGACATCGGGGATTACCTCGGAGTGCCCGATGCCGAGTGGCACTGACGAACCGCCGTTCATCACCGTGGAGGGGATTGACCAACCCGGCTCGCCGGAGGACGTGTTCGCACGGTTGGACGCGATGACCCGTGAGATGCGTGCGCTCGGTCTGACCGTGACGCTGGATATCCGCATCACCGTTGGGATGGCCGATGGCTGACGAACCGCCGTTCATCAGCGCAGGGCTGTTCCTTATCGACCTGCCGTACGCGTGTTTCGGCATCGAGGCCACACTGGGTCGGGTCGTGACCGCGCCGCCGATCGCCCGATGGATGCGCGGCAAGGACCTGCCGACGATTCGCCTCTGGGTGTTCCGCAAGGGCGGAACGATCGTCGAGGTCGAGCAGTGACCTGGAAGACGGTCCCGATGTGCGCGCAGTGTTGGAACGACACCAACCCCGAAATGCATCGACTCGCCGGCGACCTACGCATCCACGACAAGCTCGGCCCCGGCGCCGAAGAAGACTGCTACCGCTGCGGACGGGAGACCCGTTCCGGGATCTACATCCGGGCAGACGTGCCATGACCGACAGCCGGATGGCGACCTGCCCGTGGTGCCTGTACGTCACCAACACCATGACCTACGTCGGCGAGGAACCGGGCGACGGACCAGCCGTCGACATCTCGATCTGCGCCGAGTGTGGGATGCCGGCGATCATCGACGACGAGGCGATCGGCGGACTGCGCCGACCATCCGACATCGAGCACGTCGAGCTGGCCGCCAACCGGCTCGTGATCGCCATGATGGCCGCCTGGTTCGAGGCGACCGGACGTCCACTCCCCGAGGACGACCTATGACCGGCCACGACCACGACATCGACGGCCGCCTGCATGACGGCTGCCCGATGTGCGACGAGATCCGCGGGCGCGGCCCGACCGCGCTACGCGAACGCAAGGCCGACGAAGCCGCCGAGCGCTACCGCAAGATCGCCGAACGCACCCCGACCGTCTGCAACCACCACTGGATGGCGCCGCGCGTCGAAGTCCCCGACTCGGTCGACGTCGAACACGTCTGCAAGCTCCCGATCGGCCACTACAAGGCGGCGGGCGCCGACCCGGTCCACGTCTGCGCCTGCAAGGCCTTCCTGCCCATCGACCTGCGGCCGGCGGTCGAGCTGTGAGCGACGACGTCCGCCAGCCCACCGAGGCGGAAATCGGCGCCGTCGTCGACGCCGCCATCGTCTGGCGCGACGACCTCATCCCCGGCACCGCCACCGCCACTCTCCCGGCGGTGCTCCAGCTCGTCACCGCCGTCAACCGACTGTGCTGCGAGCACCCGCGAGCAGTGCGCATCCACTGGTCCGACGGCGGCCGATCCTGCGGCAAGTGCGGCGGCACCCTGCCCGACGAAGACCCAACCCCGGTGCCGAGCCCATGACCGGCCACACCCAGGTCTAGAGCCGGGCCACCAAGGTGACGGCGATCAGGATCAACGCCATCGTCTGCAACACGGTGCACACCAGCGGCAACCAGTCGAGCCCATCGGCCACCAGGTCAGGCGGCAGCTCGGACGGCTCGGAGTCCACGTCCGCACCGTAGACGCGGACCAACCCCACGAAGGGGAGATCCGGCCGCCGGCCCCAAGATCTGGAGGATCGGGAGGGTTACCAAGCGGCGAAAAGAATGATGCCGCAACAGGACGCAATATGCAACCTGCTGTTGCGCAGACCCCATCTCAGGGTGTAAACCGCAACGCCAGTGGGTCTGGAGGGTCGCACTCCCCGGAAGCGTCGACGTCGAGCAATCCGCCGCGCCTCCGCCGTGACGATCCACCACCCCGACGGCACCGTCGACACGCAACGGGCATACACCCCACACCAGCTCGCCGCCATCGACCGACGCGCCGCCAGACAACCCCGCACCTGGGACGAGCTGAACAGCTCCAAGGGCGGCGGGCGGGACTTCGGCCGAAAACACTGACGCCTCAGCGGGGCCGACACCGCACCCACCACCGGTTCCAGTGAGGCGCTGACCTGCACTTATGCAGCGAGGACGCCAACTGGAACCCCGCACCCACCCCCCATAGAACCCGTCGCGGCAAGAACCCCGCCTCTTCTCCGGAAAACGCCGCTCCGGCACTGAGGGACCAAGCCCTCGTCACTCGAAGGGCTGCGCCTCCGGCGCCTCAACGCGCCGAACCCTCGGGCGCAACATCCGGCACCACCACCCTGACCCTCCGGGCAAACCACCGCAGGCACACATCCCCGAACCGGAGACCCAACGCCACCAACCCGTACGGACCAGCCCGAGCCGCCAGACCCCGGCAACCCCGTGAGAAAACCGCACGCTGCCCGTGACCTCCAGCCGGTCCGTACTAGGAGCGGACAGTATCTATATGGACAACGGCGCCACCCTCACCGGGGGTCCCCCCTCGGCCGACAGCGGACCCCGGCGAAGTCGACACCCCGGGCGGGGGGTCCCCTTCCCCTCCCCGCTCCTCCCACTAGGGGTGTGTGACGTCCACGTCGCTACCGCTGACGTCGACGTCGAGGACTGGCGACGCGACTACGTCACCAGCATCCGCATCCTCGGCTAGCACCGCGGATGATGCGTCGAGCGCAGCACGCGCCTGGTCACGCAGAGCGAGCACATGATCCGTTGCACGCGCACCGACATGCGCGACGATCGCGTTCGACGTCGACTCTCCAGCTTCGAGCCTGGCGACGTCGACGAGGACACGAACCCACGCATCCGGATCCCTCACGGCCTGCTCACCGCGGGTAACGCGTCCGATCATGTCGAGTGCTGCGGCGACGGCCGCGGGTCCGAGGTCTTCTCGCCGTGCCGTGGCGGCGAGCGTGCGCACCTGTTCGAGGACTGCCACGCCGTCGGCTCGTTGGATGGCTGATCGCCGTTTGCGTGTTTCAGCTCCTCGCCGGCCCATCTCTGCGGCTCGGGGGTCGCCGCGGGTGAAGGGCCGCAGGTTGGTGACGCCGCCCCGCTTGTCGTCTGCCACCGCTGGAGCCTGCCGCTTGCGTGTCGTTTGTCGCAGCATGTAGCACCATCTTGCAGCGCTTATGTGCCCTATGTTGCGTTCTGTCGCATCCGGATGATAGGGTCCCCCGTGACCGCCGGCCCCACGCCGGCTCCCACCAGACAGGAGACATCCCATGCTCGTTTCGTCGAAGCCAGCCCGTGACCTCGTTCCGGGCGACGTCATCGGCGCGTCCGATCACGGCCGCATCGTCACCGAGGTTCGCCAAGGCCAGCACTGGCCGGAGGGTCCGGGGACGTTCGTCCGTTGGTTCCGCCGCAGCAACGACGGCACCCCCCTCGCCACCGAGACGACGTTCTACGACATCGCCGCCGTCGTCTGCGTCGACGTCGACCCCCACTGAGCGGCCCTACCGCCGGCCCCAGCTCCCCGCCCGAGCTGGACGCCGCCGCATGGATCCGACCGGAGCCCGCCGCCC
>Ga0193697_1000048_pt1 | contig 43581 bp, 28 predicted proteins | sample L3m2metaG_FD_145073 | JGI IMG/M metagenome (GOLD analysis project Ga0193697, IMG submission 145073) | Soil microbial communities from a riparian zone of the East river system, Colorado, United States - L3m2 | ecosystem: Environmental > Terrestrial > Soil > Riparian zone | place: USA: East River...
CGAACGCACCCATCCGGAGACGGCCGTGCAGAACTGCGAAGTTTACTAGGGTGGCCGCCATACCAGCGTACCCCTTGTGGCCGGAGGTGTTTGGTTTGATTATTTGCATTTCGACCGTGAGGACAAGTTGCTCGGCTACTATCGGCGATTTGTTGATTAACAGGATCGGCATAATTCTTTGAAAAGCTCGCTTTCGGGCAGCGTCTAAAAATTATGAAACGCCTGCTGCTGGTGGTCATTCTTCTCCGCATTTGCTGCGGCATTGCCCAGGCCGACACCAACTCCATTACCTACTTTCTCCAATTGATCGCTGCGACAAATGGACAGAAACCGCACGATGCCAAAGCAAGGATCGGCCCCAGGCTCCAGAAGCAACTCTCGCCGGTCTTTCAGTGGGCCCATTATTGGGAGGTAAGCCGAAAAACCGTCACCACGGCCATTGGCAGGAATTCAAGAATTCGCCTCGACAAGGAACGGGAGTTGGAGCTCGAAAATGTTTCGGGCGAGCGCCTGGTTCTGCGGCTCTTTCGCGACGGCAAGCTGGTCCGGAAAATGAAAGGGTTGATTCCCAAATGTCGCGTCGTCATGGGTGGAGACAGCTCTCATAACGAAGCATGGTTCATCGTTGTCCGTCGCGACGAGCCCTCGACCGGCTGATTACCGGCTGCCTGATTTCCGTCGGGTGCTTCCGCGGTCGGGCTCGACTACCGTTGATAGGGCGTGACGAGCCGGTAATAGCGTGTTGGCACGGCGTTGGAGTCGATGACGGTTTCGACGCGGTTGTTGGTCCTGTTCGGCCCGATGAGCACGTGCGTGAGGTTTGACCACACGCCCCCCTGAAGATCGTCCGCAAACTTCACGGTGTAATTCCTGTTCGACAACGCGAAGAACTGGAGGCTCGTCGTGCCTGACACCGAGATTTGATCGATCTTGAGGTAGCTCTGCGGATCGTTCGGATTAGTCCCCGCCATGAACTCGGCGAGATTACTCATGCCGTCGCCATCGAGATCGCCGAGGGCGTCATTGGAATTCGTCGGGTCAAGACCATTGGCCGTTTCCCATGCGTCGCCGATGCGATCATGATCGTTGTCGGCCAGCACCGTGAGTACGGCGGTCGCACTTCGAACACCCGGCGCCGAATTGGCCCGGTTGGTGAGGATCACGTCAAAGAAGGCTCCATTGTCGGTAAGCTGCACATTCGTGAGCGTGATCATTGGCGGCCCCGCCGGCACATAGGTAACGCTGCTGCGACGCCATCGGTAACCCATTGGCGTCGTCCCATAGGCAGAGATGTAGAAGGTCACGTTGTCGCCGGGGAACGCAGTCACGCTTTGCGGATTTTCGATCACAATCGGCGCGACCAGGACGATGAGCGTGCCCGAGGCGGCGACGGTAGCATTTGGATTTGTGACGCGCGCCTCGTACGTGCCCGATTGCTCGAGTTGCACATTCGTGAGCAGCAGCGTGCGGCTGGTTGCTCCCGGAATATCGATGCCGTTGAAGCGCCATTGGTAAGTGAGTGGCGCGGGCCCAACCGCGGTGACCGAGAACGTGACGTTAGTGCCCGGTCGAACAACATAAATGTCCGGGCCGATGACGATCTCGGGTGGCGCCGTAACCGTGAGCAACACCGGGGCAGTGAAGACCGTTCCTCCCGCACTGCTCACAAAGACATCGTAAAGGCCTTCGTGCGCGACCTCCACCGGCGACAAGACCAGCGCGGCATTGGTCGCGCCCGGAATGTCTATTCCGTAAAATCGCCATTGATATGCAAACGGTCCGGTGCCGCTAACCGTCACCGACATCGTGCCGGTGCTCCCGGCGACATTCGTTTGAGCGCGGGGCGGCTGAACAATTACCGGCAACGGTGTGATCGGGCCATTGTTTTCTGAGCCGGGACTCGGGTTTCCAGCGACCCAGTTTTCCGGTTCGTTCGCGTAATTAGCGGCGACTTTCCGTTGCATGGACAGCCCGCCGCCATCCGTCCCTCCCGCCGGCCACGGCGCGGTGTCGGTGTAATGCACTTTCTCCACAAGCACATACGGCACGTAGCCGGCATCTGGAACATCCGGTCGATACAGCTCGATCGTTTCCCCATCGTTATCGAGCCGACCCTGGTAAGGTCCGAAAATCGGAACTGAAGGGCTCAAGCCGTATTTGGCGCGGAAAGAATCGAGGGTAGCGGCGTCAACAACCGGGTCAAAGCTCACCACCAGCAGATCGCCGCCGGCTGGCAGCGAAACGCCCGAAGCGAACGCATAATTCACTCCGTTCGATAGACGCCAATCGCTGAGATTGACCGCGACGGAACTGATGTTGTGCAACTCTACGAACTCATCAGCTGTGTTGTTGATAACGTTCGTCGGAGTAATGATGTCCGGTGGGTGATACATGATCTCGTTGATGACAATCGGGCCTACTTTTGCGGACGCATTCGGCAGGCCGGTTCCGGAGCGAAATTGTGCGACCGAGGACGGGTTGTCCACGCCAAAGGTCCTTTGTGAAAGCGGGACAAATTCGGTACCCAAATGGGTCGTGTAGCGGCCCATCGAGACGCCATTCAACGCGGGCCCGAATTGCAGTCTCACGCGAACGCCCGTGAGGTTGCCACCCACATCGGCTTGCGACAGCCAAAGTTCATTGCCATGGCTGCGGTTCAGCGAAAACGCCGTGGGCGACCCGTTGTTGAACGAATTCTCGTAGAGCACTGCAAAGCCTCCCGCTGGAATAATCGTTCCGTCAGGAATTCGCGCTTTCTTCAAAGCACGCGCGTCATCGCTCAGGTACCAGCCGCCGATTGCCGCCGTCTCCGCCGAAGGATTGTACAGCTCGACCGCGTCCTCCAGCGGAGTCGTTGCGTGGCTCAACACTTCATTGAAGACGATATTCTCCGGCAACAAGTAATTGCTTTCGCCCGGAGAGTCTGAGTTCGGAAACGCGACGACCTGCGCCGCTCCGTCCGGAAGCCGTCCTTCGGAGACCCCAGGCAGTTGTCTGCCAAAATAGAGGCTCGTCACAATATTCGACGCCGCTGTGTAGATCCGAATCGAGTCGCCCTGGCCGGAGAGGCTGAAGTTGACGTGATTGCGTCCGGCGGCAGGATCTTCATCCGCGACAAAGCGCACCCAGCCGCCACCGCCGATAAAGCTCAGCGGCCCGATGCGCGATTTGTTGATCCCCACGAGCGACGGGTCATCCGTGATCAAGAATCCACTCAGATCAACTGGCAATGCGTTGGTATTGTACAATTCAAACCAATCCGGTCCGCTGGTTGGCTGCGTCATCCATTCGTTGAACACGACGCCTGCGGTCGAGCCGAGCGTGGCCTGGCTCGAATTGCCTGCGCCGGGCGTGGAGTTCGCCAGTAACCGCCACTGCACGCCGACGCGTCCAATCGAGCGGTCCTCAACTTGAGGGCCATATTCGATAAAGTTGACCAATTGCCCGCTGCTGGTGAAGAGATACACACCGCCACCGTCGCCATCTAAATTACGCCCGGTGTTGAGATACGTTTCAGCAGTGGTCGATGCGACGCGGGAATTTTCGCACCAAATCACGCGAAAACTTGTCGCGGGCACGATGCTGCCCGGGGGAAAAATCCATTGGCCTGGCTCGATGCCATCGATGCTGAGGCTCATCCCGCCGAGATCGACGTTAGTGGAGGCCGGGTTATACAGCTCAATCCAATCGCTCGCCTCGCCGAGCCCATTTGTCACGGCGGCACGATTGCGGGCCATGACTTCGTTGATGAATGTTCCCGTATAAGCCGCAGTGTAATTACTCGCGCCCGGACTCGTTGAGCCGGCGAAGTTCGTCACGCCTCCGGTTCCGTTCGGCAGACGACCTTGTGAAACTCCCTCAGCTTGCGCGCCGTAAGTCACGCGAGTGACCTCCACCGCCGCAGCATCATACAATACGATGGTGCCGCCCGCGCCGGGCAACTTTACGTCGAGATGATCTGGGCCAACATTCTCATCGCAAAAGATTTGGGCAAAACCGCCCGGTCCCACATACGACTGCGAAGTGATTTGCTGAACGATTGAATTCACGCCCAAATACACGCCGTTCAGCGATACGGGAGCCGCGCCGATGTTGTGCAACTCCACCCAGTCCGGCTGTCCGGGCGCCGGGTTGGCGAGCCATTCGTTGATCGCGAGGTTCGTCGCTGCGCCGAGCGTGGCCAGCGTATTAGCTGCGCCAGGCGTCGGTGCGGTGAGTTGCCAATCACCCGAAATCCGGCCTATCGAGTAGTCGGACGCTTGCAACCCAAACGTGACGGCATCGACACGGGAAGTCGCCGCATTGTAAAGAGTTATGGTTTCGCCGTTGCGGCCCAGAGCGAAGCCGGCGTGGAGTCCGGGAGTTGTGTTCGTTACGCTGTCGCACCACACCACGAGGTACCCACCCGCAGCGATCGTGGTTCCCGGACCAAATATAAATTTTCGCGGGTCACCATCATCAGTGAGGCTCCATCCTCCCAAATCAACGGCCGCGCCGCCTGCGTTATATAACTCGATCCAATCCGGATAAGTCGCGCCATGCGGCACCGCCGTAAGGTTGTCGGCCATTAATTCATTAATGCGCACAGCAGCCACTCCCGGCGCCGCCGTGACAACGCCAGGTGTGCCATAAAGTTGCGCGCTGGCACGCCAGTTGGCCGGATCATCGGGGTCGCCAAACGGGTCGATGATTTCGAGCGAACTGCCCTGACCGTCCGCCGCTGTCGGCCAGCCATTCTCATCGTCGAAATCGATGCTGACGATAATCGCGCCGGTGCGATCGCGAAGTGTCAGCCGTTCTCCGCCATTGGCGAGATTGCCGTTGAAACGGCCCGCGACGATCACATTCGTATATCGCGCTGCGAAACCGGTCGGATCAATATCCGAACTGAGCACCAGCGTGGCGCCGGGCGCGAGAATCGTGCCTGCGTTGAATGTAAACGTAACACCCTCAAAATACATGCCGGTCAGATCTACCGGAGCTGTGCCAAAGTTCTTGAGCTCGATGAATTCGTAACCACCACCGCCGGGGGGATTGTAATTGATCTCGGTGATGCGAATCGGCACGCCGATCGTTCCCACATCGAATGACGCTTCGGTGAGCGCGCTCCAATTCGTACCGTTCGCAAGGGTGCGCGCCTTGATGAGGACATTCTGCTGCAGACGCAATCCCGCCGGATCGTACGCGACTGCAGTGGGCGACACCGCGCCGAAGAACATCACGCGGGGGTCGATGCCGTTGGTTGTGTAATAAATGACCGAGTCAACCGGATTACTCGAAGTCATCGTCAGCAGATAATTGCGCGGCACGCGTCCGCCATGTTGACTGAAGTTGGGCGCATTGGACGACGCGAGCAGACCGTAGAACTGAAACTGGAGCATGTTCGTGCCGCGGCGTACCGGCACCCACGTATTTGGAATATCCAGCGCCATGCCCGGCAGCACACCAGCCATCTCGGCTCGCAGCGCAAAGAAATGATTCGTGATGTTACGATCGGTCAGGGAACCATTGTTAAAATAGTGCTTGTGGATGCGGTCGGCCCAAAGCAGGCGAAACTCAGGATTGCGACGCAAGCTCTGGTAAATGCGCGCGATTTCAGAATTGCCCGTGCTCGCAAGGCCCGAGTTGTCGGGACCGCCGCCGTTCTCCGCAAACGTATCGCGAGTCACGGTGCGGCCATAAATTCCCATGGCCCACTCGCCATCCCAAACATAAAAGCGCCAGATACCGTTGGTACTGCGTTCCCTGCCCGCGCGCCAGTTGTTCGCCGGCCAGTCGCCCATCCCACAGTAAACATTGAGCAAGCAGTAATCGACGAAATTGACGACATCGAGCCGTTGGGTGACTTGCTGGTAAACTGTCGGATTTGTTACCTGCTGGGCCGTCAGTCCATTAATGTAGTTGTCGAGAGTGCTGTTAAAATTGATACGATCGCCGTCAATGACCCCCGGGCCCTCCGCGCTGGAGGCAAACGAAGGGCTTATCACGTCCCACTCACCGCCACCGCCCTGGTGTGCCTGGAGCATTTCCTCGTGCACGCGCTCGCAAGGATTATAATAACCCTTGTATTGGCCGTTGATGAACAGCGCGACGAGATTTCCGTGAGAAGCGACTTGACCCATGTCGGCAGAAAGCCGCCGCGTCAACTCATCGCGAATGAACGGGTTATCAGGATCATTGAACCCGGCGCGAAGCACTAATTGGTCGAACGTCGCCACCGTCGTGTTCGTAAAGAGCGGATACTCCAGCCGCCCTTCGCCGTAATCACTGCGGAAGTAGAGTCGGAATGAAAACTTGCTCGTCGGACAGGTACGCGGACGCTGGTAATCGCTTCCCTGCACGCGAAGGCCGCAATCAACCTGAAATCCCGGCTGCCCATCAAGCCGGATAAACTCGGCTGAGACCGGGCGCTCCCACGCGATGCCGTGCATGACCGGGTTGTGGTAATCAGTGGCAGAGTTGTTGGTCACGAACGGGTTGCCGTCACACGCTTTGGGCGGATTCATGCCGATGATACCCGCGCGCCCAATCAAATTGTTTGTACCCGTGACCAGCGAGATAATTGGCAGCGAGCGAATCGCGGCTGATTGATTGAAGAGATAGGTGTGTGTGTTGACGCGCGAGGGCAGCGTATTGGTGCGAAACGCCGCGGCGCGGATCATCGCGTTGTTCGTCACACGCAAACTCCCGGTATAGACCGTGCCATTGGCCTCCGTCGGTTCACTGCCGTCGAACGTTACCCGAATATTTGCTTTGGGAGTCGGACTGGCCAGATACAAATCAAATGGGGACGTGAAGTGGCCGCGCTCCACGCTGAAGTGCACCGGCTCGACCACGCCCGCAATCAGGCTTGAGCCGTTCGCGGCACCCGGTGTCGGCGTTCTGAAGTAGCGCACATTGCCGGACGGATCGTAGCCGTAAGAATAGTCGTTGCGTTGCTCGGGATACTCCGCAAAGCCGCTCACGAACACGCGCGGCGAGTCCGGCGAATAGAGCCCCAGATGCTCGCCCCCCCTGCTCAGCTTGAAGTTCGTGTGAAAACGGTTCGTGCCAGTTGGGTTGCGACGGTCCTTGCCCGAGGCAAAGACGATCACGTACTGGCCGGCGTTGAGCACCTTCGACCCAAAGACCCAAAGTCCGGGCGTATCCGCGTCATCGCTCAATGCCCAACCGGCAAGGTTCACGGCGTTGCTGCCGCGATTGAAAATTTCGATCCACTCGGACTGCTGCCGATCTTCATCGGCAAGTCCGTTTGTGCTAATGTTTGCCGCAAGAATTTCGGTGATGACAAGGTCGCCGGGTGTGGCGTTCGGGTTGAGTTGATAACTCCACGACGCGCCCGCAAACGGATTGCTCGCGGGCGAAATGTCTGTGATCCCATGTCCGGCGGCCCAGCTCAGGTTGACAGTGCCGACTGCCGGTTGCGCAAATTGGAAGACGAACGGCCCGCCCGGGATCTTGACCAGCGTCGAAGCCGCCTGGCCATTCACGCGCAAATCCGCGGCGTTAACGCCGACCACCTCCTCGTTGAAAGTGACTTCGATTTGAGTGAGGGCGCGCACGGTCGCGCCGGGGGCCGGAAACAGCGAAGCAACTGTCGGCGGCGTCGCATCGACCAGCTGATATTGCCATGACGCGCTCGCAGCAGTGGCGTCGAACGGATTTTGCGCCGGCGAAAGATCGCGAATGCCGCCTTCAATCGCCCAGCCGATTTGCACCGTGCCATACGGCGGTTGCTCAAAGCGAAACGTGTACGTCGTGCCGCCGCCCGACATCGAAGCAACGGCAAGGCCTTCGATCAGGAAGTCATTCTCATCAATCCCGTCGACCGGCTCACTGAAAACAACTGTGATGTTGGTGAGGTAATTAGCAGTCCCCGGCGCAGGAGACACGTTGACGATCGTGGGCGGAGTTGTGTCTTGCGCATGAAGATTGGCAACAAGGAAAAGCCCTAAGGCCGCGGCCAGTACAACTCGGTGGAACATCTGTCGATTCTAGCATACCACCTGGAAAAGTTTAAGCACAAATGTTACGAAATTGTTACGGCAACCGCCGCATGGTTTGCTGCTTCTGCCATCGTCCGTTACAAACGCGCGCAAATACCATAAATAGCGCCTTCGCTGGACATTTCGCATTGACTGGGCCCCTGCCGGGATTGCCCAATCAAATGTGAAGCAACTCTCGCCGGAACAGCGCGACCTGGTCTTGTCGCTCGCGAAGCGACTTGGAGCTATCTCCGGCGTAAGGGCCGTCGTACTGGGGGGATCATATGCCCGAGAACGCGCGCTGCCGGGGTCGGACATCGATCTCGGTATCTTTTACTCAGAAGCGGCTCCCTTCTCGGTCCAGAGCCTTTGTGAACTGGCTGAGGCCGTCAACGACACTGCCGGGCCAGTGGTGACCAATTTTTACGAGTGGGGCCCGTGGGTCAACGGAGGAGCGTGGCTGACGATCCATGGGCAACGCGTCGATTTCCTCTATCGCAACCTCGAACACGTCGAAGGAGTGATCGCCGAGGCGCAAGCTGGCAGATACGAAGTTCATTACCTCCAGCAACCACCATTTGGCTTCTTCAGCCCAACGTACCTTGGCGAGGTCGCCGTCTGTGTTCCCCTGTTCGATCCCGAAAAGCGGATCGATATCCTCAAGCGGCACGTCGTGAACTACCCCGAGGCCCTGCGTCGGACCGTCGTGCAGGACTACCTGTTCATGGCCGAATTCACGCTTACTGCGTTTGCTCCCAAGGTAGCGACGCGTTCAGACACCTGCGGGACCGCGGCTTGTCTGACTCGCGCCGTGAACGAACTGGTCATGGTGCTGTTCGCCCTCAACGGCAAGTATCCAATCAATGACAAGACGGTGCTGGCAGAGGTTGCGGAGTTCGAGCGCGCCCCAGGAGAGTTCGGCGCACGCGTGCAGAAGACACTCGCTCATCTCGGGAACTCGGCTGGAGAGTTGGTCGCTGCCGTCGAAAGCCTCGCGAAATTGCTCCGGGAAACTATTGACCTGGCAGGCGGGCTATATCAACGGCGCTACACCTTGCCAAAATGAGGACAGCCGCCATTTGTATTGGCGGCTGCCGCGTGGTGCTGGACTCAGACCAGCAATCCAAAAATCCAAATTCCGAGAGACGGGTTACTGCGCCCGCTCGCGCGCTTCCTTCTCAGCCTTTTTCTGCGCTGCTTTTTCTGCCTTCGCATCGGCGTCGGCTTTCTTGCGAGCTTCCTCGGCCGCTTTCTTCATTGCCTTAGCCTCGGCTTCCGCCTTCTTACGGGCTTCCTTGTCCGCCTTTTCCTGGGCGGCCTTTTGAACTTTGGCATCCGCCGCAGCTTTCTTGCGAGCCGCTTCATCTGCTTTCTTTTGCGCTTTGGCATCGGCTTCGGCCTTCTTGCGGGCTTCCTTGTCAGCCTTCACCTGAGCCTCCTTTTGCGCTTTGACATCGGCTTCTCTTTGTTTGCGGGCTGCCTCTTCTGCTTTCTTCTGCGCTTTGGCGTCAACTGACTGCTCCTTGGCTTTGGCCTGCTTCTGAGCTTCTTTGTCCGCCTTCGCCTGAGCCTCTTTTTGAGCTTTCGCATCCGCTTCGCGCTGCTTGCGGGCTGCCTCCTCTGCTTTCTTTTGGGCTTTGGCATCGGCCGCTGCTTTCTTGCTCGCGTCTGCGTTTGACTGCTCGCTGGCTTTGGCCTGGGCTTTCGCCTGCTCTTTGGCTTGCTTGTCCGCCTTCGCCTGAGCCTCTTTTTGCGCTTTCGCATCCGCTTCGCGCTGCTTGCGAGCCGCCTCCTCTGCTTTCTTTTGCGCTTTGGTATCGGCCGCTGCTTTCTCGTTGGTTTGCGTACTGGCTTTGGCCTGGGCTTTCGCCTGCTCTTTGGCTTGCTTGTCCGCCTTCGCTTGCGCTTCCTTTTGCGCTTTCGCATCCGCTTCGCGCTGCTTGCGAGCCGCCTCCTCTGCTTTCTTTTGCGCTTTGGTATCGGCCGCTGCTTTCTCGTTTGACTGCTCGCTGGCTTTGGCCTGGGCTTTCGCCTGCTCCTTGGCTTGCTTGTCGGCCTTGGCTTGCGCTTCCTTCTGCGCTTTGGCGTCCGCGTTCGACTGCTCGCTGGCTTTGGACTGGGCTTTCGCCTGCTCCTTGGCTTGCTTGTCCGCCTTGGCTTGCATTTCCTTTTGCGCTTTGGCGTCCGCGTTCGACTGCTCGCTGGCTTTGGACTGGGCTTTCGCTTGCTCTTTGGCTTGCTTGTCCGCCTTGGCTTGCATTTCCTTTTGCGCTTTGACATCAGCTTCGCGTTGCTTGCGAGCCGCTTCATCCGCGTTCTTTTGCGCTTTAGCGTTCGCGTCCTGCACGATCTTTTCTGCCTTGCTGCGTTCCCCGGTCGAAGCGCTCAGCAAGTAAGACAGACCATTGGATTGCTCGACAATCTCGACCGTTATGTCCTGGCCGGCCTTGAAGGACTTCAACGTAGTCGGTTCGCCCTTGTGGAAAAGATTTCCCCCTCGGGACATTTTGAACTGGTGAATCTTGCCTTCGCATAGAACAGTCAACTCTTCGTCGTCCTGCCAGATATTCACCTTCACGACCTTGGCTCTAAATGAGTTCGTAATCGCGGTGATGGTGACTGGCTTCACCTTGACAATCGGCGTGTGGATAAATGTCGGTGGCGCCGAGTAAGTGCTTACTGGCGCTTTCTCGGGTTCCGGGGTGCTTGCCGGCGCCTTCTCGCTTGTCGCTTTGTTTGCTGCCGGCTCTTCGGCCCCGTTCGCGGTCAGACCCGACGCCGTCACCAGGAGCAGTGCGCTGCATAGAATGCCACTGCCTCTCAAAATGTTTTTCATACGTGGCACGTTTAGCAGATTCCGTGCTCAACCTCTCACGGCGTCCTCCGGGACAATCCAATCTTCGCAAAAAACGTCAGTAAATCGCTCCTGCCGTCTCATTTTGAGAGACTTTGAGACACTTGCTTCCAGTTCCGGTGCGTTTGCGAAAATTTTGCCTACGAGCGTCCACAAACGCTCCATTCCAGGGAGCCGCTGTCCCAGCTTTTCGATTGGCCAAATCACACGACTTCGCGTCTTATGTCGGAATGGCAGAACAGATCGCCTTACCCCGGATAGCGAACGTACGACAGCATTTCGATGTGCCGCCCGCGATCGATCCGCGCGAAGCCACCCGCAGGGAAATGGCATCGCTCCGAAAGGGAATTCAGGCGGGCAGGCAAATCGCCGTCGCGGTCGGCAGCCGCGGCATTACCGACATCCGGGCCGTCGTCGAAACCGTAATCGCGGAAGTGCGCAATGCCGGCGCGTCGGCCTTCATCATTCCTGCAATGGGCAGTCATGGCGGCGCCACGCCTGAAGGCCAGCGCGAAATTCTTGCCGAATACGGCATCAGCGAAGAAACTTTTGGCGTGCCGGTGCGCGCCTCGATGGACACCCGGCGGCTCGGCGTGACAACAGACGGCATCGAGGTCGTTTGGAGCGCGGAAGCAATGGGCGCCGATGGCATTATCGTCATCAACCGCATCAAACCGCACACCGATTTCCAAAGCGACTCGATCGGCAGCGGCGTCCTCAAAATCATGGTCGTTGGCCTCGGCAAGCGGGCGGGTGCCGCTGCTTATCACGCAGCTTCAGCGCGGCACGGTTACGAGCACATGCTGCGCACGATCGGGCGGGTTGTTCTGGAACGCGCGCCGATCATCGGAGGTCTCGGCATCGTGGAAAACCAACTCCATCAAACCGCGCGTATTGCGGCTCTGCTCCCTCAAGACATGGAAGCTCGCGAGGCCGAACTGTTCCGCGAGGCCAAGCGCCTCATGCCCAGGCTCCCGGTCGAAGACATCGACCTGCTGATTATTGATCGCATTGGCAAAAACATTAGCGGCGCGGGAATGGACCCAAATATTACTGGGCGGTGGGTTCACGGCTACTCCTCGATGCTCAGCGGCGACAGCGCCGATCGCGAAAAGGGTGGCCCGCAAGTGCGCCGGCTGTTCGTGCGCGAGTTGAGTCCCGAAACTCACGGCAATGGAGTCGGCATTGGTTTGGCGGACGTCACTACGTCACGCCTCGTAAAAGGGCTCGACACGAAGAAAACCTACATCAATGCGTTGACGTCGCTCACGCCGAACTGCGCGAAGATCCCGATCTATTTCGATACCGACCGCGAAGCCATTTCCATGGCGCTTGGTTCGCTCGCGATGGACGACACGCGCGTCGCAAAAATCGTGCGCATCGCGGACACCCTGACCCTTGACCACCTGCAAATCTCGGAGTCCGCCGTTCAAGCTCCCGGCGCAAAGCTGGAAATGACCGCCGCTTTGGCCGAGCTTCAATTCGACTCCGACGACAATCTTCTGCCGCTGGCTAAATCCTGATTCGGAGCACTGCGCACCACGAATCAGGTTCCGCACTGACGTGGGATTGAACCACCGGTTCATTTCGGTGGACAACCCTTATAACCGTGCGTAGAACCGGTGTCATGGCGCCTGATCCCAGACATCCGATTATCTACGTCCGTGGCTTCGCGGGCACACAGGGCGAAGTGGAAGACACCGTCGCGGACCCTTACATGGGCTTCAACATCGGATCGGCCAAGTCGCGCCAGATGTGGACCGGCGAGATCAAGAAGTTCTTCTTCGAGTCGCCTATGGTGCGGTTATTCAAGGAGCACGAATATGATGACGTCTACGTCGACGGCATGGACCAGGTGCTCGACCTCGGTGCGAGCGAACCGATCCCGTATCGCTCACTGATCATCTTTCGCTACTATGAACCGGCATCAAAGCAGTTGGGCACTGGCAAGCTGCCTGAAATGGAGGATTACGCGCGCGGCCTGGGTGATTTGATTATGCGCTTGCGCGAAAAGGTCTGCGACAACAAGGAGAACAAGATCAAACCCGCCGATTTTCGCGTGTATCTCGTCGCGCACTCAATGGGCGGGCTCATCTGCCGCGCGTTTCTACAAAATCCAAAACTCGGCGATGCCGAAGCGCGTAGTGCGGTCGACAAAGTTTTCACCTACGGAACTCCGCACAACGGGATCGACTTCAAATTGCTCGGGAACATTCCGAATTGGTTCAGCTATCACAACACCAACGACTTCAATCGCGAACGGATGGCCGAGTACCTGAACCTCAAAACCGAATACAAAGCGCAGAAGGACGACAAGGATGTCAGCATCCTCAAGAACTTCGATCCCGATCGTTTCTTTAACATGGTCGGGACAAACGCCGGCGATTACGCGGTGGCGAGCGGCGTCTCGCGTCTTCTCGCGGGCGAAACAAGCGACGGTCTGGTCAATATCAAGAACGCCACCACGCACGGCGAGTGGAAAGGGCGCGAAGTCTCCTCGCCGCGCGCGTTCGTTTACCGCAGCCACTCAGGCCATTTTGGGATCGTCAACTCGGAAGAAGGCTACCAGAACCTCACGCGGTTTCTGTTTGGGAACCTGCGCGTCGATGGTGTCCTGGAAATCGACGAAATCACCTTGCCCGAAAAAGTGCAGAAGGCGAAGGACTCCGGTAAAGAAATCCGCGCTTCGTATCACTTCGAAGTGATCGTCAGCGTTCGCGGCAAGCACTGGGAAATGCATCGTCGCACCGTCAAGGAGAACTCCGCGATCTTTCGGCAATACGACGACCTGTTTGACAAAAAAACCAAAAAGCCAATTCGTGAGAAGAGCCCGCATCTCTTTTCGGCATTCCTCGACAGCACGAAAAAGATAAATCCGAAGCGGCCCTCTCTCGGCTTTGCCGTGGACCTGCGCGTCCTCGTGCCGGATTACGTCGTCGACGGTTTCCTCTTCCTGGATGATCACTACGAGGGCGGACACATCTATCGCGATCGCCTCGATTTCGAAGCGACGCCACCTTCGGCCGCCGGGGAAAATTGGAAAGTCGATTACGGCTTCGAATCCGAAACCCCCAACGCAACCACCACGCGAGCTGTACTGAATCGCACTCAGGACGGCGTGGAGTTTCTGATTCCGATCGTCCAATCCGTTCGCCCGGGAATAAAAGCCAATTTCAGAGTCACCGCCCGTAAGTGGCAATAACCGTTCTCTACAGTTGGACCGCGACGCGGAACAAAAACGGCGCGCCCGGAGCCCATCGTGGCATATCGTGTGTAATTAACGTGCCCGCAGCGACTATCCACCCGGTCACAGGCGACCAGGTAGAGCCATTAGCGCTCCCTTCGAGCCGATACCCGCGGCCCGGCGTAGTGGCCCATTGAAGTCGCAACTCCCCGCCCGGCAACAGCACTGGCATAGCCGCCTTGAACTGTGACTCTGCCGAGTTCGGATTTGTGCCGGCGATAAACTCTTTCAAGTCAGTCACGCCGTCGCCATCTGTGTCGGTCGTTGCCGTCCGCGAAGGCGATACGGAACCAAACTGCTGCGTCTCCCACGCATCGGAGATGCCGTTGTGGTTCGCGTCGGCGAAAGTGTAATTGCCGGTGAACGTAATCGTGCTGCCGGCGTTCAGCGTGAAGGTTTGCGGCGGCGGCGTCTGATAATTCGGCACTGCGCCAAACGTGATCGAGTACTGGCCCGGCGGAGCATTCGTGATACGCACGCCGGTCCCAGCCCCGGCGCGGCTGAGCATGCCCGAGAGAGTGAAGCGCGCCTGAAAGATATTGTTTGTGACGGCAACAATTCCGGGCGCGACGTTGTTCATCGTCACGGACACATCGTCGATCAGCCACCCGGTGCGCGGCGCGCTATCAAACGAAAGCATCGCGTACTCCCACACGAGATAAACCACGTTGCCAACGTAAGGCGTAAGATCGACTTCAATTTCATCCCAACTCGTAAGATCGGCCTCGAACGCCATCAGCGGGACAGGTTCGGTGAGCGTGTTGGTGATGATCAACAACTGACCAACCTCAATGATGTCGAACTCGCTCTTTTCGGTGAAATCGTAGCTGTGCCAAAACCGAAGTGTCGCGCGATTCCCGCCCGCAAGATGGATCGCGGGACTGATGAGAAACGTATCAGCCTGATCCAGCACGCCGCCATCGAGATTGCTTCCCCACGCATTCGGCGGCGAATGCGCTGAATTTTCCCACCCGTTATTTGGCACGCCAAGCGTCCACGTAGTAAGACTGTCTTCCTTGTCGAACACCGTCCAATTAGTCGCGCCAGCGTCGAGATTATCAGTCCACGGCGGGATGATCGGACGCAACGTGCGGAAGGTGTAGAGATTACCGTTGTTGTCGTCCATTACGGTGTTGCCCGCTTCATCGCGGCTGATCACGCGATAATAGTAAGTTTGATCCGGACTCAAACCCAGGAGGCGCACTTCATGCGCGAAAGCCAGTTCGAGCTCGTAGGCGCTGCGGCCAAGCAGAGCCGACTCGCCGAATTGCACCAGTGCGTCACTTGCTTCAGATGCGTTCCAGGTGATGAACGCTTCGACATAATCGGCCTCGTACGAAACGCCGCTGATGACCGGCGAAACCGTATCGACGAACGCGCTTTCGGTGACATTGCGCGCGCGCGAAGCGTCGAAGTAAGTCACCGTCAGCGTATCGCCGTTCTGCCCTGCGAGCACACCCGTTCCCGGCCCGGCGTCGAGAATGAACGTGCCGCGGAATGTTCCAAGCCGAGATGTTTCTCGCAAGCTCACCGGAATCGAACTACCAGTACGGGAATTGACGGCGTTCACTGTTATCTGCCCTGACCCCACGAGGTCCGAGTCGGACACCTCAACAGTCACGATAGACGGAACAGTATAGTGGCCTTTGTCGAGAGCCACGCTCCCCACGCCGCCAAGCCCGGGTGCGAGGAAATTAAGGATCCGTCGCAGCAGTTCGGCGCGAGTGTTCGGCGCAGGCCCGGTTTCCGGAATCGTGTCGAAGGGAAAGCTAAGAAACACAAGACGGCCTGGCGCGTCGACACCGGAGCGGGGATAACGCAACCCCGCGAATGACCCTGCGCCGTCAGTAAAAATGCCGGTCGCATTTGTGCTGGGAGTGATCGTGTCCGAGAAGTCGTCGCCGATAAAGCTGCTGTAAAGCGTGTAATCGAGCTCGAACGACAGGCCGGCGGTGATCGGGTCATTCGCTACGCCATCAGCCACCGGGACAGTATCATCCTCCCCAAAAGCCGGCACCTGCAGGACGTTTTGGGCGAAGGCAGTGCCTCCAGCTTCGGCGAGCCGCGAGAGCACTTCCATCGACGCGATAAATAGCGAACCGCCACCGTTCAGATAATTCGTAATGGCGCCCCGTTCCGCTGGGCTGAAAGTATTTCCAAATTCGGCTAATCGCCAGATCACGGTTCGATACGGCTGCAAATCGCCCAGCGTTGGCGAACCCTGGCTGGATACGTCCCACACTTCGTAATCGACCCCAATCTGATTCAGCGCATCGGTGTAACCCGTCAGCGGAGGTGGCGGATCATAAAGCAAATCGTCGAAGAACGCGTCCACGAGCAAGACCGTCGGCGCCGACGGGGCGACGAACGTGCCAACCGTGCTGTTCGTCGCAGCATTACCCGCAATATCCGTCGAGGCAACTTTGAAGAAATACGTGCGGCCCGGGATCAGGCCCCCGAGCGCGATTTCATGAACGACATCGAAGGAAGCATCGCTCGCAATTTGGCCGAGCGACGAATTGGTGCCGAACAACACGCGGCTGTTGGCGAGCTCGTCTGTATTCCACTCAATCACCGTGCGGCCAAAACGATTGCTCACCGTGACACTGCTGATCACCGGAGCGACCAGATCGGCCACAGCCGTCGCCGTGCGCGTCGCGCCGGCAGACGCATCCTGATAGGTCGAGGTGATCGTGTTCCCGTGCGCAATTTGCAGACGCCCATCGGCGATAGCTCCGCCAGTCGCGGTTGCAACGGTGTTCGTGAAAACGCCAGTGCTACCCGACGCGCGGAGGACGACACTTTCACCCGCAGGCTCAGTCGTACTGCGCAGATTCACCACCACGGTCGGCGTACCCGCGAGATCGGTATCAATGACCGTTAGCTTGATGCTGCTGGGCGCGGTGTAAGCGGAGCGGTCGAAGAAGATCGCGCCGATACCCGGCGGGAGAATATCCGCAGAAACAACAAGCGCAAAATCCTGATCGACGTTCGGTGTATCGCTGCGGGCATCGTCCGCGACGTTGCGCGCACGCACGCGAATAATGTATTCGCCGGGAGTGGGACCAAAGATGTGGACGCCCTCGACGTTATTGATGTTATCATTCCCAGTCGCATTTGGAATCGAATCACCTTCTTCGAATTGATTACCGCGATAAATGCGGCCATCGGGAGCCACAACTTCGAGATCAAGGTCATTCACGAGCGCAGGCAGCGCGCCGGGAAACCCGGGAACATCGGTATAAGCGAGTGTCACCTTGAGCGGTTCGTTCGGATTGGCGACCATCACCCGACGCTCATAAATCTGGCCTGTCGTCAGCAGCGCCGTTTGATCGACGAACTGATACGTGCGCGGCGAGCCGATCAGTTCAGTCAGATCGACGCGGCCCCAACCTTCGTCGTTGTTCGGCGCCGGAAGCGTCCCGGCTGAATCGTCGAGATCGACCGCGGAATTGATCAACGCGGCCTTGACGAGCGCCGGTGAAGGTTTAACACCGCCGAAATTTTCCAGGTAATATTGTACGAACACCGCCGCCGCCCCCGCCACATGCGGCCCTGCCTGGCTGGTGCCGCCCTGGTAAAGATAATTCTCCGAAATCGGCGCCCAGGCGTTTTCGTCGTCTGCCAGCGCGGAACGCAGCGATGCAATCCATGTGCCCGGGGCGACCACGTCCGGCTTGATACGGCCATCTTCGCACGGACCGCGGCTGGAAAAATCGGCCATCGTCTCCTGCCCCGAATCATAAATGAAAAAATCGAATCGATTATTTTCGGCCGCGCCAGTCGCAATCACATTTTTGCCGACCGCGGGGCTGCCAATCGTCTGCGATCCCGGACCGGCATTGCCGGCGGAGAATTCGAGGATGTAAGGCTGATCACCGACCCGTAACGCGTCGGCATCGCGCACCAGGGCGTCAAATTCGGCGGCGCTGAGATCGTACCGTCCCTGCGTATCGTCGCCCCAACTGTTCGAGCCGATGTCGGCTCCAGCCGTAACGGCGTCGCGAGTCAGTTGCTCGAAGCTATCCGGCGCTTCGTAATTGCCAAGTCCATCAAAAATGCGTTGCACGACAATGCCCGCGCCCGGCGCGACGCCGAGGCCGTAGAGATTGTCGACTTCATCCGTTTCGCCCACGGCGCCGTTGCCGGCAATGATCCCCGCGCAATGAGTGCCGTGACTGTGCTCGTCCGCGGCATCCGTCAAACTGCCATATTGCAAAAACGCAAGAACCCGCCCGGCAAGATCCGGATGCATTCCAGCCGCATTGCCGGTGTGAAGCCCGGTGTCAGCGACGGATACACCGACGCCGTGGCCATCGTAGCCAAGGTCCTCGACCGTGGTCGTGTGTGGGCCCCCGGAGCCGGCAACAATATCTGAGGCGACTTCATCAAACAGTTTGATGTTCGGCGCGGGTTCAATCCACAGGACAGATTCCAATTCGGCAAGCTTGCGCAGTTGCCCGGGAGCGAGCTGGCCGCGCAGCACGTGGCCAATGCGTGTTTTGGATTCCTGGCGAACGCTCCGAAAAAGTTGTTTCGCCTGAGCGATCTCGTTCGGGGCGGTGCCACTCGCGATCAAAACACTCACCGCCGGCGAATCGCCACCACGCAACAGCGGACCATGGATTTTGTGCTCGGCGCGATAAGGACCCAACCAGACTACGAACGGCAATTGTCGGACTTGTCCGTGTGGCACGTTCTTCAGCCGCACAATAAAGGCGTCCTGCGGCACGTATTGAAGGAGATCGACGCCAAGCTTGATGAGCTGATCACGCCAATCAGGTTGCGTCGGCCCCGAAAACTGGATCAGAAAAAGCCCGTGGTCCTTCTCGTTTGCGTTCTGCCCCTGCTTTTCCGGCTCAATGACCTGGTTGCGTAGCTTGATCGGTTTGGCCTGGGCACAAAACGCCGCGAAACACAACGCAATCGCGATAAAACGCGCGAACAAGGGACAGGACTTCACTCATATATAATACGTGCTCCCCGGCGTTGGGGCAAATCAGTTTCAGGTAAAAGGCGATCCACGCCTCAGGGAACATCAACCCGACCGGTTCGGTTCCAGTTTCTGGCGGGACCGCCGCTGCTGAGGAACCAAAAAGCCTCTCCGACTTTGATCTGCGGCGACGTGTTACCCCCGAGATCGCCCGACCAGGCTCCCTCCTGGTAGCAACTGGTCTGATACGAGTTCCCTCCGCATGTCCATTGAAAGACGCAATCACCCTCGCGAGGAGTGAGGTTGAGGCCATCCGGCTGTGGATCGCTCAATGCTCCCCGTTGCGGAAAAGCGCAGCTGATAATGTTAAAACCCGGCACAATCGGTATCGACGAATTCAATTGCACCTCGCCGAAGAACCGGTGCGTAAACGCAACTGGTGTCGACAGAAACGCGCCCCTGCTCGGGTCCAGAATCAGGTCGTGACTGGAACCAGCCCAGGCCCCTTCAGCGAACGCCTTAATGATGTATCCACCGGTGGATGGGTTGTACTGATAAACTGTCGTTCCCTCCGGTGGATTCGGGACCACTGTCTCCAGCTTGTTATTCGGAGACCTATTCAACTGATTTGCCACCATCGAAAAACCCGCACACATTGTCAGTTGATAGTACGCGACTGCGTTGGCAGAAAACGTGCCGTCACTGTCATGGACACGATAGAAGCGCATGGGCAGCGTGCCCGAATTCGGATCCGTGAACGGCGCTGCCTGACTACCAAGAACAACCCAGCTCCCAGCCTTGAAATTGGTGGAGGCCTCGATCGTATGTGTTCCCTGGTAAAGTAACTCCACCAAATTGCCGTTCTCGCGAATAGTCAAAACAGGTGCCTGACCCCAGGCGCCCGTAACGCCTATAGTGAAAACGAATACTCCCCCGATCGCCTTCGCAACCACGCCAGAAAAAAACGCACTTCTCATTGTTACCCCTTTCGCTGATTAGATTAAACGTGGCACACCAGCCTTCTTTTACAACAATTTTCGGCGCGCCTTTGAACTTGCTATAAGGCCTCAAAGCGACCACAAGTGTTCTTACAGCCTTAAGGAGAAACAATGAAGGCGAACTCATTTCGTCAGCTGAGAGTAATCGGCCTGCTTTTGCCTTTGCTCACCACACTAACCACCAAAACACCGGGACAGGGTGTCGTCTGGTTCGACAGCCGTCCACAGTACCTGCCTGATCCACCCCCTCGGCGAGTTCTAATGCCAGACGGGACTCCGATCACGGGCCCGATTCCCGGGACGAACGTATCTTCGTTCTATGCCCAGCTTCTCTATCAGAACAACACCGGCGCATGGGTGGCGCATCCAACAGTTGCGCGCTTTTTCACGAGCGCAGCGAATGCCGGATTCTGGAATGGTGGCGCGCGGACGCTTGTGAATGCGGGCAGCCCCGCGCCCGGGACAACTCGGCCGGTCAACATGCAGGTTCGGGTGTGGGACGCCGGCGGCGGTAGCCAGACCACACCGGCCGTGACTTTTGAGCAGGCGGTAGCCGGTGGCCTCAAGTGGGGTACGTCGCAGGTATTTGTGTACACCGAAGAGTGGGACATGCCGCGCGGGACGGATGATACGTACATCAAAAATTTTCTGGGTTTTACCCTCCAGGGTTGTACCGGCACGGTACGAATGACTCGGCCGGGATTCGGCACTGCGTTGCGCGCGCCCGCCTCGATAATCTTCGAAGCTGAAGCTACCGGTACACCCGGCACTATAACGAACGTCTTCTATTCTGTTATAGGCGGGACACCATTCGGGTCGGCAACCGCCGCGCCATTCACGGTCGTCGCGACGAATATACTCGCAGGAGATTTTTTGATTCAGGCCGTCGCTGAATCGGACGCAGGAGTACGGTGTGGTTCACCCTTCGTATTTGTACGGGTGATGGATCCGCCAATCGTGACTGTAACGCCGCCAAATCGCAACAGCATGGCCGGAAGTAACGTGTTATTCACCGCGGTAACACAAGGCTCTCTGCCAATCTTCTATCAATGGTATGCCGAAGGGCAGCCGCTTCAGGATGCTGTCTCTCCAACGCTGGTAGTTACGAACGTAAACGAAAGTACGCCGCGTTCCTATTTCGTTGTCGCGAGCAACGCAGTCGGTATATCCACTAGCGCCCCTGTAACAATTAGCATTCGATCCATCCTTGTCTTGATCGACCACAATGTGGTGCATGCGCCTGTTTACACCTCCGATGTGCCGGTCACAGTCGATTTCATCACATCTTATCCGCGTGGCAGTATCTTTTACACGCTCGACGGGTCCGCACCGGATTTCACATCGATCCAGTTTGCTGAACCATTCACTGTGAATCGACCCGTTCTGTTGTGCGCGATTGCCTACAGCGCAAATTTTTTAGAGTCGGGCGTAGCAGCGCCGGTCAGCATTCGCGTGCCGCCGCTGCGATTCCTTTCGGCGACGACAGCCGGAGGTGGAAGCCTGTTTGTTAACCCGGCCGGAGGCGCTTATACGCATGGACAAATGGTGCAAGTGACAGCACAACCGCAGCCGGGCTGGACTTTTTTGGAATGGCGCGGTGACATTAGCGGCGCAAACCCCAGCGCTTCGTTGGCAATGACGCGCGACCGGTGTATCGAGGCAGTTTTTGGAACACAGCTCACAACCACGGTCGCGGGGAATGGCCAAATCGTGCTTGATCCTCCGGGCGGCCTGTACCCAGCGGGGACACTCGTGCGACTCTATGCTGTGCCACAGACGAACAATTATTTTGTTTTGTGGGGGAACTACGCCTCAGGCTCTGAAAATCCACTGTCATTTCCAATCACAATGCCCGGCCCACAAATCTCGTCCGCTTTTTATCCTTTGGGATCAAATCAGGTAACGCTGACAGTGCTGCCGGATGGTCTCGGAACCGTGGACATTTTGCCGAGGACCAATCGCTACACGCGCGGGCAGAGTGTGCAAATCATCGCCGTGCCCGCAGCCGATCAACAATTTCTTGGTTGGAGTGGAGACCTGACGAGTTCGTTGACGCCTACTTTTATCACTTTGGATTCCAGCAAAGTCATCACTGCGCACTTCTCAAAAACTGCACGATTCCTGGTGGGCCCTTGCGCCAGCAATTTCGATGAGCAAGGGTTTTATGGCACGTTACGCGGTGCCTGGGGCGCAGCCTATCGTATCACCTCCAGCCACAACCTCTTTGATTGGCGGATTCTCACAACGATCACCAATCAGTTCGGCACCACTCAATTCGGCGATTCGATGGCGACTAATTCGCCCGCTCAATTCTATCGCGCCGAATTGGTCGAGGATACCGCGAACTAGCGATTTTGCTTCCCAGAGCAAAGACGCGGTTTTGCACTTGCGAAAACGGCCAAAAAGGTCAAAGTGAATTTACAGCCAGAAAGGGGAACTTATGAGGGCGAAATCTTTTCGTCAGATGAGCGGCACGGCCGTCCTTTTGCTCAGCACATTACTAACCACCACAACACTGGGACAGGGCGTGGTCTGGTTCGACAATCGTCCCGCATACTTGCCTGCCCCACCTCCTCGGCAAGTTACCGGTGTCGACGGGACACCACTCGGCGGCCCGGCTCCCGGGACGAACGTATCTCCGTACTATGCCCAGCTTTTCTATGAGGACAACACCGGCGCATGGGTGGCGCATCCTCAGGTAGCGCGATTCTTCACGAGCGCGGCGAATGCTGGATACTGGAATGGCGGCAGTCGAACGCTCGTCAATGCCGGTAGCCCTGCCGCGGGCCAGACTCGGCCGGTCAACATGTACGTTGGAGTGTGGGACGGAGGTGTCGGTACCGCGACCCAACCCGCTTATTCCTTCGACCAGGCGCGCGCTTTGGGGAGAGGCTGGGCTGTTTCACCGATCTTTGTCTACACGGAGGAGTGGGACACACCACGCGGGACAGACGACACTTATATGAAGAACTTTATTTGGCTGGTTCCAGAGCCTTCCGTCATCGCATTGGCCGCGATCGGTGGCGCTGCTTTGTTCCTTCGGCGACGTCGTAGCTAATCCAAACCAAACGATGAAAGTAAACTCACTTCGTCGGCTCGGCAGCCTGAGCCTGCTTTTGCTCAGCGCATTCTTGACCACCAAGGCACTTGGACAAGGTGTGGTCTGGTTCGATAACCGCCCGGCGTACCTCCCTTCACCACCCGACCGGCGAATCCTCGGCCCCGATGGGACGCCACTCAGCGGCGGAGTTCCATATGCAGGGACAACTGTCTCGACGTTTTACGCCCAGCTCTATTACCAGAACAACTTCGGTGCGTGGGTGGCGCATCCACAGGCAGCGCGATTTTTCACCAGCTCCGTAAATGCTGGTTACTGGAATGGCGGCAGTCGAACACTCGTGAATGCCGGCAGCCCCGCCCCAGGTCAGTCTCGGCCAGTCCAACTGCAGGTTGTAGTATGGGACGGTGGGTGCCCGGCTGGAACCGGTCCCGGGGTAACGTATGATCAAGCGCGAGCGCAAGGCAGGTTTTGGGGCTCTTCACAGATCTTCACCTACACCGAAGAGTGGGACACTCCGCGCGGGACGGATGACACGTACATGAAGGGCTTTGGCGGGTTCTGGGTCGGGCACGAAACGCCTCCGCTGTGTGATTGCCTTGGCCGAACTGGGGCTCAATTGCGATTTTTGGTTCGGCCTCCCAGTCCTTTCAGTTCCACGCAACAAGTTCTGCTCGAGACGAGAACCAATCTCACAACTGCACCCTGGGTTCCCATGCGAACTAATCCGGGACCGTTTTGGTTCACGAATACGGTATCGCCAACCGACTCGCAGCGGTATTACAGAGCCAAATGGTTTTTCTAGTAACGCAGTCACTGTCCACGGCGATAACATAGCGCCGGAGTTGCGGGATTTCGGAATCAAGGCATGTTGGATTAATTAGCCGGGAAACGACAAGCGTATGGGCGAGAATTGTCTTCGTATTTGGGGCGCTCTTGGGGTGCTCGCGGGGTTGTTAACTACACACGCGCACGCTCAAGGCGTAGTCTGGTTCGATAACCGCCCCGCCTTTTTGCCTTCGCCCCCAGATCGGCGTGTCGGGATTGGTGGCTATCCAATCGGCGGCAACGGGGCAAGCTTCTATGCCCAGCTCTGGTATCAGAACAACACCGGCACGTGGGTCGCGCATCCGCAAATAGCACGCTTTTTCACCAGCGCGGCGAATGCCGGATATTGGAATGGCGGCAGTCGAACGCTCGTCAATGCGGGCAGCCCGGCTCCCGGGCAAACTCGGTCAGTCCAAATGCAAGTCGCGGTGTGGGACGGCGGATGCGGGGGTACTGCAACCGTCCCCACGCTAACGTATGATCAGGCGCGGGCGCTAGGCAGGTATTGGGGCACTTCGCAGATCTTCACCTACACGGAGGAATGGGACATTCCGCGTGGCACCGATGATACCTACATGAAGAACTTCGCCGGGTTCACGACATTGTCCGCGCCGTCTCCGCGGTGTGATTGTCTTGCGGGAGCCGGCGCCGAATTCCGATTTCACGTCCAGGCTTACAGCACATCACGAGAAGTCGTCCTCGAGACAAGAACCAATCTCACGACTGCGCCCTGGGTTCCGGTTCGGACTAATTCTGGATCGTTTTGGTTCACTAATACGGCATCTCCGCCTGACTCGCAGCGATATTACAGGGCCAGGTCCAGGTCCCCGTTCTTCTAGAGCGATGGCTGCCCTGCTTGCAAAATGTTTGTTCGCGAGCGATCATGGGACCGCAGCTAAAAGGAGAAACTTATGAGGGCGAAGTCATTTCGTCAGATGAGCGTCGTGCTCTTGCTGAACACGTTCCTGATCACCAACGCACTGGCTCAAGGCGTCGTCTGGTTCGATAACCGCCCCGCGTACCTCCCTTCGCCGCCGGATCGCACGATTCGAATGCCCGACGGGTCACCGATCACGGGTACGGCTCCAGGGGCAACTGTATCGCAGTACTATGCCCAGCTTTACTACCAGAACAACGCCGGTGCATGGGTTGCGCATCCGACAGTCGCCCGTTTCTTTACCAGTGCGGCAAATGCCGGATTCTGGAATGGCGGCAGTCGAACCCTCGTCAACGCCGGCAGCCCGGCCGCCGGCGTTACTCGGCCCGTCCAATTGCAAATCGTCGTGTGGGATGGTGGCACCGGTACCGCGACTACCCCCCAGTTCACTTTTGATCAGGCGCGTCAGCAGGGCAGGCTGTGGGCCGCCAGTCGGGTGTTTACGTACATTGAAGAGTGGGACAGCCCGCGCGGAACAGATGATACCTATATGAAAAGTTTCGTAGGGGGGATGATGCTGCCCGGACCCTCCGCCGTTCTGTTGAGGCGATCCGGCTCCGAGTTGCGGTTCTACGTCGAAGCTTACAGTCCATCACAAGAGATCGTGATTGAGACAAGAACAAATCTCACGAGTGCGCCATGGTTTCCAATTCAGACCAACGTGGGCTCGGTCTGGTTTACTAATACGGTATCTCTGTCTGACTCTCAACGGTACTACAGAGCCAAATTCATGCCCCCGTAACGCGAGAACGCTCCACCGCCTTTGCGGATCGGCTTCTGCAGGTCCGTTGTTCCCCCCCCCGCCGGAACCTTGCTCCCATTAATGACGGCTTCCTGGTGCGAAAAACGCGTGCATCGGGAAAAAGTCCTGTTCCATGGCGCGTCCGGTGGTATTTTCTCCGATGTCGTTAATGCGGAGAAGGGTTTTAAGGCTCCTCGGGGTCGCTTTCGTGGTTGCGGTGCTGGCAACGGTTTTGTCCGGATGCCAGACCGTTACTTATTATAAGCAGGCCATTCGGGGGCAGTATCAGATTTTTGCGAACCGGCAGCCGATCGAGAAGCTGCTCTCCAGCACGAACACGCCGTCCGACCTGAAGGAAAAGTTCCGGCTGGTGATGGACCTGCGCCGCTTCGCCGCAACGGAACTAAAACTCCCGGTCGATGGCCATTACAACCGGTTTGCCGACGTGAAACGACGATTCGTCGTCTGGAACGTGCATGCCGCGAAAGAATTTTCACTTGAACCAAAAACATGGCGCTATCCGGTCGTCGGTCGCCTGAAATACCGCGGGTTTTTCTCCGAAGCACAGGCGAAGCGCTACGGGAAGCAGCTCCAGGAGGAAGGGCTCGATGTCTATGTGGATGGTGTTGAGGCGTATTCAACCCTCGGCTGGTTCAAGGACCCGGTGTTGAACACCTTCATCCACCATCACGAGATCGAACTGGCTGACATTCTCTTCCACGAGCTGGCCCATCAACGCGTGTTCGCCAGCGGTGACACGGATTTCAACGAGGCTTTTGCGACCGCCGTCGCGGAAGAAGGCGTGCATCGCTGGTTCAAGGACAAACCCGCGCTTCTCGAGCAGTTTCGCGTGCAGCAGGAGCACGAAGAGGAGTTCGTGCGCATCGTCTTGATTGCCCGCGACGAGTTGAGACACATCTATGCGCGCACGAATGAGAGTCCCGCCGCGTTGCGGCATCAAAAGCTTGAAGCAATCGAGAATCTGCGCGGCGAGTACGCGAAACTAAAACAGGAATGGGGCGGGTATTCGGGTTACGACGGCTGGTTCAAGCGACCGATCAGCAACGCGCAATTGAATACGGTTGCGACTTACCACCATTTTGTGCCGTCATTTCGCGCGTTGCTGCGTAAAGATGGCGGCGATCTGCAAAAATTTTATCACGATGTGAAAGCGCTCGCGAATTTGCCGAAAACGGAAAGGCACCGGAGATTGCTGCTGAATCGCGAGGTAACGCAAATTAACACCCCGCTTCAGCGGGGTGAGCATGCGACGCCGTTTGAAACTGTTGAAACAGTTTTGAATCAGGTACCGTCCGCCGCCACTCCACTAAAGTGGGGTGTTGAAGAAAGTCGATGACTGATAATCACACGCTGCTCGACATAAGAGGCTTAAAGCTGGAGTTCGGGACGAGCGATCGCCCGCTCCGGGCCGTCGATGGCGTGTCGTTCACAATCAAGGAAGGCGAGACCGTGTGTCTGGTCGGCGAGAGCGGTTGTGGCAAAAGCGTAACCGCGCTTTCGATTGCCCGGCTCGTCCCCACCCCGCCCGCGCGTTACGTCGGCGGAGAAATCCTGCTGCAACACCGCGACGTGCTGAAAATGTCGAAGCGCGATCTGCGTAACATCCGCGGTGGGGTCGTGAGCTACATTTTCCAGGAACCAAGTTCGTCTCTCAATCCGGTCTTCCGTGTCGGGAACCAGATCAAAGAATCGCTGAAGTTGCATCGGCCGGACGCGGCGACGGCTGACGAGGTTATTCGCCTGCTCAAGCTCGTGGGGATTCCCGCGCCGGAATCGCGCATGCGCGATTATCCGCACCAACTCTCCGGCGGGATGCAGCAACGCGTGATGATCGCAATGGCCCTCGCGTCGCATCCAAAATTGCTCGTTGCTGACGAACCGACGACCGCCCTCGACGTCACGATCCAGGCGCAGATCATCGAACTGTTGCGCGACCTCAAACAACGGCTCGGCATGAGCATGCTGTTGATCACGCATAATCTGGGGATCGTCGGCGACATCGCAGACCGCGTCGCAGTAATGTATGCGGGTCAGATCGTCGAGCTCGCGCCTGCAAATGAATTACTTGCAAAGCCGCTCCACCCGTACACACAGGCCCTCATGAATTCGGTCCCGAAACTCGGCTCGGAAGCCGCGCGGCTTACCGCGATTCCCGGCAACGTGCCGAACCTGGGCGCGTTTCCGTCCGGCTGCCGGTTTCATCCGCGCTGCCCCAAGGCACGTTTCGATTGCCCGGAGCGTCCACCTGAACTCATCGAAGTGCAGCCGGGGCGCTGGGTTCGCTGTTATTATTGGGACGCGCCGTTACCCGAGCCGCACCAGGCGCTGAATCCGAACAACCCTGCTTTGATCCAGGCGCGCAAAAATCAGAGCGGGCCCGACAGACCTCGCCCCGCCGAAACAAAACCAATCGCGTGAGTCTGCTCGAAGTCAAAAACCTGAAAGTCCATTTCCCCGTGAAGCACGGGCTCTTCAGCCGCGTGCACGCGTACGTGAAAGCCGTGGACGACGTGAGTCTCACAATCGAACCCGGCGAGACCCTCGGACTGGTGGGCGAAAGCGGCTGCGGCAAGACAACCCTGGGCCGCGCAATTATCCGGTTGATCGAGCCGACCTCCGGCCAGGTAATTTTCAACGGCGAGGACATCACCGCCTTGCGCGGCTCGGACCTCCGGCAACGTCGGCGCGGGTTCCAGATGATTTTTCAGGACCCGTACGGCTCGCTCAATCCTCGCATGACGGTCGAGCAAATCATCGGCGAGGCAATTGATATCCACAAACTTGCTGAGACTCCGGCGGCACGCCGCGCGCGCATCAATGAACTGCTTCAGGCGGTCGGCCTAAACACAACGCATGCGCAACGGTATCCGCACGAGTTCAGCGGGGGCCAACGCCAACGCATCGGCATCGCTCGCGCCCTCGCGGTCGAACCGCGCTTGATCGTCTGCGACGAACCGGTGAGCGCGCTCGACGTCTCCGTGCAGGCGCAGATCATCAACCTGCTCATGGACCTGCAGCAGCAGCGCGGGCTAACTTATTTGTTCATCGCGCACGACCTGGCGGTCGTCGAGCACATCAGCCGGCGCGTCATGGTCATGTATCTGGGGAAAGTCGTGGAGATTGCGGAGGCCAAGGAACTGGTGCGCTCGCCGAAACATCCTTACACCGAAGCGCTGCTTTCAGCCGTGCCAGTCGTCGATCCGGTCTCCAAGCGCAAGCGAATCGTGCTGCCCGGAGACGTCCCGTCTCCCATTAATCCCCCGCCCGGCTGCAATTTTCATCCGCGTTGTCCGAAAGTCATGGACATTTGCAAAGTCGAAATGCCTCCGCTCCGCGAAATCAGCCCCGGGCATTGGGTCGCATGCCACGTCGCGCAGAATGAGGCAGGCCTCAAACCGTTGAGTGAATCACCAGCCACGCCAGTAGTGCTATAGTAAGAAAAAGCGGTTGCGGACTCACTGGAGGTTCAATCGGCCGCTTGTTCATAAATAAGGGGAATGTTATCAGCAGGATTACGAGCGTCATTAGTGGCGCGCTGACGATCTGCGGCCATTGGTTGTACAGTATCCCCGCAAAGGCCGCCGGAATCACCGCGCCGATCCCAAAAATCGCCCAGCCGTAAAACCGCGTATTCCGGTAACGCCGCATCAGGAATTGGGCGGCGCCACGGCTATTGAGAATGATCACGGTCCACAACAGCGCAACCCGCCAGTCAAACCAGCGCTCAAGTGCCATCGTCCAAACCGCCGCGGCAAAGCCCACGATCAGCGCGATGAAAACGACGTTTTGAAACGGTAATTGGCGGCCCAGCGTTGCCAGCGTGCTCAACAGCGCCACCATCAACAGCATGCCCGTCCAATAGATCGCTCTCTCCGGCCCCAGATAGGGAAAAGCCAATCCAACACCCCAGACAACCAGAAACAGCACGAAGAACGGTTTGTGCCATCGTTCCCCCCACCAGGGTAAAACGCCAGTTGCAGGCTGGATCGAGTCAGCGTTGCGCAGCAAAACCACGCCTCAGTTTAACAAAATCATAAAATCTTTGACGACCCAGATTATCCAAATGTATCGTAGTACTATGCGCAGTGTTCGCCTCGATTCGCCGCCGGACGGCGGTCCGGAACTCCGGGCGAATATTGTGCAATTGCGCGATCTGCTCGGCCAGCGGTTTCCACGTGTGCGGATGACCGTGCCCGAAAAATTGCCCGCGCGCCCCTCTTTCGCAACCGGCCTGCCGCAAATTGACGGCCTGCTCCAGGGCGGATTGCTCAAAGGCGCGATCACTGAATTGGTCAGCGCCCAGGGGAGCGGAGCGCTCGTGCTGCGCCGAATTTTGCGCATTGCAGGCCAAAACCGCCAGCGCATCGCATTGATCGACGGCTCGGACGGTTTCGATCCCTGCGCGTTGAACAACGGACTCATGGCAGGGTTGTTGTGGGTGAGATGTTCTGATGCCGCGCAAGCTTTGAAAGCCACCGACCTGGTGCTCCGCGATGGCAACATGTCACTGGTCGTCCTCGATTTGCACCAAAACCCGTCAACTCAGTTGCGAAAAATTCCCGGCACAACCTGGTATCGCTTGCAACGCATCATCGAACCCACACCCACCGCGTTTCTGGCGATCACCTCTCACGCGATGGTCACCAGCGCCGAAGTGCGGCTGTCGCTCGCAAGTCAGTTCACGCTGAAGTCGTGGGAACAAAGGGAAGACGAACTGGTTTCGCGAATCAAATTCGTGCTGCAATCCCGCGCCTGCGGGACCACGGAAGTGCCCGAGCCCATCGCAGTGGAGGCGAGTTGATGTACGCTGTTATTTATATCCCCGATTTCTTTCTGCATTCCGTGCTGCGCGCCGAGCCCGCGCTGGAAAAACAACCCGTCGTTCTGATCGATGAACACGAAAAGAAACCTATCGTGCTGCAACTGACTGTCGCCGCCCGCGCGCTCGGCATCAGTGAAGGGATGACCTCCACCCAGGCGCTGGCCCGCTGTCCCGCGCTTGCGGGACAAATCAAGAATCGCTCGGCATCACAAGAGAAAGCCGCCACGGAAGCGTTGTTGCAGTGCGCGTACTCCTTCTCACCTGGGATTGAATCGACCGCGGACGGCGTCTGCACGCTGGATTTGGCCGGGCTTGGACTCAACTCCGGAGGGGCGAGTTCCATCGAGCCCGAAACTTCACAATGCGACGAGCTCGGCAATGAAATGCTGCAGCGATTGGCGTTGCTGCACCTGCCGGCCCAGGTCGGCATCGCCGAAAATCCCTGGCTCGCCCTGCTCGCCGCACGCGCCGCAACTCCGTGTCGCGTCGTCACCAACTCCACCGAATTCCTCCATGCGCTGCCCGTGGAAAGCATCGGCGCTTCATTCGAGACGCTCTCGATTCTCAAAAAATGGGGGATTCACTCGCTCGGCCAGTTCGTCGCGCTCGGCAAAGAACCGCTTTCGACTCGGCTCGGCCCCGAAGCGCTCGCATTGCACGAACGGGCCACCGCGAACTCGACACGGCCATTGAAACTCATTCGCCAGCCAGATTCGTTTCACGAGTCGATCGAATTCGAGCACGAGATAGAGACTATCGAGCCGTTATTGTTTGTCCTGCGGCGTTTCCTGGAACAATTGCTCGTACGTCTGGAAATGATGTATTGGGTCGCGCAGGAATTGCGACTGCAGTTGCGCTTCGAGTCCGGCGAGCCTTACGATAAAACCTTTCGCATTCCCGCGCCGACCTCCAACGTCGAAACCCTCTTTCGCATGCTTTACACGCATCTCGAAACATTGCGCACAGAGCACCCGATCGTCGCCCTGGGACTTTCCGCGAAACCAGGCCGTGCAATCAATCATCAGTTCGGCTTGTTCGAATCCGTTCTGCGCGATCCAAATCATTTTCACGAGACACTCGCGCGACTCACCGCTCTCGTCGGGTCAGATCGCGTTGGCACTCCGGTGTTGGAAGAAAGTCATCGGCCCGACGCCTTTCGCATGGAGAGAGTGAGTTTGGAGGAATTGCCCGAAGTTCAACCGGAGAACCCGCCCCTGCCCCGCGGTCCCGCGTTGTACCGTTTTCGGCCGCCAGTCGCCGTGACCGTCACCGTCGCCGATCAACGTCCCACCTCTTTGGAGAGCAGCGTTTTTCAGGGAACAATTCGCCAAGCGCGCGGGCCGTGGCGCAGTTCCGGCCAATGGTGGGACAACGAACGCTGGAACCGCGATGAATGGGACGTGCAGGCGAGCAACGGGCGCTTGTATCGAATCTGTCACCAAACCGAAGGCTGGTTTGTGGAAGGCGTTTACGACTGATGAACTACGTCGAACTTCACAGCCGCAGCGCATTTAGTTTTTTGCGAGGCGCATCTGTGCCCGAGCACATGGCCGAAACCGCCGCCAGGTCTGGGATGGCTGCGATGGCGTTGTGTGATCGCGATGGCGTCTATGGCGCGCCACGATTTTTTGCCGCCGCGAAAGAGAAAGGACTTCGCCCAATTATTGGCAGCGAACTGACGATGGAAGACGGCACCGTGTTGCCGGTGCTCGTCGAAACGCGAACCGGTTACCAAAATCTCTGCCGCTTGCTGACGCGGGCGCATTTGCGCGCGCCGAAAGGCGAGAGCAAAGTGCGCTGGGACGAACTGCCGGAATTCGCCACCGGTCTCGTCGCGCTCACCGGCGACGAAGAAGGGCCGCTCGTTCGCGCATTGCAACGCGACGCCAATACCGAAGCCGAAGCGCGCCTCCAGCAACTCAAATCGATTTTCGGAGCAGGCAACTTGTTCGTCGAACTGCAACGCCACCACATTCGCGGCGAAGATCACATCATCAATAGCCTTCTCGCCCTTGCCGCGGCACATCGTCTCCCCTTGCTCGCCACCAACGGCACGTGTTACGCGCAGCCATACGGGCGCCAGATTCTCGATGTCTTCACCTGCATTCGCGAGCACACTCACCTCGATGCCGCCGGCAAATTGCTCGCACGTAACAGTGAGCGCCATCTCAAGGAACCGAAGGCGATAGCAACACTTTTTGCCGATCTCCCGGGCGCCATCGAGAATACCGTAATTCTGGCCGACCGCCTGCGCTTCTCCCTCGAAAACCTCGGCTACGAATTTCCAAAGTATCCCGTCCCGAGCGACGAATCCGCCGACAGCTTCCTCCGCAAACAAACGATGATCGGCGCGCGCGAACGCTACAGCGCCGACCTCAGCAACAAAGTGCGCACTCAACTCGATCACGAATTGCGCGTGATTCAAAAGCTCGGCTTCGCCGGTTACTTCCTGATCGCGTGGGACCTCGTTCAGTTTTGTCGCCAGAACAGCATTATGGTGCAGGGCCGTGGCAGCGCCGCGAATAGCGCTGTCTGTTTTTGCCTGGGAATCACCGCCGTTGATCCCGTGGGCGGAAAACTGCTCTTCGAACGCTTCCTGAGCGAAGGCCGCAAGAGTTGGCCCGACATCGATATCGATTTGCCCAGTGGCGACCGCCGCGAAGCCGTCATTCAGGAAATGTATCGTCGCTACGGCAAACACGGCGCCGCCATGACCGCGAACGTCATTACCTATCGCGGCCGCAGCGCCGCGCGCGAAATCGGCAAAGCGCTCAACTTCTCCCACGATGTGCTCGATCGCTTCTCGCACCTGTTCGCTAACGGCGATTTCCCGCATACGATGGATTTGCAGTCGCAGATGCAGCAGGCGGGGATTCCGAAAAATCACCCGCGCTCGCTGCCCTTCGCCAAACTCTATCAGGCGATCTACGGCCTCCCCCGCCACCTCGGCCAACACTCCGGCGGCATGATCATTTGCCAGGGTCAGCTCAATTCCATCGTCCCGCTCGAAAACGCGTCCATGCCCGGCCGCGTCGTCGCGCAATGGGACAAGGAGGATTGCGATGAACTCGGCATCATCAAACTCGATCTGCTCGGTCTGGGCATGATGTCCGTGATTCAGGATGCCATTGAACTCACTCATCAACGCGGGCACCCTGTTGATCTCGCCAAAATCCCGAAAGACGACCCCGCCACTTTTAAGATGATGGAGAAGGCCGACACGATCGGCGTCTTTCAGATCGAGAGCCGCGCCCAAATGGCCACCCTGCCGCGCATGAAACCAACTTGCTTCTACGACGTCGTCATCGAAGTCGCGATCATCCGCCCCGGCCCAATTCAGGGCGACATGGTACATCCATTTTTGGCGCGGCGCGCTGGTCGCCAGGAAATAACCTATTTCGATGACCGATTGAAGCCCGTCCTCGAACGCACTCTCGGCGTGCCGCTCTTCCAGGAACAAATGCTGAAGATCGCGATGGTGATGGCGAATTTTTCCGGAGACGAAGCCGAGGAACTTCGCCGCGCGTTGAGTTTCCATCGCTCCGAAGAACGAATGCGCAAAGTGGAAGTCAAGTTGCGCGAAGGCATGCGCCGCAACAATGTCGCGCCGGATAAGATCGACAAAATCGTCCAATCGATCGCGTCGTTCGCCCTCTACGGCTTCCCCGAATCGCACGCGATCAGCTTCGCGATCCTCGCTTATGGCAGCGCATATCTCAAAGTGCATTACGCGCCGGAATTTTATGCCAGCCTGCTCAACAATCAGCCGATGGGTTTCTACTCGCCCGCGACGATCGTGAAGGACGCGAAGCGGCACGGCCTCGTGATTCGCCCTGTCTGTGTGCAACGCTCGGAATGGAATTGCACCATCGAGCTGGACAATTCGTTGCGCCTCGGCCTTCGCGTTGTGCAAGGCTTGCGCGAGGAACGTGTGATGAACCTGCTCGCCCAACGCCGCTCTCGCCCATTCAGTTCCATGCACGATTTCAAGTTTCGCGTCCCGCTTCACAAAGACGAATTGCGCACGCTCGCCCAAATCGGCGCGCTCAACCACCTGGCCGATCATCGTCGCGATGCGCTCTGGCAGGTCGAAAAACAGGAAGATTGCGATTCAATGCTGAACGAGACGCCCGAGCCTGCTCCGCTCGCTCGCATGAATGCCGCCGAACGCCTCAGCGCCGATTACGGCGGCATGCAATTGACGACCGGCCCGCATCCGATGGCGCTGTTGCGCCCCCAACTCAAAGACATCTGGCGCGCCGCCGATCTCCCGAAAGCGCGGCACGGCCAGCGCGTGCGCATCGCCGGCAACGTGATTTGCCGGCAGCGCCCCGGCACCGCCAAAGGCTTTGTCTTCATCAGCCTTGAGGACGAAACCGGCGTCTCCAACGCCATCGTCACACCCCAGCTCTTTGAAAAGACTCGCCTGCTCATCACCCAGGAAGATTTCCTGATTATCGAAGGTTCGGTGCAGAACACCGATAACGTCGTGCTCGTAAAAACCCGCCGCGTCGAACCCCTGCCCCATGGCGAACTTACCGGCAGCGAATCACACGATTTTCATTGAGCCAAGTAGCCGGGACCCATTGACTGATGAATTGCGCGGTAACAACGGCCGATCACGATGATGCATCTTCTCCTCTAGCCGCTCTGAACTCATCGAGCAACTCATAAAATCTATCGAACGCCTCACGTTCACTCACACACCGTTCTCGAATCATTTTGTACCAGCCCGAAGTGGACTCGTAATAGCCGAGCCGGCGCGCTATCCAATCATGGAAGCCATGGAATTCCGGTTCCTCGTGACGGGGCATCAAGCCACCCCGGCCCAATCCGCACTCGTAGCCAATGATGAAACTCTGTAGACGCGTAAGTTCTGGGTCACCGATGTAAAGGCCAGGTCTTCGACGGATGTGTGCGAGAAGATCGTAAATACTCTCCTCCGCTTCTTTCAGCTGAGGTGCTGCCATGCGTATTACTCGCTTGATTTTATATTCGGCTCAATCTGATGGCTAGTAGCCTTTTTCCGCCGCGATCATTAAATCACCTTCGCCAGCTTTCAGATAAGTGTTCCCTCCTCACATCAGGCGTCACGATTCGTGTGTATCGGCGAGGCGCAAGTTTCGGGGGTCGCTTGCCGCGGCGCGTGGCGCCCAGCACCGGCGCATACGTCAGTTCCTGGTGGTCCACCGCGCATCGCAACAGCAATCCACCGCGGCTCATATCGCCCCGTCCGACAAAATCAATCGGAAACTTCAGTTGCGCGCCAAACACTTCCAACAGGCACTCAACATATTTCTTTGTGCTGATGCTCCCAAGCAGGACAATCTCGGCTTCCGGCCCGAATCGTTTCAAAATCCGCCGCGCATCGCGCTCCAGCGGTTTGCGATAGCGCGCGTCTCCATGGTCGATATCGACGTCTGAAAACTCGCGCAACTCTTCCAGTGAAATCGGCTCATCGATGTTCAACAGCCCGCGATTCGTCGTAATTACCCACACTGCACACCCGCCCGGCGTGCATTTAGCGAACGTGCGGGCGTAGGCAACTTTGCCACGGAAATACAGTCCGCTCAGGAACGTGAAAATTTCCCCCAGTGGCGCGGCTTCTCCCCGTTGCATCCGAAGCGCCAGATCGAACCGCGCGCGCGGACTAAAAATCATCCGCGCCCTCTGGCCTTGCGCCCGCGCTGGTGAGAGCAGAAACGCCTTGTTCACGGGAAAACCTTAGCACATATCAGCCCCCCCCATTGGGGCAAACCCGCCATCCCCTCAAAATCTGCTTTGCGGACAGGCCAAACAGTGCTTTGATAAATTAAGCCCGATAAGCGGTCCGCAAATTCCCGCTGTCGTGCCACCAGCAGTGCAAACGGCAGACGCCCCACTGACGGTCCTCCTCATCGAGGACAACGCCGGGGACGCGCGGTTGTTGATGGAATATCTCTCCGAAGCGCCCGGGAACCCCTTTGCCCTCGAACACGTCGACACGCTGTCCGACGGTCTCGATCGCCTGAAGAAGGGAGGCGTCGCGCTCGTCCTGCTCGATTTGTCGCTCCCGACAGCTTCGGCCTCGAAACGTTTGCACGCACGCACGCCGCCGTCCCCCAGGTGCCGATTATCGTCATGAGCGGCCGCGATGACGAGGCGCTCGCGATCAAGACCGTCCACGAAGGCGCGCAGGAATATCTCGTCAAGGGTCAGGTCGACAGCCGCCTGCTCGTGCGCTCGATGCGTTACGCGATCGAACGCAAGCGCGCCGAAGAAGCCCTCGCCAAAGAACGCGACCTCCTTCACACGCTGCTCGAGAATCTTCCCGACCGGATTTACTTCAAGGACGAGCAGAGCCGCTTTCTGCGCATCAGCCGCGCGGTGATGAACCAGTTTAAGATCGATGATCCCGCCTACGCAATTGGCAAGAGCGACGTCGATTTCTTCAGCCCGGACCACGCCCAGGTCGCTTTACACGACGAGCAGTTGGTCATGCGCACCGGCGAGCCGATCATCGGCAAAGTCGAACGCGAAACGCTGCCCGACGGCACCGTCACCTGGGCGCTCACCTCGAAGCTGCCCATGCGCGACAAGACCGGCCGCGTCGTCGGCAACTTCGGCATCTCGCGCGACATTACCATCCTCAAAAAGATCGAGAGCAAACTCGCCGAGGACCGCAATCTCTTGCGCAGCCTCATCGACAACCTCCCCGATTACATTTACGTCAAGGACACCCGTTACCGCTACATCATCGATAACATCGCGCACCGCCGTTTCCTCGGCGCCAGCACCGAAGAAGAGGTTATCGGCAAGACCGTCGGCGATTTCTTCCCGAAAGAATTCGTCGAACAGTTTTCGCGCGACGACCAATCGATCATCGAGAAAGGCGAGATCCTCGTGAACCGCGAGGAATTGTTGGTCGTCGCCGGCAAACGCCGCTGGCATTCGACCACCAAGGTTCCTCTCCGCAACAACGAGGGCCAGGTGATCGGCCTCGTCGGCATCAGCCGCGACATCACTGAACGAAAGGAAGCCGAAGAAAAGGTGCGACAAGCGAACGCCGAGTTGGCGAGCAGCAAGGAAGAGCTGGAGAAAGTCCTCGCTGACTTGCGCAAATCTCACGAGGAACTCAAGTCCGCGCAGTTCCAGCTCATCCAGGCGGAGAAAATGCAGTCCGTGGGCCGCCTCGCCGCGGGCGTCGCCCATGAAGTCAAGAACCCCTTGGCCATCCTCGGCATGGGCATCGACTACATGACCAAGAATCTCGTCTCCCAGGATGGAAACGTCGAATTGATCCTCAACGACATGAACGACGCCCTCAAGCGCGCCGACTCGATCATTCTCGGGTTGCTGGATTTCTCAGTTCCGCGCGCGCTCGATCTTCACAGCGAAGATTTGAGCGTCATTGTCGAGCAATCTCTCGCCCTCGTGAAGCACGAATTGGCCAGTTACCCAATCACCCTGGTCCGGGAATTAGGCACAGATCTCCCGCCGGTCTATGTCGACAAACACAAGATCAAGCAGGTTCTCGTTAACATCCTCACCAACGCCATCCACGCCATGCTCTCCGGCGGCACCCTCACCGTGCGCACCCATTCCAGGAAGCTCGGCGCCACCGAAGTTGATCACGACCACGGCTGGCGACTGGCGGACCGCTTTCGCGTTGGCGAAACTGTGGTAATTTGCGAAACGATCGACACAGGCGTCGGGATTCCGCCGGAAAAACTGGCGAAAATCTTTGATCCGTTTTTTACAACGAAACCGACCGGTAAAGGCACCGGCCTGGGTCTGACCGTAACGAAGAAAATCGTGGAATTGCATGGTGGCACCATTGACATTCGCAACCGGAGCGAAGGCGGCGTGATTGTCACGCTCATGTTCAAGGTGTAGAAAGGAACTATGGACAAGAAACGCATTTTGATCGTCGACGACGAGGCCAGCTTCACCCGCATGGTCAAGCTCAACCTGGAAAAGACCGGCCAATTCGACGTGCGCGAGGAAAATAAAGGCACTTACGCGGTCGCGGCTGCCCGCGAATTCAAGCCCGACCTGATCCTCCTCGACGTAATCATGCCCAACATGGACGGCGGTGACATTTTCGCGCAGCTCCAAAGTGACCGGAATCTCAAAATGACCCCGGTGATTTTTCTGACCGCGACCGTTTCACAACGCGAAGCCGGTGTCAAAGGCTTCAACAGTGGCGGCGCGCTGTTCCTCGCCAAGCCGGTGACCCTCGAAAACCTGATCGCCTGCATTAACCAAAACGTCCGCAAACCTGAACCGGAGGAGGCGTAAGTCTGGCTCCGTTAGGAGCATCTATGAACCTGCCTTTGAATCGAAAAACCTCTCAATGTCGCGAGGATGGCCACATGCTTTTCCCTCTCCTGGGGGAGAGGGTCAGGGTGAGGGCGACTAGTTCGGGGGGCATGGCAGGATTGGTGCCTTAACTAATGCAGAGCGGCCCGCAACGGCAGACTGGCTACAATCTTCCCCTCCGCCATATTTAACTCCTCCAACCGATCATACACCTGCTTTTCAGGAAAATAATTGAGCGCCATCTTCACAAAAATATTCCCGTGCTTCGCTTCAGACGCCCACAATATGTGATAAAACTCCTTTAACTCGTCATCATTCTCGATCGCTTCGCACACCAGCCGGAACCGCTCCGCCCCGCGACACTCGATGATCGACGCCAGAAGCAATCGATCCAGAAACCGCCGCAATGAATCACTGTGACACAGATCGATCAACGCCGTGATGTACGGGTCCTGCGTCATCTCCTTCGCCAGCCGGATGCCCCGCTTCGCCATGTGCCGATACACCTGCTGGAAATGGTCCAGTTCTTCGACCCCCGTCTCGATCAACTCAGGAATGATCTCCACCCGGTCCGGATACTTCGCGACGAAACTCATCGCCATCGCCGACGCCTTCCGCTCGCAATCCGCATGGTCCTGCAGAAACGCCGGAAAATCCGCCATCACCGCCTTGACCCACTCCGGCCGCGTCCCCACCGTCAAATCCAATGACAATTTCATCCCTAAATCTTCGAGGCCACTGCGTTAGACCACTCAATATCCGTCGCAAAGCCAGCGCACCGAATGATCGTAGTGACCCGCGACATCAAAGTAGTATGAGATGCCGATGATTCCGAATCCTGTCGTCTTTCCGAATCTAATCTCGTAGCCGCCATTGGAAGTCGGCCTGGCTCGGCGAAGCTGCGGGTACTTAGACGCATACTCACTCTTAACATGTATCGAACGCGCGGCCTCCACCAAGTCGTCGCGCTCTGATAAAACGTCGAACGCGGTTCCGACTAAATCCGTGCCTCTCGGTAAAGCGCCGATCGGCTTAACTGCCGGAGGCGGAGCGCTTATCGCCAGCGGTCGTGGTGAGGTGCAACCAAGCAAGCCAACCAAAATCATGGCCAGTAGAACTGCGCGGACAATCATGGTTCGAGAGAACTTACCCTAAACGGAGAACCACACGCAAGCTGCTCGCCAGACTGTCATGCACGTTCGATCACTCGGATATCCATCTGATGAAAAAATTCGTAAGCGTCGTCGTGTCGGGCGCGGTAAACACGATCACGCTTCTTCTACCCATAGGTCCTTCCGTAAGCGACACGAATGGACTATCGCGGTGGTCGAAATAAAAGAACGGTCCAACCTGGTCGTTTGGTTCGTGGCTCCACGAATGTTGCTTCAAAAATCCCAATTTGATGAGCGCACTACGATGGATCAGCAGCCGTTCCTCATCTTGAGTGAGCGGCCCACTGTGGTCGATCAGGAAGGACCTTTTCAACGAGTTCCCCGTTACCCGAGCGTAACATCGATCGACGAGGTCAGGCCATTTGCTTCCGCCAAGGCGCTTCCATGCCGCGAGATACTCGTTTTTGTGCCATTCGACCGTGCCCTTACTTGGCTGCGAAATCCCATACGCGAAGACCCCGAGGACGACCATTACGAGGAGCGCTATACCAATCCGCGTTCGCACAGAATATTTCTAAGACACTTGGGTTCTATACGCGCTCAATCATCCGCTCAGGATGATGTCGGAGCCCTGCCTTTGGCGGTGTCCTAATTTGAACTTGGCCTTGAGCGCATATGAAACTTTGAAGGACAGCCACCAGTGAGAAGGCCGATCATTTTTATTCTGCGAAACCCGAAGTATTCATTGGCGGGTTGTCGTCGTGCGAGTCTGGACTGACGAAAATGAAGGCGTAGAGCAGCAAGCCCAGTAGCGGCACCAGAAGAACGAGGGTCCAGAATATTTTAGCTGGCAGTGACTTACTCTTTTTCCGCCATACGCGGTAAATCGCTATCAGGGCGCATGCCTCGAACACCGCCGCAGCAATTAAAGGCCGCCAGTCTGGTTCAGTCGGCATCATTCCTAACCCCCCACGCCGATTACACTGTCAAACGCGTCCACTCAACCACAGGTTGCGAGAAACTCAGCAATTCCTCAAGCTTTGCACAGATTAGCCCGCATAACCCACCGATAGGCCATGGCCGAGATAGCTATCAGCCAAATACTTTTCAAGGACGACGAACGAAACGAACGAAACCAACGCTTCAACGCGGATGGGGGCCAAGTGTAAAACCAGCCCCATGTTCGTAACCGCAACATCAAGAAAACTGAAGGAGGCACACGCGAGATAACCGAGGCAGTTTCAAGGTGCGGCACCCTGTGAGGGACCATTCTGGAGAACTAACGGAAGCGGAGTTGCTGCCCGCGTCTCGACAAGGTCTCCGCCAACCCCCTCTGCTGCTGCTCCCTGCCGAATCGCCACAACCAAATGCAAAACCAACACAAAACTAACACTTTTCTGGCACCTACCCCCGGGGGGGGTCCTTCCTCTTACTCCCGACACCTGCACCCGTCAACGGCATCAATCCGCCGAATTTAGGAACGAATCCTGTAGGCCCGGCCCAACGCGCTCGCCACAACGAAATGGAAACCAACACTTTTCTGGCACCTAACCCCCGGGGGGGGGCCCTTACTCCTCTCGCCGACAAAAAAGCTTGTGAATGATCTGTGAATAACGTTGTCTTAAAGGATATGTAATCGTGACGAAGCGAATCGCAGGCACAGCGCAAACCACGGTTCCTCACCAATTAGCTGTGGCCTGTGAATAAGTTGACCACAACCTGTAGTGGTTTTGGCTTTACTTTCGCGCCGCGGTGGCGTGTCATGGTTTACGCAATTAGGAATCAGTCATGTATCTGAAAAACTTGACCGTTTTGGGCTTCAAGTCTTTTGCTGACAAGACAACTCTTAACTTCCAACCCGGTGTGACGGCTATCGTGGGGCCGAACGGCTGCGGCAAATCCAACGTGTCGGACGCGGTGCGCTGGGTGTTGGGGGAACAGTCGGCGAAGGCGCTTCGAGGCGGCGAAATGTCGGACGTGATCTTCAATGGGACCGATGGCCGAAAGCCGCTGGGCATGGCCGAGGTGTCCTTGACCATCGGCGGCGTCGATGACGAGCATCTCAAGGCTGCCGGCGTCGAAATCGCCTACAACGAAGTCACCCTCACCCGCCGGGTGTTCCGCGATGGGGGTAGCGAATATTTCATCAATAAAACGCCCTGCCGGCTGAAGGACATCCAGCAGCTTTTCATGGGCACGGGCGTCGGGCGCACCAGCTACAGCATCATGGCCCAGGGGAACATCACGCAGATTTTGTCGAGCAAGCCCGATGACCGCCGGATGGTATTCGAGGAGGCGGCCGGAATCACAAAATTCAAGAGCCAGAAAAAGGAGGCCCTGCGAAAGCTGGAATACACGGACCAGAATCTGTTGCGCGTCTCAGATCTGATTCGCGAAGTGAAGCGCCAGATCGGTTCATTGCAGCGACAGGCCGGCAAGGCGCGGCGTTACAAAACCTTCATGGTCGAGTTGCAGCACCTGGATACGCAACTGGCCCGACATCAGTTTGACGTGCTGCAAACCGAAATCAGCGAGCGGCAACAGACCACGGACAAACTGAAGACCGAGATCGAGGTGTGCACGGAGAGTGTGCTGCGTCTTGAAAATGAAATCAGCCAATTGCGCCAACGGCTCTCCGACACCGAACAGGAAATCAGCCAGTCGCAGCACCGCGGCCTGGAGTTGAAGGGCGAGAGCGAACGGCACGAAAGCCGAATTCATTTCAACGAGGAACGAATCCTCGAGCTCGAGGCGCAGCACGGCAAGGCGCTGACGGATATTGCCGAGGCAGATGAGCGCAAGCGCGCCGCGGAGGAATCGCTCACTGCAATCACCGCGCAGCTTGCCGAGTCCACCGCTGCCCTCGAACAACATCGACAAACTCTGGGCGAACGGCGAGACGCGCTGCAAGAGATCGAAAATGAGTTGCGACAAAAACAGGAAGCGTTGCGCGAGGCGCAAGCCGAGGCTTTTAACGCAGCGCAACAACTCGCGCGCGTCCGCAACGAGATCAACGCTCTCGATCTGCAAAGGCAGGGCAACGTGATTCGGCTCGAAAAACTTTCCGCCGAAAAAATCCAGCTCGAGGAAGAAAGGCAGCGCCTGGAAGCGCGATTGCAGGAGTTCGCCGCCGCCGTGGAAGTTGAGAAACGGAACGCGCAAACTTCGCGTGGCACACTGGAGCAACGGCAACAACGTTTGCGCGAAATTCAGCAGGAGCTCAACGCGACCACGCAGGAATTGGACAAGGCGCTGCATCGGCAGGCCGAGACGCGCTCGCGGCTCAACGTGCTGGAGCAGCTTCAGTCTGAGCACGAGGGTTTCGGGGCGGGAGCCGTGGCCGCGCTCAAGCAGAGCGATCGCGTGCTCGGTTCGCTGGCGGATCGCATCCGCGTGCCTGCTCAGTACGTCACCGCGATTGAGGCAGCCCTCGGTCATCATCTACAACTCGTGCTCACCGAACAACCGGAGGCCGCGGAGGAAATTCTGTCCGATTTAACCAGGTCGCACAAAGGCCGTGCTAGCATTGCGCCGACCGTCTTCTTCAGCTCTGAGCCGCCGCGTGAGCTCGCAAACGACGTGGACATGCCGCTGCCCGAGTACACGCCCGTCGCCAACGGATCACTTCGCGCTGTCTCGGTTGTCGAGATGGACGCTTCGGTGCGGGCGCTGGTCGAGCGGTTGCTTGGGCTGACCCGGATCGTTCCCAACCTCTCACATGCGACAATGGACTGGCGCGCGAGCAA
>Ga0193697_1000050_pt1 | contig 43409 bp, 52 predicted proteins | sample L3m2metaG_FD_145073 | JGI IMG/M metagenome (GOLD analysis project Ga0193697, IMG submission 145073) | Soil microbial communities from a riparian zone of the East river system, Colorado, United States - L3m2 | ecosystem: Environmental > Terrestrial > Soil > Riparian zone | place: USA: East River...
AGCTGTGGTTGGACGAGAGAAGCGCGAAATAGGTGAAGGATCGCGAAATAAGGGGGAGGATAATGAAGATCAGGGGGTTGGGAAGCTTTTTGGGAAAACCGGCACGAAATAAGTGACGAGTGCCAAACTGGCACGCGCGAAATGATTGCAAAGGGTGGGTTCTACCTTCCGAAAGGGTTGTCAGACCTGGCTTCGATCAAGGATGCAGTGGGGGTGCAGGCGGGCGGCAGTTGGACTGCCGAAGCTCGGCAGCCGGAGTTCAGCATCCGACTCCGGCACGGGCGGGAACGCGGGATTTCATAGGCTTCGCGGTCTCGGCTTTTTCATGCGAAAAGGGCCAAGCAAATCCTTTGGCAAGAAACCGCCTCGTTGCAGGGCTGGGAGGCATTTATTAAAGAGCCAAGTCTTAAACTGTTCTGCTTTGGGGCGGCGGCTGTTCATCAGGACGCGACTCAGACCCTCAGCCGTCAGGAACCACATGGTTCTGGCCTGGCCTGCTCTGATCGTCCTTTGGCGAAGCTTTTCTTCGGGAGGGACTCGGCGGACAATGACCTCCGCCCTGGCCTTGATCTCCAAGAATTGGCGAATGTCTTCCGCGAGGAATAAAGGTCCTCCAACCCGCCGTAGAATTGGAGCGCTTCGCCGAGGCAGAAAAAGGTGACGCCGGTTGGTTTGAGTGGGGGGTTCATACTGGCTGTTTGTCTTGAGGGACGTCGCTCACAGCAAGGTCTGGCCGATGGGCCGCGCGGGCGAGGGGCGGCTTTGAACTGACTCGACCTGGACGATCATTTGAACGTCTGGTCAACCTTCATCAGGAAGCCTTTAATGTAGTTGCCTGGGACCTCCAAAATCTGCTCCACACCTCTGCCGTAAATCTTCAATTTTACTCCAGTCTCGATGTGTTGATCCAAATACGCGCGGCTGAGAACCACCTGGACGGCTTCCGATGTTCCGCCGCCTTCAGTCACGTCGCTTCCGGCCTTTTCTGTGGGAAGCTTGGCTCCATCGGAATCGGAGGCTGAATTCCAAAAGGCCCACCCTTCGCGAAACGTACGTCTGCTGAACATGGCCAGCGAGTACACCGGCTCGCCAGTCTCGCCCTGGCGAGCGGCCCCGAGGTAATATCTGTTCTGACCCCAATCACCGAAGAGCACGTGTTGCCCATCCACGAACGTCATTTTGGTGAACTCATCGCGCCTGACAGCCGAGCGGCTGGCTATCTGTTCTGGCGTCTGTTGGCTGAGCGTGGGTAGCGAGGCGCAGCCGGCCAGCAGCGCGACGACGCATACAAGCGAAGCCAATAGTGGGGCTAAAAAGCTCATTTCTTGGAGCGGGCAGGCTTCGTGCCGGTCGCAGGTTTGCGCTTCGAAGACTCGTTCAGGGCATACGATGATCGGCCGTCCGCCGTCTCAAGGAGGCGTTGCCACTTTGGTGGCAAGGTGACGTTATCATCCTCATCGACGACCTGCTCGACGAAAGTCTTCGCGAGCATCCTGATCAAAGCCGACTTTGTGGTGCCTATGCGCGAGGCGACCCTTTCAAGCCGCTCGTCTATTTCTGGCGGCAGACGCACCGGTAGCTGGGAACCCAGAGCCATGTCTAATGTATAGCAGTGCATTTTTTTTAATCAATGAGATGTTGACGCTATTGTGTAGTGATGCTACACATACGGAGCATGAAGCCGAGACGATTTGGGAACTGTTTACCGGTGCGATTATCAAAGGATGTGGATCGGAGGATCAGGCTGGTGGCCATCGCCGCTGGTGTTTCAAAGAGCGATGTGATGCGGATGGCTATCTTCTACGGGCTTCCAAATTTAGAGGCTGGGAGGTTCCAGGTTTTGGAGCAGGCCGAACGATGAGCATTCAAGCCAACACGAAGACAGGCATCAGCCGGCTCAAACTCAGATTAGAGATACTGGGGCTCAAGCGCCGTTATCTTCAGTTGGAGTGCCGCTATGGTGAGCTTGTCGATCCCTTCTTCAAGCGCTCGGCCCTCCGCTTCGTTTTGGTACGCTTCTATCTGTTCGCGTATGGCAAGGACGTGCCCCCGAATTTCAGATGGGGATGCCTTTTCCGAGACGAGCCGGCGGGGTCATGCGCGGAGCGTAACGACCAGGCCAACGCTGGCAAATCGAAATGATCGAGACCATGCGACAGTCGATCGAACACTTTCGGCGCATGTCCGCCAAAATACGCAAATCGCACAAGTGGGTTCCGCTGGAATTGTTCATGGCTGCTGATCCGGTCAGCGGCTCCGAAGTCTGGCGCAACCCGTGGTATGACGTTCGCGTCGTCCGCCACGCAACGGGTTGGATTTTCGACGGCGGTCCCTGGATGCGCATTGGGATCTCCTCAGCCGACGGCGAACCGCGTCATGACTGGCGCGTGTTCCAGCACATCAAAAATCAAATTGCCGGTCCGGAATGGTGGGCGCTGGAACTCTACCCGGCCGAAAGCCAGCTCATCGATCCTTCCAACTATTTCCTTCTCTGGGCGGCACCTTTACTGCCGTTAGGTGAACGGCTCGGCCGCGTGCTCGCTCGACCAAACAACACAGTTGCGCCGCAGCGCGGCTGGCACCCGGACGACGAACCCGACGAAGTCCGCAAAGGCATCACGAACTGGCCGAACAAAGGTCTATGACCATTCACTTTCCCCGGCGTGGCCCCATTGAAAGTCGAATTGCCGACGAGCAGGTCGGACGCATCGGTAACCACGCCGGGCCCCTGTTGGGCCAACTGACAGGCAGGATGCCTGTCCCACCACAAAACGGAGAAACCAAAATGAGCAATGACGCTGAGCTACGTCGTAAAATCCTTGAGGGGATTCTGCATCGGCTGCTGGGTCAACGGGCGGACGAAGTGCCGCCGGAGTTGAAAGTGATGAGCGATCAGGAGTTGGAGGGCGCGCTGGCCTACGCGATTGGCCTGCGCGCGGAAGGTGAACGATTGCGGCGCGAAGTATTCCACGAACAGGCCGCGCGCCGGCAACGCCAGGCCGAACACTTGGGAGGCCGCTTATGAACGAGAGCGCGCAACCGCTAAAGGGCGAGGATTGCCAGGCGCTCGCATCGAGGGTGCTCAGCGATCTGCGGCGCCATGACCTGGGCAAGCAGCAATTGGTAATCGTGATGACGCTCGTGGAGATCAGCTACCAGTGGGGCCGTGAGACGGTGAAAGTGCCCAAGCTGGAGTTGCTGGCGCAGTTGACGGGAATGCAGCGGACGCACGTCGCGGCGACGCTGAAGGAGCTGAGCCAAATACGGGTCATCCAGACAAAAAAACATGAGCAGTATTTGGAGTTCCGGGTGGTGCCAGACAGTAACCTGTGGCGCTGCCGCCCGCGCGTGTCCCCAGGCACCTCGCGGAACGCGCTGGACTGGTTGCGGGTGCATAATTTCGGCGATGGCGGCGTGAAACTGATGGCCCTGGGATCTGTGGAGGTCGATTTCCCGACGGAGGACTAAGGCGCATGAAACCACCAAAACAGAATCGGTGCCGAGACCAAGTCTGGCAAATCAGAATCGGTTCCGTGACCAAGTCTGTCACCGAGACGGAATCGGTCACGAGACCGAACGCGTCAAGCACCAAGACTTCGTCGGTCAGGGCAAGTCGGCCTGTTCAAAGTCCTCATCGTCCGCGCCTGTCGGAGAGCCAACAAAGAAGAAGGCTACGCCGAGGTCGTTTGCAGCACGTTCGCATCTTTCGAACTCCGGCCGCTTTGGAGGAGTTTCTCTGGCCAGGACGGACACGCGATCGCCGATCCGTTCATACGGTAGTAATTCCACTATCGCGGCGGCGCGCTCGCCTGCGGCCTGGTGCGATTCTTCGTGGAGCCAAACCATCAAACAAGGAGGGCAAATGAGCAATGGCAATGGCTATGGCGAGTGCAACCTCGTAGCGGAGATCAAAGCGGTCGATCCGATGACGCTCAAGAACGACCCGGAACTCGACAAACTTTGGCCGCTGGAAGATCTGCACGGCCCGAGCGAGCTGGCGTTTATTGACGACGTGGGCGAGCGCGGCGTGCTCGATCCGCTCAAGATCAGCCCGGACGGCCGGTTCGTGTGGGACGGCCGGCGCCGGTTGCGCGCCGCCAAACGCTTCCCCGACCGGGTCAAGATCGTGCCGGTGATTCGGTGCCGAGAAGAGGACCGGTCCTGGGTCATTTTGTTTGGCATCACCCATCGGCGGAACATGAGCCCAAGTTTGCAGGTTTTTGTGGGCCGCCCATGGTGGGGTCCGATTATTGACTCGTCCCGATCGAATAGGGTGAAAAATTTACGTAAACCGTTGTCAAACTCCGAAGGGGGAATTCTCCCTTCGGGTCAATCCACAATCCGGCAACTCGCTGAAAAACTGGGTATTGACCATAAGGAATTCAATCGCTGCGAGGAGGTCCTGAAGCTGTTTGAGGAGCACCCGGATGCGCGGGAGTACTGGGAACCGCGGCTGCTGAAAGGCCAGACGAGTTTCTGGCAGATACTGCGCGGGATCAAAGGCGATTTGGGCACACGCATTTACAAGGGTAAGACCCCGGCAGAGATCAGAGGCAGGCCGTACCAGATGTGTTTGGGCGCGGTAAAAACCCTCGCGTTGCGAGCGAAGGATTGGGAGCAGATCAGCGGCTCGGATGAAAAGGCAATCCTCGAAGAGTTGCGGGGTGTGGCGCGAGGGAAGAAGAAGGTCAGCGCCGAGGAGTGGAGCGCGTTAGCCGGGTTAACCCGAAACAAACTCAGCAAATGGTTCGAGAGGTTGGCTGAGGAAGCAGAGGAGGAGCGCGATGAATAGGCTTCTTAATTTCGTTTGGCGCTTTTGTTTTTCTCCTCGCGGAGGAACTCGGAAATCCAACCAAGATCGCGTGTGTAGTGCTCAGCCCCAGCAAAGAGCCAAGAATGAATCAGCAGCCACTCCAGAATGCCTGGCACCAGGCGGAGGCCAGAATCGTCAACCGGTAGGCACGGAAGAGTCCCCGATCCATTATCCGCAGTCAGAGAACGCATCAGAAAAAGCGCATGCTCAAAACGCGCCCAAAGCCAGTAGCGGGTCGTCTCAGAGAGCTCGCCTCGCCACTGGTCGGACTGCAACCAATCCCGAATTGCGTGATCCACTCCGGGTCGGGCGGCGTGTTCCGCCAAGCGGACCGCTGACAGATCAGGAGATAGAAATGGTGGCGGAGTTATGGCGGCAAACCTCGCCCTCTGGTCTGACAAGTCTTTCAACAGCCATCTTATTTCTTCAAAAAGCGGATGCTGTGGCTCCATGCGCGGAAGTTGCTCGCGACAACGATGGCGAATCTGCTCAAGGAAGCAAGAACGAACACGGGACGGAGGCGGGAGCATGAACGGCGGGCTGGCATCACGAGGATTGGCGCGTGCCTATGCGCGCGGGCGGCACATTCGCCAGCTTGTTGCGGAGCGGCAGGCTAAGAATTCGAGGAGCAGAGAGCCGGATCGGGATCGGAAAACGGAGGCTTCAACCATCGACAGCGGATCAAGCTATGACAGACCAGAAGCCCCACATTAAAGCGCCGGCCGAGGAAGCCAGCACTGTGACGGAGTGTAACGTAAACGCAGGCGATAGGCAAGAAGCGCTAGGCGCTGGGGCTGCCGTGCCGGAGGCCGGCGCTCCGCAACTCACGGGCGAGACGCCCGTGCCACGACAGCTTGACGGCTGCGAACAAACCCAAGAACGAGTTGATCCTCTCAAGGAGGCCGCTGTTCCAGCCGTCGCTCCATCAACCATCAACCATCAACCATCAACCAACGCCGGGCCGGAGGCCGGCGCTCCGATCGGGCGGAGCGTGCCTGAACTCACCGAAGCGCTGCGCCGGGCGCAGATCCTCGCGCGCATCGACGCCCTGGTTGCCTCCGGCTGCCCGATCGGTGATGCGCGCGTGCAGACCGGCATCAGCGCGGCCACGCATGGGCGCTGGCGCAAGCGTCTGGCTGAACGCGGCTCGCTCATCAGCGACCGGAACAAGAGCGGGCGCAATCCGGCCGTCGAATTTACGGAAGCGGAGGAGCTGCAGATCCAACGGCTCTACATCGAACTCAATAAGGACGAGAAATCCGGCTCGATGCGCACGGCGGCGAAGTTCCTCGCCCACGATTCCCAGACGCGCGAAGAAGTGCGCGGGCCGATCCTGTCGGCCCTGGCGACCAGCAGCCGCGTGCCCGGCTTCGTCAAGCGCGCCCTGGAGAAGATCACCCTCGCGCACGTGAGCGCGCGGCGAAGGCCGCAGATGAGCGCAGTCGAGCACTTCAGCGGGAACGTCGGGGCGTTCTTCCAGGACAAGATCGAGCGGCGCCGCGTGATCGAGGCTGATGACGGCACGCTCAACTTCGCCATGTGGATACCCTGGCCGATGGGCGGGGACCCGTGCAGCGACAAGTTCGGCGTGCGGCTCGGGCGCTGGCAGTTTCTGCCCGCCATCGAGGCCGGCTGGTCCAATGCTTACCTGGGTTACGCGTTGGTGTGCCGGCCGCGCGGCAGCTACCGGGACGAAGACATCCGCGCGCTCATCCACCTGGTGGGCCAACAGCAAGGCTTACCCGACGTGTTCCGGTTCGAGCGCGGCTCCTGGGAGAGCAACGCGATCGTGAATCTGCTCGAGCAGCTCGGCGTGCAGCTCAACAGCGTGCATCAGTCCAACCAAAAGCCATTCGTTGAAGGCGGCTTCCATCCGCTCTGGACTCACCTGGGCGTGCTCAAAGGGCAGATGGGCCGTTACCGCGGCGAGATGGAGGAAGAGAATAAACTCGCTGAAAAGTGCAAAGCCGGCCGGGCCGATCCGCGCGAGCATTTCCTGAGTCTGGCGGACGGGATCACGGGCATCGATGGGGCGCTGGCGATGCGCAACAGCGACGCGCAAACGTCCATCTACGGCAGTTGGGTGCCCGAAGTGCGCCTGAAGGAGCACGCGCTGGCGCGGCCGTGGAAACCGTTGCCGGCTGAGTTGACGTTTCTCTTCGCGCCTTACGTGCGCGAATGGACAGTGGCCAAGGGAAGTGTCGGCGGGCAGTTGCCGCTGCTGGATGACGGCCCGAACGGCAAGGTCCCGTTCTATTTCGCCAGTGAAGATCTCTACCTGTGGAACGGGAAAAAGGTCCGGCTCTATTTCGATCCAGCCGCTGAGCAGTGCCAAGCGACGATAGTGTCCCTCGGCACCTACCACGGGTTCCGCCCAGGCGAAGTGATCTGCCGGGCGGAACTCGTGGATGGGTTGCCCCATCATGCGCGCGCCTGTTTCGGCTGGGGCGAAGAGCAGACGCAGCGGGCCAATCAATCGATCAAGTTCGCGCGCGCGGCCTGTATGCGACAGGTCCGGACGCTGACGCAGGGCGGGCAGGTCACAGCCAGCGTGAGTGAAGCACGGGACGGAGGCGGGAACGTGGTGCGGGTGAGCAAGGACAACGGAACATCCAACAACCAACAACCAACAACCAACAATCCAACAATCCACAAATCCAACAATCCACCGCGCTCGGCGCTGACGGCGCCGAGCGCGGAGGCGTGGGCCAAACGGCGGGCGCGCCTGGCCGAGCAGGCCGAGGAAGTCATGAACATCAATCAGTCAGTAAACAGAAACCAAACGGAGGACGTATGAGTGAACGAGCAGTAGCGGAATTGGAGCAGATCAACGGCGAGGACCTGGCAGGTCCGGCCACCGGGCGCGATGCCTTGGGGCGGCGCTTGAACCCGCTGAGCCAGCAGGTCTGGCACGCGATGCGGTGGGACAACGTCTCCCTGGAGGCAGTGGCGGAGCTGTTCCCGGAGCGGCTGCGCGAGCCGGTGTTGTGGCTGGGCATCTACGTGCGCGAGCACTGCGCCAAAAGCGCCGACGTGCTCGCCGCCCGCGCCCACAAGCTCGGAGTCGAGCTGGACAAGACCACCTGGAGCCGGGTGCTGCGCGGGCGCTGGAACCGGGACGGCGAAGGCCGGCCTCTGCCCACGCCGATCGTGAGCGAGACAAAGTTGTTGAAGGCGATCGAGGCGTTGCGCCAGGAGGCCAGGCTGCGGGAGATGGGCGGCAAGGTGCCCTTTATCGACACGGGCACATCCAAAACGATCATGCAGTGTATTGACGTGCGATTCGCTCCGGACCGGGTCAACAAAATCTGCGTGATCGTTGGGGAGACCGGCAGCGGCAAGAGCGCGACCTTCCGGGAGTATGCCCGGCGCAGCGCCACCGGCCTGGTCGCGCACGTCGAAGCGCCCGAGAACGGGTCGGTACCCGAATTGGTGTACCGGATCGGGAAGCGCTACGGACTGAGCATCGGGAACTTCTCGGCGCGTCAGCGCATCCAGTTGATCGAGGAACTTAACGACCGGCGTTGCATCATCATCGACAACGCCCAAGAACTCTACACCGAGCGGCTCCGGGCCAATCAGCCGGCCTTCTCTTTCCTGCGCCGCCTCCAGGATGAGACCGGCTGCACGATCATCCTGTCCATGACGCCGATGGGCGAGAAGCGGATGTTCACGGAATTTCTTAGAGGCTACTTCGAGCAATTTGCCGGGCGAGCGGGTGGGCGGAGGAATTTCCTCCGGCTGCCGGACTATCCGCCGGAGGAAGACGTGCTCACGATCGCGCTCGCCTTTGGGCTGCGCGACGCCGAGCGGCACCTGGAATACCTGGTTAAGATCGCGCGCGAGGAGGGGCGCATCCGGACGCTGTTCGAGGATTTGCAGAGCGCCAAGATCAAGGCGGAACGGAAGAAGGCGCCGCTCACGATCGGGCTGGTGAAGGAGTGCAGGGAAGAAGACTAGGGGAAAGGCTGAAGGCTGAAGGCTAAAGGCTGAATAAAAAAACGGAGGCAACATGAGCAAGAGCAACAAGAGCAGGAAAGAGGCGAAGGCGCGAAACGGAGCGGTCCGGTTGCGCGACGCGCTCCGCTGGACCACGGCGGCTGAACATTCGTTGCGGGCGGCTCTGGCTCATCCGGGCGCGCGCAAGTTCTGGATGGAAGAGAGCTGCCGCCAATTGGAAATGGCCTTCCAACGCTCGCAGAAAGTGTGGGCCGAGGAGAGCTACAACGAAAGGCTCAAGGCTAAATGCTAAAGTCTAAAACCAACTTCAGCCTTCAGAATTTAGCCTTCAGCCTTTCCCCATCTGCGCGCGGGGCTGGACCTGGCCGGAACATAACGGTGTCGTTCGACGACTCCGCCAGGACCGCCGCGCGCTGTCCCTAACCATCCAACCATCCAACCTATGAGTGCCAAGACTGAACCCACCTCGGAAGACTTCCAGAACATGGTCAATCTCCTGGCCGTCTATTCGGAAGCCTCCAATCGGCTGGAAGAACTCGAAGCGTCGGCCAACGGGTCGTTGCTCGAACTGATCGACTCGCACAAAACCGAATACGCCCAACTCCAGCACACCCTCACTCAAACCGAAGCGGCGCTGGAGGTCATCGCGCTGCGCCATCCCGATTGGTTTAGTGAGAAGAAACGCAGCATCAAGACCCCGTACGGCACCGTCAAATTCCACGCATCGACCAAGCTGGTGGTGAAGAACGAAGAAGTCACGCTGCTGCTGCTCGACAAACACGCGCAGGAAAATCCTGAGTTCAACCGGGCGGACTACGTGCGGGCGCACGAAGAACTGAACATCGAGGCGCTGGAAAAATGCGACGATGCCACGCTGAAAAAACTCCGCATCGAGCGCGTGCCGAACGATAACTTCTCCGTCGTCGCGGCCAAGGTCGATATGGGCAAGGCCGTCAAGGAAGCGGTTGAAAAGGAGGCGGCGTGAACAGGCCCTGCATCGCACGGTTGAAAGCGGAGATGGAGATGATCCGCTCCCTTCAATGTCCCAGCGCCAAGGAACTGGCCAGGCGCTTGGAGATCAGCCCAAAGACCGTCTATCGAGACTTGGACTTACTCCGCGACCAACTGGATGTGCCGCTCGAATACTGCGCGACCACCAGAGGCTGGCTTGTGCGTGGAGGCCGCATCGCAATCTGGTTATGAATGAGCCAGACTTGAAACACACGCGCCGGCAGCGAGCTTCAAACGGTTCGACGCGCCAGGTGGATCGGCTCCCACCTAACGCAATGGAGGCAGAGATGGGCGTGCTCGGTTGCGTGTTGCTTTCACCCGGCGATTGCCTGGGCGTTTGCATTGAGAAATTCAAGGCCGGGTCCGAAGTGTTTTACGACTTACGGCACCGGCACCTTTACGAGCTGTTGGTCGAGATGTTCGATCACCGGGAGCCGATCGACTTGCTCACCGTCCATCAGCGGCTTAAGGACAGGAACCAACTCGAAGCGGTGGGCGGGCTGGCCTATCTCTCGTCGCTGCCGGACGCCGTGCCATCGGCGGGCCATCTGAGTTTCTACGCCGACATGCTGCGCGAAAAACATCTATTGCGCCGCATGCTGCAGACCTGCACGGCCGTGGTGGGACGAATCTATGAGCACGAAGGCGACGTGGATGCCTTGCTCGACGAAGTGGAGCGTGACGTCTTGCGAATCGGTGAAGAGCGCGTGGAGGAGAGAACGACCGCGATCAAGGACCTGGTAAAGCGCGCCATCACTACGATCGAGGATTGTCACCAGCGGCAAGGCACCTTGACGGGAATCGGAACGGGCTTCGTCGATCTGGACAAATTGACCACGGGCCTGCACGGAGGGGAAATGATCGTAATCGCGGCCCGGCCATCGTTAGGGAAAACCTCCCTCGCCATGAACATTGCGGAGCATGTGGCAATCGACGAGCGGCTGCCCGTTGGGGTGTTCAGTCTGGAGATGACTGCTGACTCATTGGTTTTGCGAATACTCTGCTCCCGCTCGCGCGTCAACCTGCGCACTGTGCGCGAAGGCTTTTTGGCGGAACGGGATTTCCCGAAGTTGACAGGGGCTTCCAGCGCGTTGTCGAAAGCACCCCTGTACATTGATGATTCCTCTGGACTGTCGATCCTTCAATTACGGGCCAAGGCGCGGCGGATGTACCAACAGTACGGCATCAAGCTTTTCGTGGTTGATTACCTGCAACTCATTCACTCCACCGCGCGCCGGGCCGAAAACCGACAGCAAGAAATCGCCGACATTTCCAGTGGCATCAAGGCGCTCGCCAAAGAGCTGAATGTTCCGGTGATAGTCCTGAGCCAATTGAACCGCGAGGTTGAACGAGAAAAAGGCCGCGCGCCCCGGCTGTCGGACCTGAGAGAATCCGGGGCCATCGAACAAGATGCCGATCTTGTGGGACTGCTCTACAGGCCGGCCACCAAGGACGACGATGAATCAGTGCCGGCTGAAGCGCAGCCTATTAACCTCCTGATCGCCAAGCAGCGCAATGGACCAGCGGACGAGGACGTGTGCCTCACATTCCTGAAGCCCTACACGCGGTTTGAAAGTGCCGCTAAAATACAGGCTGCTGACGTGCCGGACTGAACCCATGACAACGAAACAAGAATCTCTGTACTGGAAGCTTTGGTGGCGCGTCTGTCACGTGAACGATTGGCGTTTCCTCAAGGGCCGCGTCGCGCCCGAGGCCCAGCGCGATACCAGCGAACATCACGTGGCCGTCTGGCGCTGCGCGGAGACCCGCGCGCGTGAGGCCCACCGCAGCGTCACGGCGGACGATCTGCGGCACGGCTGCCACCTGCACGCGATCGGGCGCGACCGGCCGCATCTTGAGTTGCATCCGCGGACGGAATGCTCGCGGGTCTTTACGCTTTTCAAATTGCTCATCGAGCCGACTGATCTGGATGCTCAGATGGATTGGGCAGACCCTGACCGGGACGAGACACGCGTGCTGATTGTCGGGATCAAACGCATGGCGCCCTTCGCGTACATCGACGCGGTGTGCAAGGACAAGTTCCCCAGTTACACCAGCCCGTTCTACGAAGACCTGGAGCTGTCGGAACTGCGGCAATTGCGCGTGACGTTGGAAAGCCGGAAACGGAAGCGCGGCAGCCTGGTGGAACAGCCATTTTAACCGCAGATGAACGCAGATGGACGCAGATAAAAAACAGAGACAGCCCGAACTGTTCCATGTGGAACCGGACGATCCGAACGCGGAGTGGCTGGTCGATCAGTTGCGAGGCAACGACTGGCTGACGGCCAAACAAATTCTTGAGCTAATCGGCCGGGCCGCCTGCGAGGACAATAAACGTTGGCTCCGCGCCCTGGCGGCCGCCAGCAAAGGGCGCATCGCTGGTGGCCAGCGTGGATACCGCTTGGTCGAGGAGATGTCCGGCGAGGAATTCAACCACTGGCGCAACTGGATGAAGCGGCAAGCAGACTTCATGACCGCGCGGATACTCGAAGCGGACAAGGTGTTTTATCGCCGGCAGAAAGTGCGGACGGGCAACGGAATTTTAACCACCAATGGACACGGATGAAGAACGAATTAACCACAAAGAACGCAGAGAACACAAAGACAGACCGCTCCCTCTCTGCGTTCTTTGCGTTCTTTGCGGTTAAAAAACTCTCATGAAGACCCAATCGGACATCCAAAAAGCGCACGATCAACTGACCGCCATCCTCCTGGGCGAAGTGCCCAACCCATTCCCCGCCGAGTCCAAGCCGCTCATGCAAGCCAACTGCGATGTGCTCTGCTGGCTGCTCGGCTGCGAGCACAACAAGACTTTTGCCACCAACCTGGCCAAGGCCGAGGCCGATCTCGCCGCCAAAGGCTTTGTGCTTGAGCGGCTGAACAACTGAGACGATGAAGAAATTAACCACAAAGAACGCAGAGAACACAAAGAAACTGACCGCTCGCGAGGTGATGCAAGAACTGCACGGCTGTGTCCGCGTTCTCCAGAACTCGTACCGCGAAGCTGACGGTGTCGTGCATGAGCCAGGTGTGCTGCGGACCATCGCTGCGTTAGAGGCGGCGATCCAAAGCGTGCGGATGATGGGCAAGCTTGTCGATGCTGTCCGGTCAGCTCCCCCTCTGCGTTCTCTGCGTTCTTTGCGGTTACCCTGACCCTGACCACAATGGAATTCATCGCTCCACTCCCGTTCACTGAAGCGCTCGACAAACTCGGGCGCAAGGACGTCATCACGTCCCCGCTCACTTCGGCTGAGTGGAGCGACGTGCCGGTGGCGTTGCGCGATCGGGCATTCTTTTCTTCACGGGTCGAGAGCGCGCGGTTCCTCCAACGCGGCCAGGATGCGATCAATGATTTTCTGGCGGGTAATCGCGAGGTCCTTCCGGACGGGCAATCGGCGCTCAAGGTGGGAGGCCGTGCCAGGTTCGTCGAGCTGATGCGGGAGCTTGCGATCAAAGAAGGCATGGGCAACGTGGACCCGAAGGACCGCGGCGGCATCAAGGATATAACAAGCCAGAAGCGGCTCGATTTGATTTTTTCGGTTCAGGTCAAACAGGCCCACGGCTACGGCTACCACAAACAAGGGATGGACCCAGACGTGTTGGACGCCTATCCCGCTCAGAGATTTATTCGCGTGCAGGAAGTTCAAGAGCCGCGAGATTGGCACGCGCAATTTGAAGGCCGAGCTTACCTCAAGACCTCACCCATTTGGGCCGCAATAAATCAACAGTTCGGAGTTGCGTGGCCTCCATTCGGATTTAATTGCGGGCACGACGTCGAGGACGTGGACCGCGACGAGGCGGAAGCGGAGGGCCTGCTCAGACCCGGCGAGGCCGTCACGCCGCCGCCGGCGGAGGACTTCAACCAGGACCTGAAGGCGAGCACCGATGGCTTGGACCCTGAATTGATCCAGAAGATGAAGAGCGCGTTTGAAGACCAGGTCGTGTTCGAAGGCGATACGATGCGCTGGCAACCGCGGCCTGTGGTCGATCCGGTCCAGCCGACTCGGGCCAATCCGGTGTCAGCGGCGATCCAGCCCAAGGTCTATGGCGCGTTGAAGACGCAGGTGCAGATCGCTACCGAGGCGGCCGACAGCGTGCATGATGACGGCGTGCTGCCGAAGATCCCGCTGAAGCAATCCACCGACCCGAGCGACCAGGCGCATCTGATGCCCCGCAGAGATCAGGACGGGAACACCCGAGCCGATTATATTGCCGTGAGGGCCGACGGCCCAACGCCGGCGTTCACGACACTGCATGAGCTGGGGCATTTGTTGGACCTGGAGGGGATCGGCGCCAAAGGCTCTTGGGCCAGTAACACCGGGGAATTGCGCGAAGTGCTGGAGGCAGCCCGGAAGACTCGAGCCGTAGCCGGCTTGGAATCGGAGCGGGCGGGCGGCGCCGGCCGAAGCGCCGAGCAGCTCGAATATCTTCTCTCGGACCGGGAAGTGTGGGCCAGGGCTTATTCACAGTACATCGCGGAACGCTCGCGCAGCAAACCCTTGAAGACGCAACTCAAAGTGGAGTTGGCGCGAGAGGCCAACGCGCAATGGGAGAGCGATGACTTCGCGCCGATCGCTCAGGCAATCGACAACCTGTTCACGACACTGAGGTGGATATGACAATGAACCAAGAGGCATTTAACAAGTTGATCGCGGAGATCATGAGCCAGGGTTACGACCTGCAGACAGCCGGCCATTACGCGGCCCTGATCGGTGACACGCCGATCGCGGACGACGACGGCAACATAGTGGTGCTTGAGAAGGACGGCCGCGAGATCGCGCGGCTGAAGCCGCTGAAATTTTTCGGCGCCAGTTAAACCTATGAGTCTGACACTCGATCTCGATACAAGACCGAGCGATGTAAAAGTGAAAACGTCGCACGACGGAAAACGCCTCTGGGTCGGCAGGTCGGTAAAGACGTGTTTTGGTGATGCCGAAATAGACATCTCTCTGGAAGACTTTTGCGCCATGGCGATCTACGTGATGACCAACACGGATTTGAACGAGAACGATCCGAGGCTCGCGCTACAACGTGAAATTGCCTCCCTAGTAATCTCCGAAGGATATAACGCTGGCGCAAAACGGTTGGCATGGCCGGAGCATCCCAACGACCAAGTTCAGCGACCCGGCTCACCGGACGCCTGAGCAAATCTGAACGCTATGGCCAAGACCAAAACGCAAAAGCCGGGTTCGCTGCAGCGGGTGTTAGGTGTCGGACGACTCCACCCCGCAAACTCAATGTTTCTGCGCGTCCACGTCGGCGAGGCTACGTGCGGCAAACTCAAATATGAAATGTCCACGGGCATGAACGGCACGCCCATGGTCCACAGCATGCAGAGCGGCAAATGGTTCTCCTTGTCCTGGAAGGATATTTTTGAATTGGCCGAGAAAGCGGGCATAGACACCTAACGACCCAAGCTCAGCGACCCGGCCCACCGGACGCTGAGCAGACCTGAAACCTTATGGACAATGAACAAAACGTAGAAGCCGGGTTCGCTGCAGCGCATGGTTCGGCGAATTTTCTCGGATCGAAAGCTGACTACGTTCTGAGCCAACCGCAGACACGAGCGCATCACTGCCACTGGCCGGGTTGCGACCGTCAAGTGCCTCCTGCGATGTGGGGTTGTAAAGTCCACTGGTTCCGATTGCCGAAGCCTATCCGTGACGCCATCTGGAAGGCCTATCGCCCTGGCCAAGAGAAAGACTTTTGCCCGTCACTGGCCTACGTGCGGGCGGCGAACGACGCGCAGGTTTGGATAGCGGCCAATTCGCCGAACATTAGGCTATGATTAGGCGCGTACACTCAGCCCGGCTCTTTGCCAATCGCAAAGCCAGACGAGACCGGATGTTGCGCAAAATGGCCAACATGCGCGCAGCCAAGGAAAGGCTGCGCCTGGCGCGCGGCGCTGCCGGCCTGCTCGAACGCGAACCAAAAATGCAACGCTGGTTCCCCCTTGAACTCGGTCTGCGCGATAAAACCACCGGCGAAGTTGCCTGGGTCGATCTGCGCTCCATCCGCGATGCAGCCCGCCGCATTGCAGTGGTCCAGAAATTTTACCTGCCTGCCGAAGGCCCGGCGCAGGCAGGCGTGGCGGGCCCGAGGCAGAAGATTTTTGAGCACTGACCCCTGACAAACCCCAAAACGGAGGCGAGCATGACTGAGCAAAATGGGCACAACACCGGACAACTGGAGTTCCCCGGCCTCTCGTTCACTGGCCGCGCGGTCCTCTATGCGCATGAGGTCGCGGCCAAACTCCGTTGCGACGTGCGCCATATCTATGATCTGGTGGACTCCGGCAAGCTGCGCGCGATTAACATTGGCGGCTTGAGCGAGCGGCGCTATTTGCGGATCCCGATCGAAGCGTGGGAAGCCTTCGTGCGTGACAACACGCTTTGACAAAATTTCCCGTAATAGAACGAACTGAGCGAACCGGTTGTTAGACAGCCCGCCGCGACGCATGCGATAACGGGCGCATGAGCAGATTTCATTTCCGTCCGGTCCCCAAACTGGTGGCCCGACCGGCTAGGTCTGGCCGGGATGGACGCCTCCGTCCCGTGCTGCACTGCTCAGCGTCACGGGTTCTCCACATAGTCCGTCCCGGCCTCCAATTTGCAGAAAGGCTAAAGGCTCAAGGCTCAAGGCTGAATTTAACCTTTCTGCTTTTAGCCTTTAGCATTCAGCCTTCAGCCTTTCTCTTCGCCCAGGAAGCCCCTCCATCAACCCTCAACCCTCAACCCTCAACCGACTTCATAGTGGGCCTGGTCACTCAATATCCCTGGCTGGCCTCGATCCTCATTGCGATCGGCGGGCTGCGCCTCGCGCTCAAACCCATCATGCTGGCCATCGAGTGGTGCACCAAACAGACACCCAACCCGAACGATGACGTGGCTGTGCTCAAGTTCGAGGCCGGCCCGATCTACAAGTGGATCGCGATCGGGTTGGATGTGATCGGCTCGGTCAAGCTGCCGGCGCTGAAAGCGCCAAAGGCTAAAGGCTAAAGTCTGAATGCTAAATTTCAGAACCTTTAGACTTCAGCCTTTAGACTTCAGCCTTTGAGCAGTGGCAACCGCGATTATCGCCCTGCTGGTAGCCGTTGTGCCACTGCTCGTCTGGTGGATGAGACGCCGCGCCGCAAAAACGGATGACCCGTTGCAACAACATCGCGATCGCTACGACCAAGCCGGCGCGGACATTGCCCGCGGCAACGGCGTGGACGCTGGCGCTCACGGCGCTGCTGATCTCGACGAGCTTGACCGCCTGTCGCGGGCCAAAAGTGATCAGCGCGGACCAGGCCCTGACCCGAATGCCGGCCGGCCAGACGTTCACGGCCCCGTGTGACGGCTGGTTCATGAGCGACGCGCTCTATTGGCGGTACCGCAAAGCCGTCGCGGACAAAATTCTCGAAGAGCAAAGAAAATGAATAACCGCAAAGAACACAGAGAACGCAAAGAACAACAGGGCGATTCTCTCTCTCTGCGTTCTCTGCGTTCTTTGCGGTCAATCCCTCCGCCGTCTGTCACATGATTTTCGCCGATACAGCAACCGAAGCAGTCAGCCCTACGATGATTGGTGTTTGGGTGATCGCAGGGGGCGTCGTGCTGACCATCGCGATGAATGCCGCCAAGTTCTGGCGCTCGTTGCACGGCGATCCCGAGCGGCGCGCCGTGAACGTCTTGGCCGAGAACGCGACCAAAGACGAAGTCCGAAGCCTGCTCGTCGAAATCCGGTCCCTCGATCAGGACGTGAGCGAGTTGCGGCGCGAAATGAAGATCGACCGCGAAGCGCTGACCAAAGCGGCCGAGGAACGCGCTCGATACCTCAATGCGCAGATCAACGACGTGCTGGCCGCCGTGAACAAAGTCTCCGGCATAGTCGATCGAATGCGCGATGACATCAGATGCCGGCCCTAGCCTATGGAACGCGAACAGGAAATCCGACGCGAGATACTCCGCAAGCTGACTCAGGTGGGGCCCAGCTATCCGTTGCCTGAAGCGACCCTGCTCCAACACGTGCAGCTCCTGGTCAAACCGCCGCCCGAGCAACACGAGATCCGAGACCAGATTACCTGGCTCGATGCCCGGCTGCTCATCAGCAGTGTGCCGGCTGTGTTAGGCGGGCTCAAATACAGGATCACCGAAGCTGGCAAAGCCGAGATCGATCATCTCCCAAAATGAATGGGAACCGGATCATGGCGGGAAAACCGAGCATCTTGCTGATCGACGACGACGAAGAGGATCGCCTCTTGTTGCGCGCCGCGCTCGGCGAGGCGTTCGAGCTGACCGAGGCCGGCACCATTGTCGATGGCCTCGCCAAGATGGCCAAAGGTGCCCCGACCGGAAGGTCCTTTGACCTGGTCCTTCTCGATTTGACCCTGCCGGATTCAGACCGCGAAAGCACTTTGTTCCGCGTGTTGGCCGAGCATCCGGACCAGCCGCCCGTGATTGTGACCGGTTATGCCGAGCCAGACTTTGTCGAGCGGATGAGCAACCTCGGCGCGCGCGGCTACCTGATCAAAGGCCGCGACGACAAAGACGGGCAAGTTCTGCTCAGCCGGCTGAACCAATTGCTCAATCATGCCGACTCAGTACGCAAGCTCGGCGAGGCCACCGAGATCATCACCAAGACCAAACGGGAACTGGAAACGGATTTTATCTTACGACCCTCACCCCGCACCCCTCTCCCAATGGGAGAGGGGCCAGGGGGTGAGGGTTCATCAAATGAATGAATGAGCGCAACCAGAAAACCGCGAGGCGACGCGACGCTCAAGACGCTGCCCGAAGACAGGCAGCGAGAGATCATCGAGCACCTGCGCGCGCACAAGATTGCCCAGACCCAGACCTGGCTGGCCGCTCAAGGCGTGGTCACTTCGGTCGGATCGCTCTCGGGCTTTTGGTCCTGGTACTTTGTCAATTCACGTCTGCGCAACCAACTCAAGGAGGCCGCTTCCATAGCGGACGAACTCAAGAGTGTTCTGTCATCCCTCCCGTCGCTTCACTTGAACGAGGAACAGCTAAACCTGGTTGCGCAGACCGCCTTCGAAGTGGACGCAGTCAAGCGGGAAGACTTCGATCAGTTCGTGGCGCTGCGCCAACTCAGGCAGCGCGACCGGAAGCTTTCCTTGACGCACGCGAGCCAGTCTCTGGACCGCGAAAAATTCGAGCTGCTGGCAGCCGAGCGAATGCTCAGCGAAGCCTTGCGCCATCGCGCGGAGGAAATTGCCCACTCCGATTTGTCCAACGCGGACAAGATCGCCGCCATGCGCAAAGCGGCCTTCGCGGACGTGGACGCTCTGCAAGCCTCGGGCGAAGTGCACATCCCACAGGCATGAAACGCCAGCGCCGTAAATACCAGCAGGTCGCCCTCGTCGCCGTGCGCGAGGTCCGCCAGATCGCGCTGTTCTGGGCGCGTCGCTGCCGCAAGTCCACCACGCTCGGCGAAATCGCTTTTGACGAAATGTCCGCGCAGGCCGGTCGCACGGTGATCGCCGCCTCCGCCTCGCTGCTGTTGGGCAAGGAGATGGTCGGGATGACCCTGAGCGCGACCGAACAGGCCATGATCTGCGCCCAGGAAGCCGCCGCCGTCCGCGCAGTGTTCGAGGCCGGCGCCGACGAAAAAAATCTCGACTTCAAAATCGCTGATGCCGACACCGGCAAAATCCTCAAAGGACTCACCGCCGATGACTACGCCGATCTCTACCGGTCCACCCGGATGGAGATGCGCCTCTACTTTTCTCGGACGGCCTACTCCCGCCAGCAGGTCATCGCGCCCAACCCCGCCACTGCCCGCTCCTGGCGCGCCACCGTGTTACGCGACGAGTGCGGCTATACCCCGCCGCAACTGGAGCAGGAACTTCGCGACGCCACCGATCCCATGATGCGCGACGTGCCGGAGCTGAAGATGATCTACGCCAGCAACCTCTCGAAAGACGATCGGCATCCCTGGTTCGAGACCACCATGCCGCGGGAGATCACAGCCGGCTCAGAAGAAGAACAGTTCCCCGCAAAGGAGGACGGCCACCTCTACATCGGCCAACACGGGATACTCGTTCACCGCGTCGCTCTGAAAGACGCCTACGCCGCCGGCCACCAGCTCTTCGACGATTACGGCAAGCCCATGACCTATGGGGAGGCTCGGACTTTTCCTCCGGTCAAATCCGGCTGGGACCCCAGCTACGGCTTAAACCACAAAGCCGGCGGCACGGCCGCCATCGATTTGATCGCGATGCTGACCGCGCAACGCCGCGGCGTCGGCCAAGCCGCCTTTATCCACATCTCCGACGATGTGGATTTCCCTGGGGAATATTCACTGGACCGGGATCACTCGGACTTTCGCCGGGCGCTCCAGCTCCTGCGCGAGCTTCTCACCAGCGGACCGGTCGGCATCGGCTTCGACGTGGCCAGCACAACCGGCGATACCAGCAACCCATCAAGCTTCACGCTCACGGAACTGCTCAGTGGCAGTGAGCGTTGCCAGCGGCTGGTCGTCGTCTTCAAGAGCAAGAAGCGGAAAATGATGTCCGGCCGGCTGCGTGAAATCATCCGGGTCGTTCGACAGCGGCCCGATGGCGGCCCGGCCCGGCGCCTCTGCATTGACAACAGCAACGAGCGGATCGCTGCCGAGGAAACCAAAGACGATCTGGGTGGGGAGATTCCTGTGGAGTTGGTCTCTGGCGGCAACAACGTCGAGCCCAAGCCGCCGGGCATGGCCGACGAGATCAACTACAAGACCTACCTTGGGGAGAACTATTCAACGGAGGTCAACGAAGGCCGCTACATACTTGCCCCTGACAAGTACATCAAGGATGACCAACGACTGCCGCGCAAGGATCAGGGCCGCTTCGTCTGCACTCCCGATCCGGATGGCAAGCACGGCGACACGTTTGATTCGGGCAAACTGGCCGAGCACGCGCTGACGTCCACGAGCGGGGCCATCGAGAGCGTGGCAGGCATCCGGCTGGCCGCGCCGCGGTTTCGGCCAAGGTTTATCCCCAGGAGGCTGGCGCGCGTATGAGGAAAACTTTTTCAACCGCAGATGAACGCAGATGGACGCAGATTTATGGCGACTTCCCCATCTGCGTTCATCTGCGTCCATCTGCGGTTAAGTCCCAAACCTACAACCCTAAAACGGAGGAACTGCATGAGCACAGTGACCCAAGAGAAAGAGCCAGCCTATTGCGCGTTTTGTCTGGCTCCATTCACGCCCAGACGCGCCCACCAAAAATACTGTTCGGACCTTTGCCGAGCACAGCACTGGAAGGCCGAGCATCCGCGCCAAGAAATGAAGCTGTGTGCTCAATGCGGAGAACCGGTGCCGCCCAATCGCAGGTTTTGCTCCGCCAAATGCCGGTTCAAGCATTGGGTCACACCGATCAAGGAATGCGCCCATTGCGGCCAACGCCTCGATCAGAAAAGGCCGCACGCGCGGTTCTGCTCGGCGCTGTGTCGGGTCAGACACTACGAGCAGAATAATCCCCATCAAAGGACCTACGCATGACAACCACAGTCCAACGAGGCGACCCCGCCAATCAGGACGCTGTCACGATCGGCGATGCCGCGCTGTCTGCCTGGCGAGTAGCCCCAGGGGTTGTATGGGTCCAGACCCGCCTGCCCAAACATGCCCAGCGGCTCAGCAAACGGTCCGATAGCCGCCTGGTGGTCACCGGTGTAGCCGGCGGCTACCTGCGCACATTCGAGTTCCGCGACAAAACGCTGGGTTGGGCGCAACGACTCATCGAGCGATACACCAAAAGCGACGAACCCGATCAACTTGACTAAGCAAACCCAACTAACAGCCGCCGGCACGCGTTACTACGCTTATATTGCGCCACCGTTGGCACCGGGGGACAAAAACCGGGCCGAAGGTGCGGGAAAACGCCCCCAGCCCGCTGCGGCGCCAATGCGCGCGATTGATCCCATTTTCACCCACCCTTTGCATTCAATTCGAACCGTGAAATGAGACTCCTGGACAATTTGAAGGCTGGTTTGTTTGGAGTACCGAGTTCGGTGTCCACGCTTCAGCGTGCTCCGGACCCGGACCGGCTAAAGCCGGGACACCAAACGGCCATCCGCGCGGCGGATGCCAGCCCCATCAATCCATCAATCCATCAATCCATCAATCCAATCATCCTCCCCTCCGCGCGCGATCGCTGGCAATCGGCCACCATCGCCCAATACACACCGCAGTCGATCCAGAACACCCTGCGCGGCGCCTTAGTCGGCGGCGACCTGGTCGCAGTCTGGGAACTGTTCAACCTGATGGAGGAGACCTGGCCCGAACTGCTCACCGCCCTGATCGAGCTGAAGGACGACGTTGCCGCCGCCGATCTGACCGTTCAACCCTGGGCGCTCAAAGGCGAGGAACCGACCCCCGAAGCCCAACGCCGCGCCAAACTATTCGAGCAATCTCTCTGGACGATGCGGCCGCGTCCGCAATCGGATGAGAACGATCTGCGCGGCACGATCAAAGATCTGCTCGATGCCTGGGGCAAAGGCATCAGCGTCCTGGAAATCGATTGGGTCCTAGCCGGACGGGCCACTGGGAGCGCCGGCGTCCCGCCGGCGAGTCTCTATGTTCCACGCGACACGCGCTGGATTCACCCCCGCTGCTACGGTTACCCGGCTGATTCGGCGGAGTTGAAGCTCAACGCGGCGGAGATCGCTCAGCGCTCCGCCGCGACCCTCACCCCCGGCCCCTCTCCCATTGGGAGAGGGGTGAGGGGTGAGGGTCCAGGTCTCTGGTTAGATTTTCCTCCAGACAAATTCCTGATCGGCATAGCCAAGACCAAGAGCGGCCATCCGATCGGCGGCGCGTTGCTCCGGGCAATCGCCTGGTGGTGGGCAGCGAGTAACTTCAGCGCCGAATGGCTGCTCAACTTCGCGCAGATATTCGGCCTGCCGATCCGCTGGGCCACATACGACCCGGCCCGGCCCGGTCTGCTGGCTGACATTTGCGAGATGCTGGAGAACATGGGCGCATCGGGTTGGGGCGCGTTCCCGGCCGGGACCACACTCGAACTCAAGGAGGCAGCCAAAGGCGGCACAGGAACATTACCGCAGGAATCCATTTTAGATCGGGCCAATCGCCAGGTGCGCATGTTGATCCTGGGTCAGACCTTGACCGGTGACGAAGGCGCCAGCGGCAGCCGCGCGTTGGGCGAGGTCCACGAACGCATCTTGGGCGGACGCAAACGCTCAGCGGCGGATTGGGTGTGCGCGATCCTGAGCTACCAACTCGCGCCAGCCTTTTGCCGACTGAACTTCGGGGACGAAGCCGAGTGTCCCTGGGTGCAACCGGCCGAGAGTTCGCCGGCGGAGAAGCCTTTGGAGATGGCGCAACGGGACGAAATCCTCTCGCGGATCGGCTTCGAGTTCGACGCCCAGGCGGCCTACGAACGGCACAAGCTCCCGCGCCCCGCGCCAGGCGCCGACCTGATACAGCGGCCGCTTGGTGTCCCGCCTTCAGGCGGTCCCAATGGCAATGGCAATGGATACCGGAACGGAGCGGAAACAGTCCAGGCCAAGGACGCGACGGATCAACTTGCGGACAAAGTCCTGGAGAATCTGACCGGCGTAAAAGCCAAGTGGCTGGGCGGAGTGAAACCGTTTTTCGTCGGGCTGATCGAGGCGGCGCAAAACGACAAGCTCACCGATGCGCAATTCATCCAGGCGCTCGACGCGGCCCGGAAACAAATCCCCGAACTATTCGACGATCTCGATCACGACGCGCTCGCCGACGCGATGGAAGAAGCGATGGGCGCGGCCGTGGTCAACGGCGCCGTGAAAGGCGCAATGCAGCGGAAACTGAAATGAAATTAACCGCAGAGAACGCAAAGAACACAAAGAAAGAACGGCAACGTGGCATGCCGATCCCTCTCTGCGTTCTCTGCGTTCTTTGCGGTAAAATTTTTCGGCCATGATCAGCGTCAAAGTAGATACCACGCACGCTCGCGTTTACATCGCGAACATCCTCGCGCAGGCGCGCCGGCCCGTCGGCATCCTGATGGTCGCCGGCCGGGCCGTGGGCAACCTGCTCAAGAAATGGTACCGCCAACGCGATCGCGAGCAGCCTAACCGGCTCGGCGGACCGCGCACCCATTTCTGGCTTGAAGTCGCCGGCAGCGTGCAAGCCCCCGTTGTCGCAGGCGACACCAGTGTCACCGTGGCGATCAGTCATCCGGTCATCGCCCAGAAGATCTTCGGCGGCACCATCCGCGCTAAGCGCGCCGGCCTGCTCACCATCCCGCAGACACCCGAAGCCTACGGACGCACCGCGGCGACCTTCGAGAAGGAGACCGGTCTCACGCTGATTTTCCTGAAGCAAAACGATCACGCGATTTTGGCCAGCCGCGCTCAAGGCCAGGGATTGACCGTGCAATACGTCCTGGTCCCGAGTGTGCATCAGGACCCGGACCCGAAGGCACTCCCGCCCGAGGACCAGATGGAACAAGCAGCCCTCACCGCGGCGGACAAAGCGCTCCAGCGCCAACTCGAACAACCCACATGATTTGCGATTTACGATTTACGATTTACGATTTGAGCCTTCCGAGGCACCGCAACGGGCCGCTTGGAGTCCCGCCTTCAGGCGGTCCCGCTTTCCATCTGCGTCCATCCGCGTCCATCTGCGGTTAAAAAAATGAACACCAACGATTCTCAAATCTGGGCCCGCGATGCGCTGAGCCTGTCACTGCCTCTGGGCGGCGCCACGGTCCCGACTGACATCCAATGGATGCCGCCAGGCGAACACGAAATCACCGCATTGAAAGAAGGCGAGCCGGTGACACTCAAAGTGAGCGTCCACGCCGGAACGGCGGAGCGGATGAACCGGCTGCTGCAAGACCTGCGCGCCAAAGCCGCCGCCGGTTTGGGCGATTATCCCTACTTCGATTTCAATCATGAGGACGGCGAAGCCAGTGGGCGTCCTCTGGAATTTTACTGGGCGGGTGATGATCCAAAGACCGGTGGGGTGCGCGCCAAGGCCGAGTGGTCCGATCGGACCCAACAATCTCTCTCCGGCAAAGTGCCGGGCTTCCGCAGATTTTCTCCCTCGTTCACCGTGAACGCGGACGGGGAGGTTACCGGAGCGCCGCTCAACATGGGCGGCCTGGTCAACCGCGCAGCGTTCAAAACCATCCAACCCATCGTCGCCGCCGGACCGCCTAAAGGCGGGACTCCAAACGGGGACCAACGAAAGGCAAATATGGACGCCGAGAAACTGGCGGCCGACCTGGCCGCCGCACAAAACAAGATCATCGACCTGGAGCGCAAGCTCACAGCCGCCGATGCCACCACCACGATCGCGGCCAAAGACGCCGAGATCACAACCCTCAAAGGCACGATCACCACCCTGCAAGGCAAGATCGCCAGTGGCGCGAAGGAATCGGCCAAGGCAATCGTCGATGCCGCTGTGAAGGCCGGCAAGCTGGCGCCGCAAGCAAGCGCGCTGCACGAGAAATGGATCAACGCGATTGCCGTCGATCCCGCCCTGGCCGAGACGCTGACATCGATGCCAGCCAATCCCGCCCTGGGCACAGTCATCCACGACGGCAGCACCGGAGCGCCGGCCTCCGGCACGGCGCAGGAGCACCAGTTCATCGTGAAAGCGAAAGCATTCGCCGCGCAACAGAAGATCACCTTCGCCGATGCCACCATGCAAATCGCCGGCGCCGAGCCTGCGCTCTACGAGGATTACCGCCGCAGCCTGGCCGTCGCGGCGAAATAAAAAAATGAAAACAACCGCAGATGAACGCAGATGGACGCAGATTAAAAAAGGGAGCCGGGACGGCTCGACGCTCCGCGTCCTCTTCTATCTGCGTCCATCTGCGTCTATCTGCGGTTAAAAAAAACTCCTAAAAAAAAACCTATGGGAAAAGAAACCTACATTGACGCGCGCTACGCGGCGTTTGAAGCGGCTGTGCCTGCCGACCTGGCCGGCAAGGAAGACTACTACGTCGAGATCGTCGCCGGCACGCGGACCATCCAACTCTACAACGCCGGCGTTGCCATCGGCGTGCTCACGGAGCGGCTGCAAGGCAGCGGCACCTGGAGCGTGCGCCTGCTCGGCTGCGGCGGCACCTACCGCGCGCGCGCCAACGGCGCCATCGCGCACCTGGCCGACGTGAAGGCCGAGGCCGGCGGCAAAGCGGTCGATCAAGCCGGCGCTGGCCGCGCGCTCGGCTACCTCATCAGCCCGGTCGCCGGCGCCGTAGCCGGGGACGTGTGCGAGATCCTCGACGTGCTCGCCTGAAGAAAAATCTGAAGGCTAAATGCTAAATTCTAAAAAACAAATTCCGCCGGAGGCGGGCTGTTCACTTCAGCCTTCAGCCTTCAGCCGTTAGCCTTTCTGACAGCCCATCCAATAATCCAATAAACCACCAATCCACTATGATCAGTACAGCTACCACCAACCCGGTCATGACCGGCCATGCCGTGCAGTTCATGCGCGACTCCGCCGGCTACGTCGGCTTGCTCTTGCTGCCCGTCTTTCCCAGCGCCGAGCAAAGCTCCGATTACTACATCTGGAAACGCGAGAACGCCCTGGACGTGCCCACCAACATCCGGCACGCGCCAGGCGCGGTCTTCGCCCGCAGCGTCCCCAAGATCGCCGACGACAGCTACGCCTGCCGCGATTACGGCACCGAACAACCTGTGCCCGACGAAATCCGCCGGAAGTACGTCAACTACATCGACGCGGACATCTCGGCCATACGGCGCAACACCGACATCATCAAAATCAATCACGAGCTGCGCGCGCACACGCTGGCCACTTCCGCCGCCGTGCCCAACGCCGGCGTCGCGACTAAATGGGACAATCCGAACTCCGATCCCAAAGGCGACGTGAACACCGCCAAGGAAGCCATCCGCAAAAATTGCGGCCGCCGCCCCACGCTGATGATCATCAACGAGGCTGTGCGGCTCGTGCTCTCCGTGCACCCGGTCATTGCCGAGCGGGTGAAGTACACCCAGACCGGCATTACGAGCCTGCAATTGCTCGCGGCCTACTTCGAAGTGCCGCGGATCGCCGTGGCCGAGCAAGTGATCAACACCGCCCAGGAAGGCCAGGCCCTCACGCCAGCCGACATCTGGGCCGACGACGTCATCCTCGCGCACGTGAATCCCGCCCGCGATCTGATGGTGCCGACTTTCGGCCGGACGTTTTTCTGGTCGGACTTCGGGAGCATCGGCGCGGACGACGTGCCGATCCAGATCGTCAGCTACCGGGATGAACCGGTGGCGAGCGACGTGCATCGAGCGCGGCATTTCACCGATGAGAAGCTGGTGTTCGATCTCGCGGGTTACCGCATCAACGACGTTTTGACCTAACACACTGAGAAAACTTTTCTTAACCGCAGATGAACGCAGATGAACGCAGATTAAGAAACAGAGCCGTGGACGGCTCGGAGACGCTCCGCGTCTTCCATCTGCGTCTATCTGCGTCCATCTGCGGTTAAAAAGGTTCTTCCTAACCCACTGACCAAAATGAAAACACTGTTCAAGAATCCGATCCCTCTGCTGCTGATCACGGCCTTCGCGGTCACGCTCGCGCTGCCATTCCTGCCGCGGCCAATCATTGCGCACGCGCAGATGCTGACCTACAAAGCGACCCAGTTCACCACGACCAACGTGCTGCAAGCCGCGACCACCTACATCGTCGCGGCCAACTCAATCGACATCACCAAAGATCGGGGCATTGGCTTGACCGCCTCGCTCACTCCAGGTGCTGTGACCAATGTGGCCACGCTCAACTTCCACGTCTCGCCCGACGGGACCAATTGGGCCTGGTCCACGCCGCACGTGCTGACGCTGAACCTCACGAGCGTCGGGACCAACTACGTGCTCGCCACCAACCTCGGCCCGGCTGTGCTGAACAACTTCAAGAGCATCCGGCTCTATTCGATCGTCACGGCCAACACGAACCTGCTGACTAACTCGGTCTGGTGGTCGCAACGATACTAACTGGATTGATGGATAATTGGATGATTGGATTCATGGAACTCCAGTCCTCCAATCCACCAATCCACTAATCCACCAATCCACTAAAGCACCTATGCCAAAATTCATCATCAAAAAAAGCCTGATCCACAAAGGCAAAATCTACGAGCCAGGCGAGGCAATCGCGCTGGACGATCGCAAGGGCGCCACCGACCTGTTCAACCGCGGGTACATTGACGCCCCAGAGGAGCAACCCCCGCCATCGCTGCCGCCAGCGAGCGGAGCGCCGGCCTCCGGCCCGGCAACCGCTCCATTGCGCGGCCATCCGGGAGACGCTCTTGGAGAGCGAATTGTTCGGCCGACATCAAACGAGCCGGCCTCAGGCACGGCGTCTGCAAAACCCGCCGCAACAAAAGCCGACGTCCTCCCCAAATAATCCACCAATCCACTAATCCGTGGCGTTCACGACACCAGACCTGTTGCTCACCGATGAGAAGCTCGCGCTACTCACCGCGGCGCTAGCCAACACCGGCCAGACCGACCCGTTGGGCACCGCGATCGCCGAGGGCGAATCCACCGTCGCGCGCTACATCGCTGGGTACGACCTGGGGGAAGACGATCGCAAGAGTTTGATTCGGCGGATTGCCTTGCTCAACGCGTACACACTGGCCGGGCCGGTCCCCGACGAGATCAGCAAAGCCGGCAACAAAGCCATGGAAGAACTGAAGGACATCCGCGGCTGGGTTGTAGCCGGCCAGGGCAATATCGGCGCAAGCCAGGGCAAGAGCGGGAGCAACCCCAAGATCAATCCACGATGAAGCTATTAACCGCAGAGAACGCAAAGAACGCAAAGAAAGGGCACATCAGAGTGGGACAGGCTTCCAGCCTGTCATCCCTCTCTGCGTTCTCTGCGTTCTTTGCGGTTAAATAATCCGAATGGACCTCACGACACAACCAACCGAGAACCATCTGCGCCCGACCAAAGTCGCGCTCGACGCCTTGGTGCTCGCGCTCTCGGCGCTACAGTGGGCTGGCCCCTCGGGCAATGAGACCGCCTTCAAGCGCGTCGAATTATTCGACGACCTGGACCTGCCCGAAGCCTTCAAACGCCTCCTCCTCACCGAGAGCCGGATCGCGCTGGTGATCTATTCGAGTGACACGTTCGAGACACAGCGCGCCGATCGCCAGATCACCATTCGTCGCACACAAGAACTCTACGTTGTGTTCACCGATCGGGTGATGAGCAAACGCATCGAGGCGCTCGTGGGGGCCGCCAGCAATCCGGGCCTGCTCGCCCTGCGCGACCTGGTGTTGCCGGCCATCACCGGCCTGCTCGTGCCGCAACCGTCCGGCATTGTCTGTACGCCTACGCGCGGGTCGCTGCTGCAGGTAGAGAATACCGACCGCAAACTCCCCGGCCGCCTGGCGTATCTGCTGGAGATCGAGCTGCAAGGCGGATGGCTGAAGGCGGACGTTGGCAGATCACCAGTGTGGTGAAAGGCTGAATGCTAAATGCTGAAGGCTAAAACAAAAACCAGAGTGGGACAGGCTTCCAGCCTGTCAGCCTCCGCGCTCACGCTGCTCGGTGAATCGTCGCGGTGCAGAACGCTCGCTGAACAAGCCGCGCTCCGCGCACTGATCGGTCCAATAGACAATCGCCCGGACGAGGCGGAGGCTGCCCGCGCCCACGCGATACGCGCCGAGACCTACAAAGCCGCCGCCCGCCTGATCGCCCCCCCACCAATCCAACAATCCAAGAATCCAACAATCCACCAAACCCTACTATGCAAACTGTAGCCAGAGGCATCGGCACACACACATGGTTCTTCCGTGACGGCGCCGATTTCACCGTGCCCGGCGCCGGCACCGCCAGCCGGACCAGCAAACCATCCGCTGAAGACCCCGCCTGGATCGAGACCGGCATCATCAGCGGTTACAAAACCGATCCCACCAAAGGCAGCGCCACCGTGGAAATCTGGGCGCCTGCCCCAGGCAGGCTGAGGCTCTTCGATGAGATCGAACTCAAGACCGGGCTCCAACTCGATTTCACTTTCGAGGAAATGAGCCCGCTCGCCTTCGAGCTTGTGTTCGGCACCCTGCCGCTCGGCCCCAACAGCACACAGTACAATCCGCTTGCTGGCGGCCGGCTGCGCAAAGGCTGGCTGCACGTGCAGCAGTACGACAACGACGACGCCCTGTTCAACACGGCCGATTTTTTTGTGGCGTTGAAAGTGGGCGGGCAGATCGATTGGACCAGCGACAGCAAACAAGTGATCGTCCCCGTCATGGCCGGCGTGCTCCACAGCACCCTCAACACAGGCACGCTGGCCTAGCAAATTGGATGAATGGATTACTGGATGAATGGATTCATGGAACGCCAGCCAATCCACCACTCCGCCAATCCACCAATCCACTAATCCAACAATCCTATGTTACTGCTTGATCCATTCGACACCGCCCCACCGCAACTCATACCCCCGTGGAGCCTGCAGACAGTTGCGTCGGTGAAAATCGCCATCACAACCAACGAGGACATTGACGAGGTAACAGCCGACGGGAACACCGTCCAAGGCGTCCTCCTCAGCGCCGCCGCTAACGACGTGGTGTTACTGACGGGCCAGGATGACCCGGCCGAAAACGGCTTCTACGGCGTGGATACAGGCGGCGGAGTGCGCTACGAGAGTGTAGCGCAATTCATCCGCGCCGTCGGGCCCAACGACGAACTGGGCTACTATGCACAGTGGAAAGTCGGTGTGACGGCTGGCACCAACGCCGGTAAGACTTATTTCCTCGCAACGCCTGCGCCTTGTCTGTTGGACAATGGCGTGCAAATCCTCGAATTGACCGAGGGCACCCCGCGCGTGAACAACGCCGGCAACTACGACCTCGCTCCGCCCGAGCTGCGCCCATTGGACACAGACGCGCCGTTCGACCGGACTTACGTCTGCAAGGCGGCGCTCAGCAGCAACGCGGCGCTGCCACTGGCTTCCGGCCCGATCACCGTGGACGGGATCGAGCTGGAGGTCGGCGATTATTATCTGCTCAAGCTCCAGACTACCCAGGCACAAAACGGCGTGTATGTGGTCAGCGCCGGCGCGCCGGCCAAGGCGCAAGCCACCGGCCTGGTCCGCGCCCGGATCACCGAAGGCACCAGTGCCGGCAAACAATTCTCCGTGAACCAGGCCACCGGTGTCGTCACCAGCCTCGCCCCCGCCGTGATCACATGAAGACTTTTTTAACCGCAAAGAACGCAGAGAACACAAAGAAAGAGGCCCAGAGTGGGACAGGCTTCCAGCCTGTCATCCCTCTCTGCGTTCTTTGCGTTCTTTGCGGTTAACACCCCATGACCATCCTATCACCACAAAAGACCGTCCACGTCGGCGGCATCGAAGTGACCGTGCGCGATCTGCCCTGGCCGATCATGAAGCAATTCCTGGATCGGCTCTCCCACCAGGTCAGCGGCCTGATCGGCAGCGCCGTGTCCTCGCCGGACGGGCCAAAAGACGCCGCCGCGATCGGCTCCAAGTTCCTCGATCAACTCCCTGGGCTGGTCGGCAATTCGGTTGAACTGTCCGAATACCTCGTGCTGGAGACCACAAACCCACCCATCAACCATCAACCAATAACCCTCAACCAACTCACCAGCACAGAATTTCTCACGCTGCTCGATGCTTCGCTCGAAGTGGTGTTCAACGAGGAGTTCGTAAGGTTGGGAAAAAGCGTGGCCGAGCGCGTGCAGGGGGCATTCAACCTGGGCGGCCCGGCCAGGACAGCGACCGCGCTCTCGGCCAGGCCATCGACTTCCTCATCTGGCAAGGATGGTCCTACGCGGACACGCGTGGACTCACCTTCGCCCAACTCAAGTTCTTCACCGACCTAGCCTGTGAACGTCTCGAGAAAAGCAAAGGCAGCGCGCAGAGAAGACAATTCTAAAGGCTCAATGCTAAAGGCTAAAGGACCGAACTTCAGCCTTCAGAATTTAGCCTTCAGCCTTTCCCGACCATGGCCGGCCTAATCCAACTCGTCATCGGCGCACAAAATGCAGGCGCCCTCAGCGGTCTCAAACAAGTCGAAGGCCAGCTTCAGGCATTCGCGCAACGCGCGGCGGGTGCGTTGGGCGCGGCGTTCGGCGCAGGCGCGATTCTCGAATTCACGCGGCGCGCGATCGATGCTGCCGATGCCATCGGCAAGCTCGCACAAAAGACAGGCACAGCGATTCAAGCGATGAGCGGCCTGGGGGCTGTAGCGGCTGCCGATGTTGTCTCGCTCCAGGAATTGCAGATCGGCCTCAAGGGTCTCTCGGAATGGATGGTCAAGACCGGCCAGGCCGGGCGCGACACAACCGAAGTGCTCCTGGAACAGGCCGACCTCTTTGCGCGGATGCCGGACGGGGCGCAAAAAGTGTCGCTAGCTATGGACAGGTTCGGGCGCGCAGGCCAGAACATGATTCCGTTTTTGAACAAGGGCAGCGAAGCGATTCGCGAACAAGTCAAAGAAGCCGAGGAACTGGGAGCTGTGGTTGGGCCGGCGTTCGCGAAAAGCGCCGAGCAATTCAACGACAACCAGCATCGGGTGGGCCTGGTTGTCCAGGGCTTTTTCAACCAGATCGCCAAGGAACTTTTGCCCGGCCTCAACAAAATGTTGGAATGGTTCGTCGAGTTTGCCAAACGCAGCGACGGCTTCAAACCGATCATCGAGACAATCGTGATCGTGTTCAAAACGCTGGCGATCGCGGCCACGGCGGTGGCGGGCAGCTTCGCTGCGTTAGGGACATTCCTCGGCGAGTTCGGCGGTGTTCTCTCCGTGACCGGTGATCCGTTTGAAGCCTGGGCGGCCGGCGCGAAGGCTGCCGAAGCGGAGATGTCGAAGATGGACGCAGTCATTGACGCCATCAACACCAAGGTGCAGGAATCGGACGACAAGGCGCGCGGGAAAGGCGAGGGCGCACCGGCTGCCGGCTCCATGCTGGAGACGCAACAGACTTTCTTGGCGCATGCTCAACTCCGCGCGGCCAAGATCGCCGGCGACGCGACCCGGACCCAAGCGGACAAGAACGTCATCTTACGGGGCATCTACAAGGAGCAGCTCGAAGCGATCGAGGGCATCCAGGCTGAGTTGCAGAAACGCGCTCAGGCGGAATTGGTCGCGGGCGAAGATGGCGTGCGCGTGACCCAAGAGTATTTAGCCATCCAGGGCGACGTGCTCGCGATGCAGAAACAGCGATTTGAAGTTTCGCAGAAACTGCACGCCATCGAGGCGGACACTTCGTTCGTGACGCGGATGCGCGACAATCTGCGCCTTCTCTCCGATGAATGGACCAACTTCGCCCGCAATCTGGCCGACACCTTGACACAGGGTCTCAAGACCGCCATCGACGGCGTCACCAACTCGATCATGGCCGCCATCGAAGGGACGCAGAGTTGGGGCAAGGCGTTTTACCAGGCGGGCCGCCAGATCATCGCGAGCCTGATCAGCATCACGCTCCAGTACGTCGCAGGGAAATTAGCAATGATGGTGGTGGATTCCATTTTCGCCGCAAAGAGCAAGAAGGATTCGGCATCGACCACCGCCGCAAGCGTGCCCGCTGGCATCGCCAAAGCCGGCGAGCAAGGTGGTTGGGTGGGAATATTGATTTACATCGCGGTGTTCGCTGCCGCGATCGCAGCGATCATGGGGATTGTAGGAGCGATCGCTGGCTTCGCTGAAGGCGGCGTGATCCGCGGCGGCGAGCAAATCATCCGCGTGAACGAACGCGGCCAGGAAGCAATCCTGAACGCGCAAGCCCTCTCGAATGTAGGCGAGGGGTTCGTGGCCGGGCTCAACGCCGGTTTGCCGATCCACCAAGCCGCCGCCGTCAGTCCCGCCGCGCCGTCGATCAAAAACAATCAACAGGTCAACGTCGCCATGTTCAATAGCCAAGCGGCAATGGAGGAATGGCTCAGAAATCACGACGGCCGCGCCGTGGTCGTCGACATCGTCAAGAGCGAGATCCACAACATCACCGGACGATCATGAAAAATTTTAACCGCAAAGAACGCAGAGAACACAAAGAAAGAGGACCAGAGTGGGACAGGCTTCCAGCCTGTCATCCCTCTCTGCGTTCTTTGCGTTCTCTGCGGTTAATAATTTCCTTTGCTGTGGGATTTTATTTGTGTCCGGCCCACGCCGCCACTGTGACGGGAACAATCCAGAACGCCACCGGCAGCGGCTACGCCGCGCGCCTCTCCTTCGTCCCGCTCTCCAACCCCCAGGTATTGACCACCAACCTGCTGACCGGCGAAGTCATCAACCGCACCTGCGCCGCCAACGGCACGTTCACGATCGTACTGCAGCAAGGCGATTACCGCGTCCAGATCGACAACCGCGACCGGTTCCTCATCTCCGTGCCGAACAATGCCGACACCCATCAACTGGTGAGCTTGATCACTCAATCGCTGATCTGGCAGTACAAGTTTCCGTTCCTGCCGGTGAACCTGAACGGGTACACCAACTCGATCACCAACCTGCACACCCTCTCCGCCAGCAACGGTGTATTCAGCGGGAGCCTGCGCCTGCCGCGCTTTACTCTGGCCCAGCGCGATGCCTACAGCCCCGCCACCAACGGCCTGATCCTGCTCAACACGAGCGATGGCACGGTGAATTATTACGACGGCACAAACTGGATCACATTGGGCACCGGCAGCGGCACAGTGAACATCACGGATTTTTCCAGTTACTTCGACACCAACAGCCTCATCACGCCTACGAACCTGGACAACTCACGCATCTCCGCCAGTGCGGCGATCGACAAATCCAAGATCAGCACCAACGGCACCTGGGCATTGGCGGACATCCCGGCCCTCCCTGAATCGCTCATCACCGGGTTGACTGCGGATTTGGCGGCGAAACTGAACCACATCGACGATACGGCGACCAACTTGTCTCTGGTGGGCGGTACCGTGACGACCACAAACCTGACCTGGAACACGGAAACCCTCGCGCCATCTGGCACGACGAATTTCGTCCTCGATTTCTTATCGCCGCGGACCGCGCTGATCACGGCAACGAACGACGTGAATTGGCTCAACTCAACCAACCGGACTGGCAGCACGGGCACAGAACGAAGCAAAAAGGTGCGGGTACTCGCGAGCGGCGCGAATCGGACGGTGACGCTGCACGCCAATTGGATTTTGATCGGATCGACCAGCCGCACCTTGACAGTGACCAATGGAACGTGGGCCGTGATGGCCCTGGATAACGCTGGCACATCCGAAACCAACGTGTTCGTTGGAGCGATTTACGCGCAATGAAAAGGCTAAAGTCTAAAATGAAAACCGAACACCCCCGGCTCTGGCTCTGCATTTTAGCCTTTAGCCTTCAGACTTCAGCCTTCTTTGCCCAGAACGGCGACCTGGCTGACCCGCAATTCCTCGCTCGGTTGAGCAGCTCAGCGAGCGGGCCGTCATTCCCGTATGACAGCTTCGAGAGCTACTCCGACGCCGCGGTTGTCAACGCCTTGAACGGCGGCAGTCATTGGAACGGAGCTTACGTTGACAGGTTCTCGCCAACCGGCATTTACGACCTTGACCTTTTGGAGTCCTACTCCGACGCGGCGGCGGTGGACGGACTCAACGGCGCCGACCTTGGCTTCAACGGCGCCTACGTCGGTCGCGATGGACTGTTTGGGATCAAGGCCAACGACGATTGTGAATCCTACACAGACGGCGCGTCCTTGAACGCGTTGAACGGCGGGTCGGATTGGGGTGGGGCTTACGTGGACAGATGAAGACTATGAAAAACCAATCAATGTTCAACCGGCGCGGCTTCATCAAACGCGGGGCGCTGTTTTTGCCGGCAATCTTCCTGCCGCGGATCGGCGACAACCCGATCGTCGTCGAGCTGTTCAATCGCGATGGCAGCGAGGTGTTTCATGTGCCACGATCCTGCGGTCTGCAAGCCGCGTCCGTCATCAAGGCGCGGACCTTTTCGAGCGTCGTCGATAATCGGATTCGGTTGACCAACTCCAATTTTGCTCGGCTATGGAGCACCGACGTTGGCACAAGTTGGACTACCATCTGTGTCGGGTGCCGCATGACGATAGAGGACACGGGAGCAAATCTCGTTTCCACGCCACGCTTAGCGTTTGGGATCTGTGTTGGCACCTCCAACATTTTCATGGATGCGACGACAACTCATTGGCTCGGGTTCTATTCCGTGGACCCGACGTGGCCAAGGGTCAGCGGCTCGCCGGCAACCTATGCAATGGCCGACGCTACGACGGCGCCGCTTTTTAGTAAGAGAATCACTTCCACGATCACAAGCGCAGGAACGCAAACGGCAAATCCACGGCTGTGCGATTGCTCCACGGCGAACAGATCTGCCTTCTTTATGTATATTACCAAGGGCAGCCCCAATTTCACCGGGAGTCTTTTTTGCCGTGGCGGGACTACAGCAAGTGACGTGAGTCTGGCAGAATATTTGGCAGCCTTGCCGTTGAGCTCTCCCTCAATCACAAACCACAGCAATGCCGGCAATGTAACCTTGGCAATCGACGAAGGTGCCAATGGCTCATTCAACGCGGTGAACATTGCGTGGGACCGCACTTCACCAGCGATCGAGTTGAGCGACCTCGCGGTGGTCAAATTGGCCTGACCAGGACGTCATGAAACCTGGCAACGGACACTCCGCCACGCGGACCCGTGAGCAAAAGAAGGCGCTCCGCGAAGCCTACAAACTGTTGGCCGCAAATTTTGCGCACGTGCTCATCGTGTGCGCCACAGTGGAGGAGCACCAGACCGAGCAAGGGCCTGACCCGGATGTGTGTTGGTCTGGAGGCTGGTTGATGGCCGATTGCCTGGCGCGCTTTGCCCTGCGGCGCACCGACCATCGGCACCACTTCAAATCCGAACCGCCATGAGTGCTAGCCGCACGGGCCACCAAAAGAGTGGGACAGGCTTCCAGCCTGTCTTCAATGCATGATCGCCACGACGTTCAACTTCGGCGGCGCGATCGGCGAGCTGTCCGTCTTCCTGCTTGTCGATCCGCCGAACTGGCTTCAGCCGCTCAAAAGCACCTTCACGATCCTCCAGGGCGGCGCCGTCGGCCTCAGCAACCGCGAGACGCGTCGAGCACACTCAGCCACCCTCCGGGCCTCTCTCGAGTACCAATCCACCCGATCCGGCGCTGATGCCCGCCAATTGATCGGCGCACTGCGGACCTTGCCGGTCGGGCCACCACCGCCTGTGCTGTGTCCGTTCTGGCCGGCAGCAGTCCGTTGGATTGATCCCATTCCCGCCGCCGCCCTTTACCTGGTCTGGAAAGAAGATTGGACCCAATGGGAGATTTATAGTGCCCCGACCGGTGAGGTCCCCGTGTGGCCGGACTCAGATCCCGGCGAGGTCCTGGTCGCGCCGCTGCTCTGGGGCCGGCTCGCCAAGCGCGACACTACCTGGACCTCCACTGACACGCTCACTTTCGACGTGCAGTTCGTCGAGGACGGCCCCGCGGATTACGCGCTCGTGCCGCCAGCCGCGGACTTTGCCGCCGGCCCATTGCCACCAGCCGGCTACACCACTGCACCCAGGCTGTTGCCTTACCGCGCCAACTTCGTCGGTATCGAGGATTCGGTTGCGCTCAATGTGCTGCGTGAAAGCATAGGCTTCGGCCGCCAGCAAGCGCAGACCTACTATCCGCAAGCAGCGCATCGGGCATTCAAGCTGCCGTACTTTCTGGAGGGGCAATCCGCCGCATTTCAATTCCTGCGCTTCTTTCTGGACCATGCCGGACCTGGCGCATCGTTCTGGACACCTGGCTGGATGAGCGCCGCGCGCCTCACAGCCGACGTGGCCGTCGCCGACACCGTTCTCCAGGTAGCCGACACCAACAGCCTCAAGGTCGGCGATTACATCGCGCTGCTGAATAGTGGGGCAGGCATCCTGCCTGCCATCGTGTCGGCCCTCGCCGACACGACCGTCACACTCCTCGCGCCCATCGGCGCCGATCACCTCGCCTCCGACAGCATCGTCACACCGTTGCTCCTGGTCCGCCTGGACAAGCCCACGCTCCAGATCGACTGGCAAAATCCGCACGCCGCCGCCGCGACGCTGCAACTGATCGAGCTGCCCGCCGAGTACGTGCCGGCGAGCGGTGAGACGATCGGGGAAACGCTCGGTCAACTTGGTGGCCCGACCGGCCAGGTCAGATGTTACCTCTACGAATTCACGCGCGACCTGGGCGGGGAGACAATCACAGACCGCTACACCAGCTACGAGGTGGACGTCATCCTGGGAGAGGACACTTACGCGGCCGCACAGATCGAACACGGCGACATCCTGCAGGGGATCGCGCTCGAACAAGACGCCGTCCAGGTGACCGCTAGCAGTAGTAGTAGTGGCACGGGCGTCCCGCCCGTGAGTCCCCTATTGCTGTTCGCCACGCTGAAGATGGAAGCTCCGCTGAAGCTGACAATCCGCCAGGCTGAGTGTGGCACAGGCATCCTGCCTGTGACTGCGACCGACGCCGATGTCCTCTTCGTCGGCGAGATCGCCTCGGTAAAAATCCAAGGCTCCAAGATCACGGCTAAAGCCGTCACCGCCAGCACCGTATTCGATCGGAAGATTCCCCGCTTTTATCTGCAGGTGCCGTGCAATCACGCCCTGTTCTCGCCCGGCTGCGGCCTGGACAAAGACGATTGGCAGTTCACTGCTCAGGCCCTCATTGCGCCCTCAGCCGCATACCCGTTCGCAGTCTCGCTCCATTCGTTGGCCGGGCCGGACGTGGACTTTGCCGAGCATTGGTTCTCGGGTGGCTGGATCGAGTTCGGTACCGGCGCGGCCTTACAGCGCCGTGCGATCCTGAACAGCACGGATGTCACCGTCGGCGCGCTGACGGTATGGCTGAACCGGCCATTCGATCCGTTGCCCGAAGCCGATGATGAACTGGCGCTCTGGCCCGGCTGCGATCTGCGCGCCGAGACCTGCCAGGACAAGTTCGATAATTACCTCAACTACGGCGGGCATCCGTTCCTGCCCGCCGCCAATCCCAGTCTGATCAAGCTCAGCCAACCCGTGGCGGGAGGGAAGAAGTGAGTTCGGTGTCCACGCTTCAGCGTGTTCCGGACGACCGGCTAAAGCCGGGACACCAAACTTCCTGGTTCAACAGCCCAGAGCGGATCGCCGCGCTCGAACGCGAGGCTCGCCGATGGCTCGGCACGCCATTTTTCCCCAATTCCAACACACCAGGCCCACGCGGCGGCGTGAGCTGTCAGAAGCTGGTGTCCGAGATTTACCGCGGCGTCGGCTTCTGCGACGTACCGGTACCAGAAGTGCCAATGGCCCATGCCCGGTTCAGCCGAAGAAGTCTGATGCTGGAGTTCATGGAGAGTCGCCCGGAATTTACGCTGCTCCCATCCAACAATCCAACAATCCAACAATCCAACAATCCAACGGTGTTGCCTGGCGATCTGCTCGGCTTCCGCATCTACCAGACGGTTCACCACATGGGCATCGCGCTGGACCTAGCCGGTCGGGCCACCACGTTCATCCACGCCCTGGACGGAGTAGGCACGATCATCAGCAGCCTATGTGATGCGACCTGGTCAAGCCGCCTGGCAGCCATCTGGCGGCCAATCGCAAATCGCAAATGAGTAAATCGGCAAAGCCCAATCTGCCCGCGGACGATCCCGATCCAGCCAACATCGGCGAAGCCGATCTGTCCACCAACGAAGCCGGCACAGTGATTCCGTGGGGCTGCGGCGAGTTCAAGGTTGCGCTGCGCTGGATCAGCCCGGCCTATAACCAGTTCACTCGCGAGGCGCCCGAAGAAAGGCCGGGGAAGAAATGAGTGGGACAGGCTTCCAGCCTGTCATCCCCAAGAAAGACTTCAATGAGCGAAGCCGAAATCTGGCACTGTGCTCACACTCGAAAGTGTGGTTGGAAAGGCCCCTACGAGGGACTGCTACAGTTACCAGATACTGAGATGGTGCGGGGCGTGAAAGCGACAAAAGGGGTTTGCCCGAAGTGCGGCAACGACTCGTTCTATGTCCGCAAGCCAATCCCTGACCTGTTGGATTGCGTGCGCGAAATCGTGGAAGCCAACAAGACCGAGCTGGCCAAAATCTCCTCCAGCGACTGGTGGAAGGGCCGGCCTGAACAGTTTGTCGGCGCGCACACAAACACCGTGGCCAAGAAACTCCGGAAGCCGCAATGGCAAGCGCGTTATTGGCTCACCAAACTCGAAGCGGACGGGATGCTCATCTCCCATCGAACGTCCGGCGGGACTACGCGGTGGTACCCGGCGCAGCCCATCAACAATCAACCCTCAACCATCAACTAACCGATGGGCAAAAAAGACGGCGGCTCAGCAGGCAAAGCCCACGACTACTTCGGCAGCATCGCCGGCATCGTCTGCGCCGGTCCGGTGGACGAACTGGTCGCCGTCATCATCGACGGCAAACTCGCCTGGCCGTCGGCGCCGATCTGGGAGTCGGGCAAGGCTTACGCAGTCAGCGACCTGGTCCATTACGCATTCCGCGTGTGGCGCTGCACTACGGCACACACGTCGGACGGCAACGCGCCGCCCGACCCGACCAAATGGACCAGCTACAGCGTCGCCCGTGCGGACCAGCCAAACCCTTACCCATTCAGCATCGAGAAGTGGGGCCAGGCGTACTTGTACTGGGGCACCGCCGACCAGGTGCTGGATCACACACCGGCGTCTGGCAGTGTCGCTACGTTCAGCCGCGTGCGTGTGGCGAACGTGGCCACGATCGTCACCGCGGCCGCGCACGGGCTAAGCAGCGGACAGCTTGTCCGGATCAGCGGCTTCAGCGAGGTCGTCCTGGTGGCCACAGGCCACGGCTTCGTGTATCAGAACGTTGGCGCTGGCTTCAACGCGGCTGAAGTCGTGGTCACAGTCATCGACGCCACTACGTTCACCTACGCAAATGCCGGCGCCAGTCGGCCCCTCTCAGTGGATGGGAACGGCTTGGTTGAACCCTTACCCATCATCGAGGCCGGTGAACAGACTCTGTTCACCAACGGGCATCCGCCGTACCGCCGGCAGGCCGTCTTGGTCCTCAAGGATTTTCTCTTCGGCCGCGAGCGCACCACTGCGCCCAATGTCGAGGTGGTGGTCCGCCGCAAGCCAAACCAAACCGTTATCGACGGCGATGCGGCCGCATTGGATGCCGATGGCCAGGCCAACCCCAAATGCGTCGAAGCCGATCTGTTGACCGATCCGGTCTTTGGCTTGGCGCAGCCCGATTCATTCTGTGATGCCGCAACCTGGCAAGCTCTGGCTGATGAGTTCGCTGCCGACTCCGCTCGCACTTACATCTCACCTGTGTTGGACCGCGCCCAGACTGCCCGATCGCTCCTGGCCAATCTCCTCGCTTACTACGACGGCTGGGCGAGGTTCAACGCCGCCGGCGCAGTCCAAGCCGGCCATTTCCTCCACGATGCCGCCCCGCCGGCATTCACGGCCGCCACAACAATTGACTACCACGACCTGGTCGAAGAGATCGCCTGGGACGCCAATGGCTGGCCGGACACAGCGAACCAGACCTACGTGCGATTCAGCAACCGCGATCGCGCGTTCAAGGCTGACTCCGCGCCTTTCGTCAGCTCGTGGAACATGGCTGTCACCGGTGAGCCGCGCCCGCTCACCATCGAGCGCCCATTCATCACGCGTCCGCAACAGGCCAGCACGCACGCGGCGGAATGGGGCAAGGTCGCCGCCGAGCCTGGCATCGCCGGCACGCTCGTTGTCCGGGCCGAGAAAGCCAGCAGCATCAAGCCAGGCGATCTGTTCCTCCTCACGCACGACGCCGTGGCCATGTCGATTGTCTGCCGCTGCACGCAGAAGACTCTCGCCAAACCTCCGGCCGGCCGCGTCACACTGCGCTTCCAGAGCGAGCGCGCCATCGGCCAGATCCCGTACCAACCCACGCGCGCTGAGCCAGGCGGCTCGGCGTTTCCGATGCCCGAGGAAATCGAGATGTTCCAAATCGTGCAACCGCCGCCGGCATTGGTTGGCGGGGAAGATTCCGCGATCGTGCTCCTGGCGGCACGCACTTCGGCGCTGACTATAGGTCTGCGCCCATGGCTCAGGCGGGATGATGCCGACCTGTTCTTCCCACTGGGCGAGCAACGGCAATGGGCGGTGTATGGCACGTTGAGCCAGGACTACGACCTGCCTGCATCGAGCGCGACGGCCTCGCGCGCACGGGATGACGACGTGGCCACCATCGTCACCGCCGCTGCGCACGGCCTGAGCAGCGGGCAACACGTCCAAATCACCGGCCTCGGCGGCGCTGATTATGAGGCCGCGGACGTTGCCGTGACTGTGGTGGATGCCACGACATTCACCTACGCGAATGAGGGAGCGGACGAGAGCACCACGGCGGATACTGACGGCACAGTCATCCCGCTGGATGACGACGATTCGGAGACGCTCCAGATCGATCTCGACCCGCGCGTGCGGCAGCCGGACCTGGACAAGATCAGCCAGACCCAAACCGCTGACGCGATCAACGACGCCAATGTATTGGTGTGGGTGTTCGACGCGGGCGACCCGACGCAATTCGAAATCATGGCCCTGAAGGCAATTCGCCTCGATGCTGGCGTCTACAAACTGCAAATCCGGCGCGGTCGATTCGGCAGCGTCAAACGAGCCTTCAGCGCCGACGATCACATGTTTATCTTGTTCCGCGGCGACCTTGTTCCCTACAGCGCCGACAAGTTTGCTGCCTACGTCCAGACAGGCGCCACAGCGACGTTGCGACTGCAGAGTTTCAACGCCGCTGGCGAAGCCGATCTGTCCGACCCGGACATTTGCCCGGACATCGAGTTCACCTTCATCGATCCGTACGCTCCATCCGCCTCGTGGCAGCTATTGCGCGTCAACGGCGCTGATCTCAGCGACTTCACCCTTACCTATCTGCCGACTGACAAGTTCGAGTTCACCTTCGAGCTGCGAGACGCAAATGCCGATCTTGCGGATGCGCGGCTGGTCGCGCGGCTGGGCGCGATGGAACTGCTGCTCTGGGAACAAGCTTTCCAGGCTTCGGGCACTCAGGTGCGCTCGACGAGTCCATTCAGCCTGCCGCTTGACGGTGAATGGAGAATCCTATTGATCGTCCGGGACGCAACCCAGCGCGTCGTCGAAGTGCCACTGACGGCGGTTGGCGGGGGAGACGAAGTGAGCCTACAGATATTGGCCATTGCCGGCACTGTAGTAGCGACCCCTATCGCCAAGCCATGGGGGCGCGCTTACCTCGCGTACCCCAAGACTGTGGTCCTGACGTGCAGCACCGCAGGCGCAACGATCGAGTACCAAAACGTGGCGCTGTACGGGCCGCTGGGAGGTTGGGAGACCTACTCTGGACCGATCAGTGTGTGGCGGAACCGGACCATATACGCCAGGGCGCGCAAGGCAGGAATGACGGACAGCGCCGTGATCGTGGAGCACTACTGGTACGAGTACGAGGGAGGAGGCGGTGGAAGGTACCAGCCGGTATGACGACCCGCGGAGCAATGCAGCGCCACCGCGGCTTACGTGCAGCCACACTGCCGGGCGGCTGCATTGCCTGGGAGCCGGCTTACTTTACCCTTTCAAAGGGTGCGTCGTCGCTACACCTTGGCGGGTGTGCCAAAGCGTCACCGCGACCCTTTGCAGTTATTTCGTGCACCCTTTTCAATCATTTCGCGTCGTTACATCCC
>Ga0193697_1000054_pt1 | contig 42981 bp, 28 predicted proteins | sample L3m2metaG_FD_145073 | JGI IMG/M metagenome (GOLD analysis project Ga0193697, IMG submission 145073) | Soil microbial communities from a riparian zone of the East river system, Colorado, United States - L3m2 | ecosystem: Environmental > Terrestrial > Soil > Riparian zone | place: USA: East River...
GCATCCGATTCCGTAAAGACAATGACAGTTCAAACTTCCGGCCTTCCCAGCCCGGACGGAACGCGCGTGCATTACTTCGGCGATTATGAGTTGCGCGGGGAAATCGCTCGCGGCGGCATGGGAGTGGTATATCGCGCGCGTCAAGTGAGCCTCAAGCGTGTTGTGGCGCTCAAGATGATTCTCGCGGGAAGGCTGGCAAATGAGGCGGAGGTGCAACGATTTCGGGCGGAAGCCGAGGCTGCGGCCAATCTCCAGCATCCGAATATCGTGGCGATACACGAAATCGGCGTGCATGAGGGGCAGCAATACTTTTCGATGGATTACGTGGAAGGCCCCAACCTGGCAGCGGTGATTCAGGGTAAGCCTTTGGCGATTCGACGCGCGGCGGAACTGGCAAAAGCGATGGCCGAAGCCATCCATTACGCGCATCAACGCGGAGTTTTGCATCGCGATTTGAAACCGCAAAATGTTCTGGTGGATGAGCGGGGCCAACCGCGCATCACCGACTTCGGCCTCGCCAAGCAAAAGGCAAATGAGAGCGGCCTCACACAAACGGGCGCTGTGATGGGAACCCCGAGCTACATGCCCCCCGAGCAAGCGGTCGGTCGCCAGGACCTGATCGGTCCTCACAGTGACGTCTATTCATTGGGTGCGGTCCTTTATGAAATGCTCACGGGCCGGCCGCCATTTAAAGCAGAGAACCCCGTTGCGACACTACGCCAGGTCGTCGATGCGCCGCCTGTTCGCCCGACTAAACTTAACGGAGAAGTCCCGGTGGATATCGAGACCATTTGTCTCAAGTGTCTCGAGAAAGAAGGGCAAGGCCGTTACGCGACGGCACGCGCGCTCGCTGAGGACCTGGACCGTTTTCTGCGCCAGGAACCCACTGGTTGCGAGGCCATCCCTGGACATTGGCGGGTGCAGCGACGATTCTGGTAATGGGTTTGTTTTGCGTGGCATTTTGGCTCTGGCAGCAGAATCGTTATCTGCAGTACACCGCAGCACATCCGGGCTATATCCGGGAATCTGGCGCGCGAGGCGGGTTGGCAAAGCAAGCTTTCATGGGAGCATTGTTGGGGGGATTTTTCCTGGGGAGCATCCAGACCGTTTTAATGTCGCGATACTGGATGAAATCGCGGGGTCTGACATCGGAGCAGCTTCACGACCTGCAGCTTATCCGCCAGACGCCTTTTCGTCACGTGTCGAACGAGTTGCGAAATTACTGCCTTTTCACGTCCGCTGTGGTTTGTGTCTTCGGGGTCTGGCTCTTGTTTGCGACGATTGCGGCTGTGGTTTGGGAAGGGGATGTAAAGACCAAAAGCTTCCCAATAATTATAGCTTTAGTTTCAACCTGGGTTGGTGGCGCATTTTTCTTCACAGTAACACGAGAGCAGACGGCCCTTTCCTACGGACTTCGCATCGAAAACGGCCAGAAAGAATTCGAATCGCCGCGTTGGCGGATGTCCACACGCCTGGCCATCGCCCTGGTCCCAGGAATTATTGCGCTGATGATGGTTTGCTATTTCACACAGCCTGCCGTCCTGAAGGAGACGTTGGTGCGTTGCGCTGTCGGTTGGATGTGGGCTAGCGGGTTCGCGCTTTCATACTCGGCTCGGACTCGCGGCTTACGCATGGCAATTGGACTCGTGGGTGTAGTTTGCGGAGCCGCGCTAATAATATTCGTTAGTGTAGTTTTCGGAGGCACGCTGGATGCTCTCGCAGGAAAAAATATATTTTCCTGGACATATTTAGGAGGCGGGTTTGTAGGTGGCCTTTCGACAGCTTTGGCATTTCGAGGATTCATGTTCGATGCGCGTCTCAACGGCGGAACAAAAACAGCGGACAAGAGGTAAGGGGTCAAGTTGTCATTAATAAGCCACTCATGCCGGGGCACGCCCACAGCCCTTGGCCCGATATGAGTGGCTGGCGGAGTCTCACGTCTTGACCGCATCCGCCGCCCGTCCAAACTACGCGCTCTATGACGAGAACAAAGGTTGCCTTGCTGGGCTCCGGCTTTATTGCCGATATTCACATCGAGTCATATCACCGGTTCGTCCCCGAAGCCGAAATCGTCGCGGTCTACTCGCGTACTGCCGATCGCGGCCACGCATTTGCGAAGAAGCACGCTATCGCCAAATCCTTCACTGACATCGAGAAAGCAATCACCGAGTCCGGCTGCGACGTCGTGGACATTTGCCTGCCCAATGTGCTTCACCACCGCGCCGTTATGGCGGCAGCCAAAGCGGGCAAACACGTGATCATCGAGAAGCCGCTCTGTCTCACGCTCGAAGAAGCCGACGAAATGATCGCGGCGATGAAATCCACCAACCGCAAATTCATGTATGCCGAGGAGTTGTGCTTCGCGCCCAAGTACGAACGCGTCCGCAAACTCGTCGACGAGGGCGCGATTGGGCAGATCTTCCAAATGCGCCAGTGTGAAAAGCATTCGGGCCCGCACAGCGATTGGTTCTACGATCTCAACCAGTCCGGCGGCGGCGCACTCATGGACATGGGCTGCCACGGACTGGCATGGTTCCGGTGGATGCTTGGCCGCCAACCCAAAGCTCTCAGCGTTTACGCCCACATGAGCACGGTGTTCCACAACGGTCGCACGAAATGCGAAGATAATTCTATCTGCATCGTGGAATTCGAAGGCGGTGCCATCGGCGTTGCCGAAAACAGTTGGGCCAAGCGCGGCGGAATGGACGATCGGGTTGAGGTGTATGGCACAGGCGGCGTTGTTTACGCGGATTTGTTTGTGGGAAATTCGGCGCTCACCTACAGCGAGAAAGGCTACGGCTACGCGATGGAGAAGGCCGGCTCAACCAAAGGCTGGACGTTTACGATTTTCGAAGAAGCCTTCAACCAGGGTTATCCCCAGGAGTTGCGGCATTTCATCGTCGATTGCATTCAGAACGGCAGGCCACCCGTCGTGACTGCCGAGGATGGCCGGGCTGTTCTCGAATTGATGTACGCTGCCTACGCATCCGCGGGCGCTGGCAAAAAAATCGCGCTCCCGTTTCACTCAAAAGTCAGCAAACCAATCGATCTCTGGATAAAAGGAGCAAAATGAACGTCTTTAAGTTCGATTCTGAGGAAGCGTGGGTCGAAGGTGTTGCGACATTTTGGCGCGACCGCTTGTGCAACAACCCCCGTTTACGCATGTGCCTGCCGTCCGGGCACACGCCGAACAAAATCTTTGCCGCGATGGGTGAGGCGGTCAAAGCAAGGCAACTTTCCTTCCGCGAGGCAGAAATCTTTTGCCTGGATGAATTCGGAGGCCTCGCGCCGGACGACCCGGGCAAATGCGCCAACATGCTCAAGCATTACCTGCTTTCACATATCGATTTGCCCGAAAGGCAGTTCCATTGGCTCGATATCGACGCGCCCGATTTGACAAAAGTCTGCCTCGAATACGACAACGCCATCGAGCCGGGATTCGACCTGACACTGCTCGGCCTCGGCCTGAATGGCCACCTTGGCATGAATGAGCCGGGAACAACCGCCGATAGTCCAACCCGCCGTGTCGATCTGGCGCCGGGTACCACGGCCTCGAGCGCCAAGTATCTCACTCACTCCAAACTGCCCACGTGGGGACTCGCTGTCGGCCTGAAGCAATTGCTCGGATCGAAGGAAGTGTGGTTGCTGGTCAATGGCAGCGCCAAAGCCGAAATCGTTCGCCGCACTGTGAAAAGCTCAATCGGCGAGGATGTTCCGGCCACCTTGCTTCGGGAGCATCGTAACAGCTTCCTCATGGCGGATGCCGACGCGGCAGCGGAGATTTAGCTGAGAATCCAAAGAAAAACGGCCGGAGCTTAATCCGGCCGTTTTGTAAAGGCTTGCGATGAGGAACCTGGTCTATGAAAGACCGACAGATCTCCTCCCGGCAATGCCGGTCGGAGAACACCTGCTTACTTCTTCTTTTCGTCTTCCTTCTTCGGATTGCACTTCTCGCAGGTCTTGCCATCTTTCTTGGCCTTCACGCAGCACTTGTGGTCGCATTCCTTGCCAGCGGCTTTGGCCTTTTCGCAGCAGGTTTGTTCCGCCGCGCCAACCAGGCTGACGCTACCGAGGATCGCGAGGGCCGCGATGACTGCAGTAATAGACTTCATGTTTTTCCTTTCTTGGCCGTGTCCAATGTTGGGTCCCGGCGCTCGTTTGCAACTGACTTCCGCAACACCCGGGGCGACTCAGCCCCAAGGTTACGGATGCCAATACGGGGCAACTATAGCGATTCGCCCGGAAATGACAATAGCTAAACGCATTGCCGAGTGACGCCTTAATTTGTCCCGTAATGTCCCGGCCTTTAGCACAAACAAGGCCAACACTTGCCAATCGCGCTCCAAAGCGCCATTCTGACGCTATGCACTCCTATGAATTGTTGCGCGAAGTGCTACAAAAATGCAGTGCCAAACAGGTCTCTGCCGACCTTGGCCTGTCGTTGTCGATGATCTATAAATGGGCCGAGCCGCCCGAGGAAACGGCGGGCAGCGGGGCGGCGAATCCGCTCGATCGCATCGAAGCGCTGCTCCGTTGCACCAACGACCCGCGCATTGTCCAATGGATTTGCCAGCGGGCGGGAGGCTTCTTCATCAAGAATCCCAAGCTCCACAATCCGCATCCCGATTACCTCATTCCGGCGACAAATGAAATCATCCAGGAATTTGCCGATCTTCTCGCCGTGATCGCCAATGCCGCCGCGGATAACACCATTAACCCCGAGGAGTCGAAAAAAATCCGCGCCCGATGGGAGGAACTCAAAACGGTTACTGAGGCTTTCGTTCATTGTTGCGAGGAAGGAAATTTCCGCGCGTTGAAAGATGCCGCGCCCTGCCCGCCGAAATAGCCAATACGAAGACCCGGGGCCGGACGCTGCGGTTAGATCAGTCGGGGAATTTTAGCAGTCGACGCGGCAGGCCAGATCCTCAGGTTCAGTTTCCTTCTGCGGGCCTGCTAAACAATCAAAGGAAACCGGGTCGATGCAAAACGTAACCGGCCTCCGCGAGGTGATCGGGAGGCCGGTGGTCTAAGTGGAGTGGTTGGAAAGTTATTTCTTCTTGTTCGTCAGGCTCTTCATGAGCTGGGTGGCGGATAGTTTGCCAGGGCCGCCGCCGCCATTGCCGTTTTGTTTGCCAGGCACGGTCACGGTGACTGTCGCTGTCGAGCTGTTGCCGGAAGCGTCGGTGCAAATCACCGTGATTGTGTAAACGCGGCCATCATTCTGTTTCTTGGCGGCTTCGGCGCGGACCTGCGCGTTGAGGCCGCCGCTGAGCACCCAGTCGGGCGAGGTGTTGTCGCCCGGGCCGGTGACGGGTTCGTCACTGGTGATGGACAGGATGCGAGCGACCGGCGTGGGATCGCAATTGTCGCGGGCGCTGAGCGAGACGGTTACCGGCACCAGAGTGCGGTTTGCGTCGGTCAGGACGTTCGGATTGACCGAGACGGCCGTAATCACGGGCGCAGTGCGGTCGACCACGGTGAAGGTGGTGGTCTTCACGGTAGTGTTGCCCGCGGTATCTCGGGCCACAAGGGTCACGGTGTAGGTGCCCAATCCGAACATTGTGCCAGGCACAGGCGTCTGGACGAGGGAATGACCACCGCAGTTGTCGCTTACTTCAGCGCTCAGAACGAAGTTCGGGAGTGCGGCTTTGCCGTCCTCGCCTGCGTTCGCCGTGACAGGCGAGACGGTGACGGTCGGTGGCGTTGTGTCGACTACGTTAAGTGTCGTGACGCACATGCTTTGGTTGCCGCTGGCGTCGCTGACGACGAGGGTGACCTTCTGGGGACCCAAGCCGACTTTTGAGCCCGCCACGGGAGTTTGAACTTTCACGAGCTGGGCTGCTGGTGTGCAATTGTCTTCGGCTGTGAGCAGGGCGGTGAAGTCGGGAACAACGCCCAAGCAATTTGCGCCCGCGCTGACCGTCATCGGCGGCGGGCAATCGCCTGTCGGCGGTGTCATATCGACGACGTTAAGGGTCGTGGTGCAAGTGGCACTGTTGCCGGAAGGATCGGTGACGGTAACGGTGATGACGTGGCTGCCGAGGCCAACGGGCGTCCCCGCTTCCGGGCTCTGGAATCTGACCAAAGCAGAGGAGCAGGCGTCGAGGGCGACGGCGGAGGTGGCGAAGTCGGGCACTTCGGCAGAGCAGTTCAGACCGACGGAGACTGTGCGCGCATTCGGGCACGACACACTGGGAGGAGTGGTGTCACGCACAACGACGTCCACAAAATCGTAGGCGGCGGCACTGTGACTGTCGGTCACAGTAAGGGTGAGGCTATGAAGGCCCAGGGAGAGGCTGACGTCCAACACGGCACCGGTGCCGAGGAGAACATTGCCTTCGCGCCATTCGAAGGTAAGCGGGTCATTATCCGGATCGCTGGAGGCGCTGCCGTCCAGGCGAACGAGGGAACCGCATTCGCCGGTCAGGTCGGCACCGGCATTAGCAAGCGGAGGATGATTGACGGAGCCGACAGAAAAGAGATACCACGCAAACTCGCCCTCGAGCGTACCGTAGCCGACAACCTGGTCGGCGTCGTTGATGTACAATGCGGTGCTGAGGTACCATTCGGAGTCTTCAGGCAGCAAGGTGTTGAGATCGACCATCGAACCGTTCCTCCACAGGAAGGCGACGGAGGTGCCGGTGGTGGTGGTGGCTTCACCGACGACATGGCCGAGATTGTTCATCGCGTTGGCTCCGCTGGAGACGCAATCGGGCGGGGTGCCGAGGTCGACCATCGCACCGCCGGTAAAGAGGAAGGCGTGGTACTGCATGTTACCCTCGAAGAGTGAATCACCCATGACTTGTCCGGCGTTGTTGATCGAATAAGCGATACTTTCATTACCGCCGAGTGTGCCCAAAGCCAGCATTTGACCCCCGCGATAGAGGAACGCGCGGCGCTCGCCATCGCTATTGTCAGCCTCACCGACGACGTCGCCGGCATCGTTGAGCGCCCAGGCGCGACTGAATGTTCCGCCCGGCAAGGTCCCAAGATTGGTCATTGCTCCGTCGTGATAAAGGAACGCGCGCGTGTCGAATGACTCCGTGAAGGAGGTCCCGACGACGTCGCCGGTGGCATTCATGGAAGGAAACAAAGTGGACACAAAGCTGAAACCAGAGCCCAGGGAGCCCATGTCGTTCATCACGCCGTTGCGGTAGAAGAACCCGCGGGAATCACCCTGACCGGCGACGTCACCTGCGTCGTTGAGGGCGACGGACATGCTGAAGGAATCGCCTTCCAGGACGCCAAGGTCGAGCATCGCACCGTCGCGGAAGCGAAACGCGTGCTGGCCAAATTCGGCCGTGCCGGAGTCGCCGACCACATGTCCGAGGTTGTTCACCGCGGACCCGACGCTGTTCGGGCCACCCAGAGTCATTAGGTCGGTCATGACACCGCCCTGATAAAGGAAGGCATGCTGCTCGTTATTGGTAGTACGCGAAAAGCCTGCGAGGGCGCCGGAGTTGGCCAGGGCGCGCACATCGACCTCGGCGCCGCCGAGGGTGGGGACGCGCGTGATCGTGCCCTGAGCCAACGCGACGTTCATCGAAGCGAGCAACAGCCCGCCGAGTGCCCCGAGTAGTTTGATCGATGTTTTCATAGGCGAGCTATTCCGAGCAGCACACAGTCCATTTCTGGCAGGTGTTGGCACAGACCCTAAAAAGCGGGGTTTTAGGCTATTTTTTGCGATTCGCACAATAGCGAGGACAAAACAGGGCGGTTTCTCAGGCCTAATTTGTCCCGGAATTGGATAGTTGCGGCGAGGAATGGGACGCGACAGGGATTGAATGATGAATGATTGATGTCGTTTTCTCCGGAGACTGGGCGTGTTAAGCTAGGCGCTCAACTTGAAAGCGAAACGACAAGCTGCCGAACCGGCGGTGGATTCGAAGCTCGAGCTCGCGACCGAGGATCCACGGAAGCGGCGGCGATGGGCGTTTCGGGTCGGGGCGATATTGTTGCCGATCGGGGCGCTCGGGTTACTCGAGGTCGGACTGCGGCTGTGCGGGTACGGGTATCCGACGGCGTTCGCGTTGGGAGACGAAATTGGTCGGGGCGAAGCATTGGTTGATAATCCACAGTTTGCGAGGCGCTACTTCCCACCGGGTTTGGCGCGGTCACCGCAGCCATTTCGCTTTGCGGCGAAGAAGCCGCAGAATACAACGCGCATTTTTGTGCTGGGCGAGTCGGCAGCGATGGGCGATCCGGAGCCTTCCTATGGATTCGCGCGGATGCTTGAATTGCTTCTGCGGAATCGTTTCCCGGGCCGAAACTTCGAAGTGATTAATGCGGGGGTGACGGCGATCAATTCGCACGTGATTCGCGACATTGCGCGGGACCTTGCGCCGCGGGAAGGCGATGTGTGGGTCATTTATATGGGGAACAACGAGGTCGTTGGGCCTTTCGGCGCAGGCACAGTGTTTGGCGCGCAGACGCCGAGCCTTAGGGCGATTCGCGCCGGGCTCGCGCTGAAAAAACTGCGAATCGGCCAGCTCGCCGAAGACGTGCGCTATCGGATCGGCGGCAAATCGCGTCTTCGCAGGTGGGAGGGAATGGAGATGTTCCTGAAGCAGCAAGTCGGCGCGGACGACCCGCGGCTGGCGAAGGTCTATCAGCATTTCGAAACCAATTTGCGGGACATCATCGAAACCGGCTCGCGGGCGGGTGCCAAAATCGTGCTCAGCACAGTGGCAAGCAATCTGAAGGATTGCCCGCCCTTCGCATCGGTGCACGCACCGCGCTTCAGCAAAACGAACGACTGGGACGCGGCCTACAGGGAGGGTATCGAGCGACAGGGCGAAACGAATCACGCGCAGGCCCTTGAATTATTCAGGCGGACGGCCGGGCTCGACGATCGGCACGCCCAACTTCAGTTTGGGCTGGCACAGTCTCAATTGGAACTCGGCCGCACGAATGAGGCGCGGAAGGCCTTTGAACTGGCGCGGGACCTCGATGCGCTGCGATTCCGCGCGGACAGCCGGATCAATGAAATTATCTCCACGGTGGCGGCCCAAAAGCGCGACGTAAAATTGGTGGACGCTGTGCAGATCGTGAATCGCTCCAGCACGAATGGAATCGCGGGAGAAGAATTTTTGTTCGAGCATGTGCATTTCAATTTTGAAGGAAATTATCTGATGGCTTCGGCGCTGGCGGACGCGGTGGCCGAGGTTCTTCCGCTCAAGCGGGAGGGGAGCAATCGCGAACTTACGAGTGGGGAGACGGCGCGGCTATTGGGATTTACGATTTGGGACCAATTGCAACTTGCAGATGAGATGATTAAACGATTTCAGCAACCGCCTTTCACGGATCAGTTGGGGCATGCGGCGCGACTGGCGAACTGGGAATCGAAACGGGCGGAGTTGCAGAAGCGGTGGCAGCCCGCAGCATTTGAGCAGGCGGTGCAAATGTATCAGGAAGCATTGACGAATACTCCGGGTGATTGGGTGTTGCACGAGAATTTCGCGAAGCTCCTTCAGAATATCGGGGAGCCAAAAGAGGCGGAACGGGAATGGCGGCGGGTGGTTGAGTCGCTGCCGCACTATGCTGCCGGCTACTACAGCCTGGCGGATGTTCTGGACGGACAGGGCAAGTCGGGTGAGGCAATGGAGTATTTTCATCGGGCGTTGCGCGCGAAGCCGGATTCTGTTGAGGCACGGAATGGAATTGGTTTGGCGCTGGCCAATCAGGGCAAACGCGAGGAGGCAATAGGCCAATACCGGAAGGCGCTGGCGCAGAAGCCTGATTTCGCGGAAGCGCGGGTGAATCTCGGCCAGTTGCTGGGGGAGCAGGGCCACGAAGAACAAGCCAAAGAGCAATACATGCTGGCGTTGCGTTACAACTCCAACAGCGCCGCGGCGCACATCAATCTGGGCAAAGTTCTTGCGAAAGAGAACAAACAGGCGGAGGCCATCGAGCACTATCGCGCGGCGCTGCGGATCAACCCGGAGAACGCAATCGCACACTACAATCTTGGCAATGCGCTGAGCGCGTCCGGGAGCCCGGAAGCAATGGAGCACTTCGCGGCGGCCGTAAAATCCAATCCGCGATTTGCCGAAGCGCACTACAATCTGGGGCTGCAACTCGCGAAACAAAACCGCAATGAGGAGGCGCTGGCACAGTTGGCAGAAGCGGTGCGATTGAAACCGGATTTCACCGATGGCCGCTTAAACTATGGTGTCGCGCTGGCGAAAAGCAGGCGCTTTGACGAAGCGATGGCGGAATTTGAAGCCGTGCTGCGGGTCGATCCAGCGAATGCTGCGGCAAAAAAGTTCCTTGAGCAGGCGCGGGGGTTACGCGGGAACAAATAAGTCTGTCGCGCGCCGCGGTTGCGGGCTGCCTTTTCTTAGGATACGCTATGCCCAAGGTTTTTCCATGAAATCAGAGGTAACAAGCGCCGGCAGGCGACGTGTCTTTTCGGTGGTACTAATCAGTTCTTTTGCGTTACGTGCATTTTGCTTTGCCGGTGTTGACGCCGACACAATCCCCGCCGAAGAAAGCAGTTTTCGTTGTGGGTGTCCGCCGGAGCATCCGCAATACCTGAAAGCCGCTGCTGCAATCAATCCCGCCATTGGCGAGAAGCGGATGCTGATTTACCGGGTGGATTTTTCGGATTTCACTGGCGCGGCTATTTCGTCGAATGCCGCCGTAAATCTGCTGACGCAGCTCAATTCATTTTACACGGAGATGTCGTACGGGTTGATGACTTTCGCTCCGGCGGAAGCCGGGTCGGTGGTCACAGAGACGCTGCGTTTGCCTTCGGTCTCGACTACGTATGATAATAATTTCACCAGGCTCCTCACCGATACCAGGCAGGCAGCCACCGATGCCGGCTATGCACCGGGCAGTTTTGACTTTGATGTCATTTGCACCGGCGCGAAACCGGCGGCGATTTTCGGCGCGATCGCGTACGTGGGCGGCCCAGGGTTGTGGCTGGCGAACAGCAACTTCATCGTCGGTCTGTTGGGCCACGAACTCGGCCATAATCTCGGGCTTCCGCACGCGAGCTTTTGGTTCACGGAAGAGCGCAGCGTGATTGGCCCTGGCGTCTTGCAGGAGTACGGCGACCCGTTCGACTCGATGGGCGTGCCCGGCGGCAGCGCCAGCCACTTCAACGCGCGCTATAAGAATCTTCTCAGCTGGATTCCCGATACGGATGCACTGCTGATCGTCAGCAATGGCACCTATCGAATCGCCGCGCACGACAACCCTGCGGCGACAGGAACCCGCGCGTTGAAGATCACACACAACGCGACTCAGGATTATTGGATCGAGTTTCGACAATTCTTCAGCAATCGGTGGGTGACTAACGGAGCGGGGCTGCGGTGGGGCGGCCATGGCGCAGAGAACACCTTGCTCCTGGACACGACGGTGGGGAGTCCCAACGTCAAAAACGATTCGCCAATCGTTATTGGGCGGACGTTTTCGGATCGTTGCCTCGATCTGCACATCACGGCGATTGGAAAAGGAGGAACAAGTCCCGAAAGTCTCGATGTGGTTGTGAATCGCGGGCCGTTCCCCGGGAATGTTGCTCCGACAGTGAGCATCAGCAGCAGCGCCAGCAATGTCGCCGTTGGAACGCCAGTGACATTCCAGGCGACGGCATCCGACGCCAATAGCGATCCACTCGCTTATTACTGGGAATTCGGCGACACGACGTTTGGCAGCAATCAACCCACGGCGCAGAACGCGTGGACCGCGGCGGGAGAATACGTTGTGCGTTGCACTGTCACGGATATGAAAGGGGGCAGAGCAAGCGCTTCGACTGTTGTGCGCGTCGGCGCGGTAAGCACATTTCTCGTCGAAGGCCGCGTGACGCGCAACGGAGCGCCCGTGGAAGGGGCAGTGGTGAGAGCCATCGCCAGCCGGGTCGGGTATTCAGACAGTGACGGCACCTATCGGATCAGCCGTTTGGTCGCCGGGCGATATACGATCTCGGCCATTTTGGAAGGCTTCGATGTTTTGAATGGGGGCTTCGAGAATCCGATGAGTCTTGGGCCGAATGTTGCAGGAGCAGATTTGATTGCGGTCCCTGATTCATTGAATGCGATCACGCTCGTGTCCACGGGCGCTGTGTGGCGGTATCTCGATGCCGGCGTAGCGCCGGCGAGCGACTGGATCGCACCAAATTTCGATGATGCAAGCTGGCCCAGCGGACCGGCCAAGTTCGGATATGGGATCGGCGACGAGATCACCACCAACAGCTTCGGTCCGAATGCCTCCGACAAATACATCACGACATGGTTTCGGCGTACTTTGGTCGCTGAGGACGCTCCTGCGATTGATTATCTGCTCTTCAAGCTGCGCCGGGACGATGGTGCCGTGATCTACCTGAATGGGCAGGAATTATATCGCGAAAACCTCCCAACTGGAACCATCGGGCCGACAACCCCTGCAGTGGTTGATGTCGGATTCAGCGAAGAACGGACGTTCCTGTCACGTCTCGTGCCTGCGAATGGGCTGCTGAGTCGCACGAATGTGCTGGCGGTCGAAGTGCATCAATTTCGCACTAACAGTCCCGATCTGAGTTTTGCCCTGGAAGTCGCTGGCCTCACTGAGAATCCTCAGATGCTGCGTCCTCGCCTGGGCACAGAGCGCACGGCAACAAACATTGTCGTGTCATGGCCGGTGGTTTATCCGAACTGGTCGCTGTATTCGGCGGCAGGGCTCAACCCCGACAGCATGTGGACACGGGCGCCGACGAGCGCAATCACAGCGCTCAATGGACAGAGGTATTTTGCAGTGGCGCCGACGAATCCGGCTGCTTTTTATCAATTGCGGAAACCGACTTTTTGCGCGCCGCTGCCGTAAAGGATGCCCGCCCCCTTGCAGCAGGCTCTCCGGAATGAGTCAGTGCAAATTCCGGCCGATTTCATGTTCCAATTGACTCGCGAAGAGGGCTAATCTTCAAGGTTCCAAATTGAAACCTTGAAGCGAGGGCAGAATATCAAGTACCCGTACTGCGTACGCAGAGAATGTTTGTGGGTGTGCGAGAGTTCAAAAACGAGGTCGGCCACCTTCTCACGTCGGTGGTTACAATCAAGGTACCAAACGGTTGAAAAAGGCTTTTGATGCGCGCGTGCACCCCGCTGAAGCGGGGTGTTAATGGAATGTCGCGGAAGCGTGGCGCGGGACCAGAAGGGATCAGTAATCAGTGTGAACGGTGATCAGTGGTTTGGTGGGGACGCGCTGACAGCATCAATGCTGGACGACAAACTTGAGGAAAGAAAGTGCCGCATGAATGCGGGACTCGGACGGTGTGCGGGATTCGGTGAACGCAACACGCTCCAGGACGCAAGCGACGTCGCGACGTTATGTACTGCGTACGCAGAGAATGTTTGTGAGTGTGCGAGAGTTCAAACCGAGGTCAGCCACCTTCTCACGTCGGTGGTTACAATTTACCGGATCGTGCCGCTTATCGCATCAACACCGTGCGGTAGAAGTAACATGGCCGGGCAAGCGGGGGTGAGACCAGGAAGGTTGCGCGTGAATCTGTCGCGGAGATTGTGCCGAGGGTGGTCCATTGCACCATATTGGTGGAGCCTTGCAGTTGATAGGTGGCGCCGTCGAGGGTGACGACTGAGAATTGCACGCGGCTGTCCGGCAGCACGCGGTAACTCTGGATGATGGGCGGATTGCCGGGGCCGGCGGTCAGCAGGGAAATATCGGTTTCGGAGGAATAGCCAACGCGGCCTTCAACTCCCGGATAGCCCGCATCGTTCGCGCGCAGGACTTTCTCAAAACGCACCTCGCCGACATAGATCTTCGACGACTTCAAGGTGTTAAGCGGAATGGTGACACTGGTATTGAGCCCGTTGAGAGCGTCGTCTTTATCGTAGCCGCCGGTCTCAAAGACGTCGTTCCCATTCGGCTCTTCAATTTTGAAGCTGATAAAATCTTTCGACGCGCCTCCGATAAATGGGTCCCAACGCAGATCAAAATCGGCGGTGGACTCAATTCGGCCCGCGCCCGCGAAATCGCTGAGTCGAGGCGCATTCGGATAGGCCGCATTCGTCAGCGCAATCGAGACATTCCGAACGCCGTCATTCGCGCCGTTAATCGTCAGGGTGTAATTTCCTTCCGGGTATTGCGCGTTCAATTCAGCCTGGGTTGCTTTGATGTCTTTCAACTTAAACTCGTCCCCGCTGGACTGTTGAACGAGAAAGACGGTCTGGCCGGTCGGTGTCCTGACCGTGGCGGTGTTGATTGATTGCGCTGTCTCGGCATCGACGCTGGCCTTGAAGACAAAGCCTGTCACGACAGGCGCCCCTGGATTGACTTGCGTGAAGATCCGTCCTTTCGCGACTTCGTACTTTTGCGCATCCGGCGGGAGAGTGCGGATTTTGAATTTGGTGCGGGAGAAGTAGCTCGCAGTCCCGAGCGCGCCGGGATAGCTGTTTGCGTCCAGTCGCACAAACTGCCGAAAGGTGAGCCGGGCGGTGTATGATTTTCCGGGCTTGAGCGTGCCGGCGGGAACCAGCGCGGAAGTGGCGCGGCCGTCGAGTCGATCTTTGTCGTCGAAATTCGGGGTTTCGAACATCTCGTCGCAGTCATTTTCGTCGATGCGAAATCGGATGAGGTCCGTTGCGCAGCCACCGGGCCAGGCGTCCCACGCGATGCGCAATTCCTGGTCGGCGCGAATTCGTTGCGATGGATCAAAGAGCGCGTGTGGCGCCGGGGGATAGTTCGCCGCGTTAAAGTAAAGCGCAGGAGAGCGAACGCCCTCTGTCGCGGTCTCGATGCGAAAGAGATAATTGCCTGGTGGATAATCCGCATCGAGAGACGTTTGGGAACTTGCCATCGCCGCATGTTCGAAATCGTCGCCGCAATCGGTGTTCGCTTTAAATGCGACCAAAACTCCTGTCGGCAGAGTCATTGAGGCGGCGAGGACGAGATTCGGAGCGAGGCCCTGCACTTGCGCATCGAAGACATACTCGCTGCCAGTTTGCGGAAGAGGCGCAGCCGAGTTCGTCTGTTCGAAATTGCGGCCCTTCGAAATCTTATAATCGTGGATATTTGGCGCTCCTGCCGAGGTCGTCCCAATCGTGAATTCGGTGCGCGCGTGATATGTCGACCAGCCTAGCGCGCCGGGATAACTGCTCGTATCGCGCGCCGACGTTTTTTCGAAGGTGAGCGTGGCGTTATAATGGGTGTTTGGATTGAGCTTGCCGGCTTTGATCAGAGTAAATCTCGAAAAACCGTCGAGCGCGCCTGTCTCGCCCAAATCGGGCGTTTCCCACACCAATTCGCCGGCGCTATCCTCAATTCGAAGTTGCATGAAATCATCGGCGGTGCCGGCGACAAAGGGTTCCCACATCACGACGATGTAGCCGTTGGCATTCTGCGACTGAAGGGCGGCCAGGTCCTGAATGATCGGTGCACTCGGATACAAATTGTTGAGCAATGAAAGGGTCACGGCCCGCGCGCCATCTGTCGCACAATTGATCGTAAAGCGGAAATTCCCGTCGGGATAACGCGTCTCCAGCGTGCTCTTCGTATTGACGCGATTGCGGAATTCGAGCTTGTCGGGCTTATCAAATGTGAGTGTCCGCACGGTCCCTTCCGCGGAGACGATTGCGGCGCCTGATGCCGCCCCTGGCGCGGTGAGAAAAGCGTCGGCTTGAAACACGTAGCCGTTCTCTGTCAGGACGGTCGGCGATCCGCCGGGCAATTGCTGATAGCGGATGCCTTTGGTGACTTTGTAGAGGGCGACGTCCGCGCCGTATACCGAAATGGAGAACCAAAGCAGAAGAAATGAAAGCGCGGCCAAATGCCCCGATCGAATTCCCTTCATAGCCAAATCCGTTTACTGTCCTGAGCAGCATTTTTTGGAGGGTGTGCTGTACCAAGTCCCCCCAAAAGTGCTGCTCGAGGAGCAACTTCCGTCTGGAGCAGGGAAACTCAATTAGGGTGTGTAGCCCAATGACCTCCGGCAGGTCATAAAAGAATGCCGTTTCGCGGATTTAAGCTTGTAAAATCTTTTAAAACAGCGTTATCCTCGGCGCTTCAGCCAATAAAAGGAAAGTCATGAAAACGAAGTTCTCTTCATCGGTCAACTCACTGCTCCTCACACTCTGCACCGCATTGTTAATATCCCCTTCTGCGCGGGCAGATATCATCGGAGATTCGATTGCGAACTTCTCCGGCGTACAAGGGTCGGTTTGGTACTACGGCTATCGCAACGTAACCGCTGATGGCGGCGCGCCAAGCTACGACCCGTTCACCCAGTTTATCCCGTTTCCTGGCGGCGAAGGGCAGGGGCCATGGAACGGCGCCAGCCAACTGTGGACCGGCAGCGCGTGGGACATGAATACCGCTTCGGCGGCGCCATGGACGTTCATCGCGAACACGAACATTCACCCGAACGGCATTAACAGTGCCGCGGAGCACTGGGCGATTCGCCGCTGGGTTGCCGACCAACTCAGCGAACCAACGCCGTTGAAGATCACATGGCATATGCGCAAGCAGAGCGCAGCGGGCAATGGAGTCACGGGTGGCATATATACCAATGGTGTTCGGGCTGATGTGGTGGTGATTGCGGGCACAAATACAATCGGGGTGACGCACACCTATTATATCAACGCCGTCTTTGGCGATTTTATTGATCTGATCCTTAGCCCGGTCGGTACCGACGGCGTTTCTAATGATGGCTCGGATGGCTCGTTCAACTGGATGACGATAGATACAACGATTCCGGCAAGGCCGGAGCAGCCCGATGGCACGATTTTCATTCCTTATGGCGCGCCTGATACAGATGGCGACGGGCTGCCGGATATCTGGGAATTGGCGTACGCCCCGGATCTTAACCGTTTCGATGCCAACAGTGATTATGACGGCGATGGCTCGAACGAAACCCAGGAATATCAGCGCGGCACTAGCCCGATCGACACGGACACTGACGACGACGGGCTGAGCGATGGGGCGGAAACCAACACGGGTGTGTTTGTTGACGCCAACAATACCGGCACGAATCCTCGAAATCGCGACAGCGATGGAGACGGCCGTACTGACGGTGAGGAAGTGTTCGGCCCGCCCACGAGCAATCCGACCTTAGTCGATACAGACGGTGATGGGTTTAGTGACGGCAGCGAAGTCAGCACGGGGCACAATCCAAACGACCCCAATCACAACCCGAATACGACCTGGATTGCTGACTCGCGGCCAGACTTCTCGGGCGTGCAGGGAAGCAACAACTGGTACTACGGTTATCGCAATGTTACCGCGGACGGCGGAAGCATCGAGAGCTATAACGCGACCGCTAATTTCGTCCAATTTGCCGGGGGAGAGGGCCAGGGCGCGTGGAACGGGACCAGCCAATTCTGGACCGGTGGGGGCTGGGATTTGCAAACGGCAGGCACGGCGCCCTGGACTGAACTTGGCCGCGAAGACATTCATCCGAACGGAAACAACAATGGAGCGGTTCACTGGGTTGTTCGTCGGTGGGTGGCCAACGAAATTACCGCGCGCACTCCGCTTGCGTTGCGCTGGAACGTTCGTAAATCGAACCTCGGCGGTTCCGCCGGCAACGGTGTGACCGGCGGCATTTATATCAATGGACAACGTTCCGATTCGGCGACGATCAATTACAATGACGGCGTCGGTCCGACCCGGACTTATTACGCCAACGTAAATCCTGGTGATATTATTGATCTCATCCTCAGTCCCCGTGGGCCCAATGGCACAGATAACGACGGTGCCGACGGCAGCCGTGAATGGTTGGTAGTGGACGTGGCAATTCCTGTCAACCCGCGGCAACCGGACGGGACGGCGTTTGTTCCAGCGACTTCGCCGGACAATGATTTCGACAATTTGCCGGACGCCTGGGAATACGTTTATTTTCCGGGGGACCTGACGAAGCTCAGTGGTACCGGCGACTATGACCATGATGGTCTAAATGACCGGGATGAATACCTTAGGGACAGCGATCCCACGAAGGCAGATACCGACGGGGATGGGTTACCCGATCGCGTTGAAACCAACACCGGAATATTCGTCAACGCCAACGATACCGGCAGCAATCCAAGACGGGTCGATAGCGATGGTGACGGCATTAGCGACAGAAATGAAGTCAACGGCACTCCACCGACGAACCCTAATCGCTCGGATAGCGATGGTGACGGGTTCAGTGACCCGGTCGAGTTGGCCGAAGGAACGAATCCGAATGATCCGGCAGACAATCCGTTGACATTTGTCATTGCCGCTTCCGATCGGGAATTCTCAGGCGTCCAGGGTTCCAACGGCTGGTACAATGGGTACCGGAATTACACCGTGGACGGCGGTGGAAATAATTACGATCCCAATACCGGTTTCATTCCTTACGCCGGGGGCGAAGGCATGGGCGCATTTGGACCAGGGCAGTACTGGACGGGCGCCGGTTGGGATTTGAACACAGGCGGCAACGGTCCGTGGACATCGCAGAGCCGGATCGATACGCATCCGAACGGCGTAAATAGCTTCCCGAACGAGGAACACTGGGCGACACGCAGATGGGTGGCGACGGAGGTAACGAATCCGATACCCGTGGTGGTCATCTGGAGAGTTTATGAAGTAAATCTCGGCGGCAGCGGCGTGAGCGGCTCGTTGCATCTCAATGGACAGCAAGTCGATACGATTGCGATTGCGGGTGGCAACAATACCAATCCGGTTCGGAGATTTTACATCAATTTAAACCCGGGCGACTTCGTCGATCTGGCTATCACCCCGGTGGGCCTCAGCGGAGACCGAGGTGATGGCGCCGACGGTTCGGCGACATGGTTCTGGGTTGATACCAAATTGCCTCGCGAACCACGCCAACCGGACGGAAGTCTTTTCATACCCGCCAACTCTCCGGATACCGACGGGGATGGACTGGCTGATTTCTGGGAGCGCATTTATGCCAACGATCTGACGACCCTCACCGGCAATGGCGACAACGATGGCGATGGTTTGACCAACATTCAGGAGATGCAGCGCGATTCCAATCCGCTATTGGCGGACACTGACGGCGACGGGCTCTCTGACAAAGTCGAAACGAAGACCGGCACATTCGTGGACGCTAACGACACCGGCACCAATCCGCGCAAAGCCGATACGGATGGAGATGGGCTTTCGGATGGAGCGGAGGTTAATGGTAATCCCGCGACCAATCCAAATCTCGCGGACACGGACGGTGACGGATTCAGTGACTTCTCAGAAGTCAACTCGGGACACGATCCGAACGACCCCAATAGCAACCCGAATACGACCTCCATCGCCAATTCGTTCGCCGAGTTTTCCGGAGTGCAGGGCCAGTCGGACTGGTACTACGGTTATCGAAACCTGACTGCGGACGGCGGCGCGATCAATTACGACCCGGTCGCCAACTTCATCCAGTTTGATCCCGCGACACAATGGAATGGAACATTCTGGGACCTTAATACAGCGGCGGACGCCCCCTGGACGGAACTTGGCAATGAGAACACTCACCCGAACGGCGACAACAACGGCGCTGTCCACTGGACCGTGCGACGCTGGCTTGCCACCGAATTGACGGAAGAGATACCATTAGCTCTGAGGTGGCACATCCGCAAAAGCAACGTGAATGGCGGTAACGGCGTCACAGGTGCTATCTATATTAACGGCCAGAGGGCAGATAGCGCGGTGATCGCTGGCGGCGATGGTGTCGGCGTCAATCGCCAGTTATACGCGATGATCAAACCCACTGACATTATCGATCTGATTCATAGCCCGAGAGGAACAGACGACACGGATAACGACGGTGCCGACGGCAGCATTATGCGGCTGCTGATCGATACGGCGATTCCGCCGAATCCGCGCCAGCCCGACGGCACTCCGTTTTCGGATCATTTGCCGAAACTGCTGGATATCGACTACAACGGCGTCTCTGTGACACTAACATGGCGTTCGCGCGCGGGCAGGACGTACACCATTCAGAGCGCTCCGGAGTTAACGGGCCCATGGGGCACGGTTGTTACAGCTTATCCGGCGACGGGTTCCGAGACGTCCTATACTCAGACATTCGGAGGTCCGCCTCCGCCCAAACAGTTTTATCGCGTGCGTCAGGACTAAGGCTCGCACCCAGACAACTCCAGGCCATGTGACCTGCCGCGCCCGATAAACGTCGGGCGCGGTTTTTTTGTAGGCAGCAGGCGTGACGCGCCGCCGACGGCCGCTTCCTCGCATACCCAGTTAAGTCCAGTAAGTTCCATTCGTAACATTCGTAAAATTCGCTCGAGACGAAATTCACAGCTAACGAAGATAACGATTCGTTAGGGCGCGCGGCCGGGTTGGTCGCGTGATTACTTGTGAGCGTGTTAAACAACAAAAACCGTTAAGGACTAAGCAAAGGGCTGCCTATGTACAGCACTGAAACCCACTCCCAATTCATCGGACTCCGCGCCAGAGGCTGCAGCCTCAGCAAAATAGCCGAGCAACTCGGCATTAGCTTCACCACCGCTCGGAATTGGGACGACGAACACTGGGCCGAGATCAAAGACCTGCGCGGCCACCTCAAGAACTCCTTTATGCAAAGGTTCCTCCCGGACTGCGCCGAACTGTTAAACTCCCTTACCGGCGAACTCAAGCGCATCAATGCAGAGTTGGACAAACGAGACTACACCAAGGAGCCTACCTGGGTCCTGGTCAACCGCCAAAACATGATCCTGTCGCGTCTCGACAAGGTCTGCGCCAACCCTCCTCTGCTCCTCGTACCTTCCGAATCGCCACCGCCAAATGCAAAACCAGCACAAAACTAGCACTTTTCTAGCACCAGACCGCCGGGGGGGTGCCTTACCCCGAGTCCCACTCTTGCTCCTGTTCCCACTGCTTCCGAATCGCCGCAGCCGGATGCAAAACCAACACAAACTAGCACTTTTCTAACACATACCCCCCCGGGGGGGGTCGCCCTGCTCCCACTCTTGCTCCTACTCCTTCCGAATCGCCACAACCAAATGCAAAACCAACACAAAACCAACACATTTCTAACACATACCCCCCGGGGGGTGCCTGATCATGTCTCCACGATGCGATGTAGCGCAGAACTCTGTTCTGCTGTATCGCCGAACTCCGTTCGGCAGGCCGGGCGCCAATCGCGTACTCGCGCAAAACCAGTTCGAACGGACATACGTAAAACCGTTCGATAGCTTGGACGGTGGATTCGATCCGGAACGATTCACGCGAAGGACGGGCGTGACGTATCTTCGCGTTTCTCGTTCGGCCCTTTGTTGCTAACATCTTCTGATATGCATTGCCGCCGCTTCTGCCTTTTCGCCGTGATCCTGGCATTGTGGCTTTGCGGTTGTAAGCGGGAAGATCGTGAGGTCAGCTCTACAAAGTCCGCCGCCACTAACGGCCCTGTTCTTTTTCAGGACATCACCGCGCGCGTTGGCTTGAATTTCATCCACGATTCGGGCGCAACCGGGGCTTACTTCATGCCTGAGCACGTAGGTTCAGGCGTAGCCTTTTTCGATTACGACAATGACGGGCGGCTGGATCTATTGCTCATCCAGTGCGTTGCTCCCAACAGCACAAATAAGAATCGTCTTTTCCATCAGGAAAGCGACGGTTCGTTGCGCGATGTCAGCAGCGGATCCGGCCTGGATGTCGCCGGATACGGCATGGGTGTCGCAGCAGGAGACGTCGACAACGATGGCCTGGCGGATGTGCTGATTACCGAATACGGCGCGGCGCGGCTGTTCTCCAATCGTGGTTCAGGCAAGTTTGTCGAGATCACGTCGAGCGCCGGCATCGACAATTACCGCTGGGCGACCGCAGCCTCTTTTTTTGATTACGATCGAGACGGCTGGCTCGACCTCGCCATCGCCAATTACATCGATTACAGCCCGACGCATAAATGTTTCGACGCCGCCGGCGTGCAGGAATACTGCGGGCCGCAAAATTTCCAGGGGACTGTCACACGATTGTTCCGTAATCTCGGCCGCAGTTTGGCCGGCGCCAACCCTGTCGGTCCCCGATTCGAGGACGTTACGATTCGGTCAGGACTTGCGCGCGTGACGGGCCCTGGCCTCGGGTTGCTCTGCGCGGATTTTGACGGCGATCACTGGCCGGACATTTTCGTCGCGGATGACGGCAAGCCGAATCGGCTCTTTATCAATCATCACGACGGCACGTTCACAGAAGAAGCAGTGCTGCGAGGCCTGGCCTACAACGCGATGGGTGCTGCTGCTGGCAACATGGGCATCGCGTGCGCTGATGTGAATGGCGACGGGTTGCTCGACATTTTCGTGACACACCTCGTCGAAGAACAGCACGCGTTGTGGGTGCAAGGACCGCGCGGTCTCTTTCAGGACATGACGGCCGTGTTCGGCCTGGTAAACCCAACCTGGCGTGGGACGGGTTTCGGAGCTGTCTTTGCCGATTTTGACTGTGATGGGGACGACGACCTCGCTTTCGTGAACGGTTTCGTGCGCCGCGGCAATGATCCCGCGCCGCGGGTTGAAGGCTTGAAACCGTTTTGGTCACCTTACGCGCAGCGCAATCAACTTTTTGTCAACAATGGCGCCGGAAAATTCGCTGACGTCTCACTCGCCAACCCCGATTTCTGTGGACGTGCCGCAGTAGGACGCGCCCTCGCGTGTGCCGACGTCGATAACGATGGAGGAATCGATCTGCTCGCGACCAGCACCGGCGGACCCGCGAGACTGCTCCGCAATGTGGCTCCCGGTCGTGGCCACTGGATCAGTATCCGGGCGATCGACCCGACTCTGGGAGGCCGCGATGCCTACGGAGCCGAAATTGTGGTCCAGGCGGGGAAGCGCCAATGGTGGCGGTTAGTGCAACCCAGTTACAGTTATCTAGTAAGCAACGATCCACGTGTCCACGTCGGTCTCGGAGGAGCCGATCGCATCGACTTGATTCGTGTCGCGTGGCCCGATGGTTCAGAAGAAAAGTTTTCCGGTATGCCCGTCGATGGGCAAGTTGTATTGCGAAAAGGCGCAGGCCAATGAAGCCGCTGTATCGGTGGGCTCTCCTCGTTGTGCTCGCTGTTGTCGCGGGCGGTTGCGGCAAGATCCCGCAAATACCGCCTATCGACACGAGCAAGTTGGATGCGATTGCACGCCGCACCCTCGACCAGCAGATAACCGAGGTGAAAGCGCATCCGAAATCCGGGAGCGCGTGGGGGCAACTCGGTACCATGCTGCGCGCGTTTGGTTTCCCGCCGCAGGCTCTAGCCTGTTTCGCGAAGGCCGAAGAGCTCGACCCCAAAAATCCGCGCTGGCCGTATTTCCAAAGCTTGCTGCTGACTTCTGAGAGTCCCGACAGGGCGATCGACAGCCTGCGGCGTGCCGTTCGACTTTGCGGCAGCGAACCTGAAATGCCGCGCCTCCGCCTCTCCAAACTGCTCGCCGAACAAGGTCGCTGGGATGAAGCCGAGATCGAGCTCCGGCAATTGCTGGCCGCGAAACCCGGCTTTACGCCGGCGACGCTCCTGCTCGCGCGACGCGCGCAAGCGGGAGGAAACGATTCGGACGCGATCTCATTGGCCCGGCGCTGCACCGAGGACCGGCGGACCGCCCGTGGCGCATGGTCTCTGCTCGCAATCTTGTACGGACGGGCCGGCGACACCGCTGCCGCGAGCGAGGCCACGCGAAACGCCACCGCTCTTCCCGAAGATACGTCGCCTGCCGACGCATTCGAAACGGAAGCCTCGCGCCTGCGCCGCAATCCGAGAGAGCTTGCAATCGGCACGCACGATTTGCTGGCGGCGGGGCGGCTGGATGAAGCCGCTTCAAACATTGACCAGATTACAAAAGAGCATCCGGAGTTTGCCGAAGGCTGGCTGCTGCTCGGTCGCCTGCAAATCCTCCGCAACCAGGCGCCGGCTGCCGAACAGAGCCTGCGCCACTTCCTTCAGATGGAACCGCGTTCGACACAGGGGCTGTTCCAGTTCGGCACGGCACTCTTGCAACAAAATCGCTTCCCGGAAGCGGCCGAAATCTTCCTGAAGGCAACCGAAATTCAGCCTGATTTTGGCCCCGCTTATTTTAATCGCGGATTCGCGCTGGCGCGCGCGGGACAATCTCGGGAGGCAGTACCGAATTTTCAGCAAGCCATTCGCCACAACCCGGAACACATTGAATCCTATTTGCTGCTCGCGGACCTGCATCGGCAGCTTGGCGAGCGCGAGCAAGGGCTTGCGGTTCTGAGCAGCGGCCTCGCCATCAATCCTTCGGACAGGCGTCTTCAGCAACTCCGGGCACTCATGTCGAAGTGATTCGAAGGGCACCGCGGGTGCCCGTTCCAAAGAAACGTTTGCGCGGTGAGCGCAAACCCGGCATAAGTTACGGCGCATGGTTCAAACGGAGATTCGAGGCGGGTCGGAAACCTCCACTGCGCGAGATCGATTCATCCGCGCATTTCAGCTGATGCTCCTGGCGCGAACGCTCGACGACAAGTTCGCGAATCTTTACCGCGCCGGAAAAATTCATGGAGGGGTTTTTCTAGGTCGGGGGCAGGAAGCCCTCAGCGTTTCGGTGGGACTTTCATTGCGCAAAGGAGATGTATTTGCGCCGCTTATCCGCGACCAGGCCGGCCGCCTCGCCTTCGGGGAAACACCACTGGACGCAGCGCGCACCTATTTGGGCTCGCCGCAGGGACCGATGCGCGCGCGCGACGGTAACGTGCACCGAGGCCGGCCACGGGAGGGTTATCTCCCCATGATCAGTCATCTTGGCGCGATGATCGCCGTGGTAAACGGCACGCTTTTGGCGCGACGCTTTAAAGGGATTACTGGAACTGTTGGCGCGACATGCCTGGGCGAGGGAGGTACTTCGACCGGGGCTTTTCACGAAGCGCTCAATCAGGCGGCGGTTGAGAAACTGCCACTCGTGCTGGTTATCGCGAATAACCATTACGCTTACTCGACACCGAGTTCACGCCAGTTCGCCTGTGAATCCCTCATCGACCGGGCTGACGGCTATGGCGTGGAGGGCCATGCTGTCGATGGAACCGACCTGGCCGCGTGTTTGAAGGTGGTCGGAACGGCCGCCCAACGTGCGCGCGATGGTCACGGCCCGCAGATGGTTGTGGCGAGCTTACTGCGCCTTTGCGGACACGGGGAACACGACGACGCGAGTTACGTTGATCCGCGGCTAAAAGCATCACCGGTGGGACGCGATTGCCTGAAGCTCGCAGAGCAGGAACTGCTGAAACAAAAGTGGGCCGATGGCAAAACGATTGAGAGTTGGCGCAGTGAAGCAATTCACAAAGTCGAGGAAGCCGTGGCCACCGTGCAGCGGGAAGCACCGCCCGATCCGTATAAGGAAAATTGGTGCGCGCTGGCCTCTAAACATCTAGTCGAAGTGCATCCGGAAATCGCATAACACGACGGGATGAGCATCACTTATCTCGAAGCCATTCGCGAGGCGCAGGCGCGCGCCCTGGCAGAAGACCCGCGTGTTTTCATTTACGGCCAGGACGTGGGCGCGTTTGGGGGCGCGTTCAAAGCAACCAAAAATCTGGCCCAGGAATTTCCCGGGCGCGTGATGGACGCGCCCATCAGCGAAGATGCCATGGTCGGGGCGGCGATCGGCGCCGCCATCGAAGGAATGCGCCCGATTATTGAAATGCAATTTGCTGATTTTTCGACACCGGGCTTCAACCAGATTGTCAATCATGCCGCGACCCTCTATTGGCGCACACAAGTCCCTTGCCCCATCACGATTCGTTTGCCGTCGGGCGGCACGTCGGGCAGCGGACCATTCCACAGCCAGAGTATGGAGACGATCTATGCGCATTATCCAGGCTTGGTCGTGATGACCCCTGCCACCGTCGAGGATGCTTACAGCATGCTGCTCGAGGCGGTCGCAATTGACGACCCGGTGATTTTTTGTGAGCACAAGTATTTATATTATCACCTTAAGGCTGATAAGCTGCCCACCGAAGCGATGCCAGTGGGCAAAGCGCGAATTGCCCGGCCGGGACGTGATATGACGATCGTCGCCTATAGCGCCATGGTGCACGAGGCGCTCGCAGTTGCTGACGAGTTGGCCTCCGAAGGAAACGAAGTCGAAGTGGTCGACTTGCGTTCCGTGAAGCCACTCGATACCGATACGGTAATGGCGTCTGTCGCGCGCACGGGTCGTTTGTTATGTGTGGGCGAATCCTGGCCATGGGGCGGCGTGACCGCAGAGGTCATCGCGCGCGTCGCCACCGAAGGTTTCGGACTGCTCGACGTGCCGCCACAGCGCTTAAATGCGAAAGACACCCCTGTGCCGTATCATCCGAATCTCTGGGCGGCGCACCGGCCAACGGCGCGCAGCATCGCCTCTGCCGCCAGAAACCTGTTGCGTTCATAGCCTATGCCTCAGATTCCCATTATCATGCCGCAGCTTGGCGAATCCATCGCCGAAGCGACCGTGATCAACTTGCTTGCCAATCCCGGGCAGCATGTGCAGGCAGACCAGGATGTGCTGGAGGTTGAGACCAACAAAGCAACAATGACTGTCGCCTCGCCGTGCGCCGGGAAACTGCAAACGCTTCTCGTCGCTTTGAATGAGAGCTATCCCGTCGGTGCGGTGCTGGGCTATTTGGAAGCCAGTGCCGAGGAGGCGAAGCGCCTCGGTCTGGACGAGCCAGCCCCGACCAATGGCAATGGCGCCGAAGGTAATGACTCCAAAGTCGACACCCCACAGCGCCGCACCGTAGAGCCCACGGTGCGAGGTCTGCCTGTCCCCGCCCACGCCGCGGGCGCGAGCTACATGTCACCTCGAATGAAAGCTCGGATGCACGAACTCGGCCTGCATGCCGCCGATCTGGCGGGGATCGCCGGGAGCGGCGCCGCGGGGCGTGTGACGATCCAGGATTTTGAGAAGTTCATCGCCAACCTCGAAAAGTCCAAACTGAGCGGCGCTTCCTCGATGCGCGTGGCGGTGGCCGACGCGATGCGCCGAAGTTGGACACGTCCTCTCGCCACAGTCGCACTACCCGTGTGCCTGGAGGCCATGCTCGCGCACCGCAAAGTGTCCGATCCCAAACCCGGTCCGGCGCTTTATGGTTTACGGGCGTTGGCGATCGCGCTTGCGGAAAACAGCGCGCCCGCTGGCCGTCTGGTGGGGAATCACATCGTGCATCCCAACGCCATCGATGTCGGTTTCGCGGTCGAGGCTGAAGACGGAGTGCTCGTGCCGGTAATACGCAACGCGGACAAACGCCCGCTGAAAGAACTGGTGTCGCGTTATAACGAATTGGTTGATTTGGCGCGACAGCGGCGTTTGCCCCCGGATGCGACGGGGGGTTCGATTGCAACCGTTACGAACTTCGGCACCTTCGGTCTCACGTGGGCAACACCGATTCCACTGCCTGAACAGAGCCTGGTATTGGGAATGGGCGCCGGACGTCTGGTCCCGAGTTGGGACGCCGGCAAAGGCCAATTCGTTCCTGTGATGGAAGGGAACCTCACCCTTACGATTGATCACCGCGTTCTTGATGGTGGCGCCGCAGGCCGGCTCCTCTCGCGAGTCGCAGCCTTGCTTAACCACCCCGAGAAACTGTAGCACTCTTACTCACCCACTCGCTGCGCAGAATCGAATAGCAGTCCAGGTCCTCGAAGTGGTCCCACTTCCTGACATGCTGGCGCAATCGGCCGTCGTAGCGCATCCCGAGCTTCTGCAGAACGCGACCTGAAGCGGCGTTGCGCACAAAATGATGGGCGTTGACGCAATTCAACCGCAGCTCCTCGAATGCAAAGCGGAGCACCGCCTCACCGACTTCCGTGCAGTAGCCCTGTTTCCAAAACGGCACGCCGATCCAGTACCCGAGTTCGCCCCGTTCGTGTTGCGGACTTATCTTCAGACCAATTGAGCCACATAATTCGGCCGTCGAGCGCAACGTGATCGCAAAAACGCATTGCTCGCCTTTCTCGAATTGCTCGCGCGCGCCGTTGATGAACTGTTCCGCCACGCCATCAGGATACGGGTGCGGAATTAACAGTGTCGTGTCGGCGACTTCACGCGCGCCGGCAAGCCGCTGAACGGCTGGGGCGTCGGAGAGCGCAAACGGACGCAGCAGCAACCGTTTGGTTTCGAGATTGATTCTGTTGGGAGACAATTCGCGTGGACTGGTAAATTCCGTCTGATTATTCGGCGACGACCTTCACGGCGCGACTCTGTTGCGCCCGCTTCCGGGCGTTTTCGTCGAGAATTCTCTTTCGCAGGCGCAAGTGCTTGGGCGTCGCTTCGACGTATTCATCCGGCCCGATGTATTCCAGCGCGCGCTCGAGTGAAAGTTTGAACGGCGCATCGAGCTGAATGCCTTTGCCGTCACCCTGCGAACGCATATTGGTAAGGTGCTTGGCCTTGCAAGGGTTCACCGGGATATCGTTCTCGCGGGCGTTCTCGCCCACAATCATGCCTTTATAAATCGGCTCACCGGGCAGGACCATCAAACGGCCGCGTTCCTGGATCATATTGAGCGCATAAGCGGTCGCCTCGCCATCCTCCATGCTGACCAGGGAACCGTTTTTGCGCGCGGCAATGTCGCCACGATCGGGGCCATATTCGTGAAACAGATGACTCACCACACCCAGACCACGCGTCGTATTGACAAGGTCCGTCTCGAAGCCGATCAGCCCGCGCATCGGGATCAACGCCTCGATGCTGACGTTATCACTGTGATGATGCATGTGCGTGATTTCGGCTTTGCGGCTGGCGAGATTCTCCATGATGGTCCCCATCGTGTCCTTGGGAATTTCAACGAAAAGTCTTTCGATCGGTTCGAGCACGTTGCCATGGTCGTCCTTGCGATAGATAACTTCGGGACGGGAGACCAGCACTTCGTGACCCTCGCGGCGCATCTGTTCGACGAGGATCGCAATCTGCATTTCTCCGCGGCCACTGACGCTGAAAATGTTCGGCGCGTCCGTATCGGCGACGCGTAGCGCGACGTTCGTGCGCGTCTCCTTGATGAGACGCTCGCGAATATGCCGCGCAGTGACGAGCTTGCCATCCTGGCCGGCGAGCGGTCCGTCGTTGACCGCGAACTGCATCTGAATCGTAGGCGGATCAATGGGGATATAAGGCAGGGCGCCGCGTTCGGCTTTGTCGGCGATGGTTTCCCCAATGAATACATCCTCGAAGCCCGTAATTCCGACAATATCGCCCGCGTGCGCCTCCTGGATTTCGACCCGCTTCAAGCCTTCGAAGTGATAGATCATGGTGATCTTGCCGGCTGTAACTTTGCCGTCGCCGTGGAGACAAGCGGCGGGTTCGCCGGCCTTCACCTTGCCCGCCAGGATTTTGCCAAAGGCGATACGGCCGAGATAATCGCTGTAATCGAGATTCGCGACGAGCACCTGGAAGCCTTCACCCGCTTTGGCGCGCGGGGGCGGGATGTGCTTGATGATCGCGTCGAAGAGCGGTTCCATCGTGCCGCTGACGTGGGCCAGTTCGAGCTTTGCGTAGCCCTCCTTCGCGCTGCAATAGACGAAGGGAAAATCGAGCTGCTCGTCGGTCGCATTCAGCGAAATGAAGAGCTCAAAGACTTCGTCGAGCACCTTTTTCGGATTGGCATTTTCGCGGTCAATCTTGTTGATAATCACGATCGGCTTGGCGCCGGCTTCCAGCGCCTTCCGCAGCACGAAACGGGTTTGCGCCTGTGGACCTTCGGCCGCATCGACCACGAGCAATACGCCGTCGATCATGTTCATGATGCGCTCAACCTCACCGCCGAAGTCCGCGTGTCCCGGCGTATCGACGATGTTGATGTGGTAATTCTTGTATTTGAACGCCGCATTCTTGGCGCGGATCGTGATGCCCTTCTCCCGCTCCAGGTCCATCGAGTCCATGATGCGTTCCTCGCTGGCAATGGCCTGGTTGGCGCGGAACGTACCGGATTGCTTGAGCAGGCAATCCACCAGCGTGGTCTTGCCGTGGTCGACGTGGGCAATAATGGCGATGTTGCGAATATGCTGCATAACCTCGAAAGTCGAGCCGCGTACTGTGCCTCAGAACGGCGAAAGGTCAAGCTGTCAAAACGCCAGCCACCGAATATCAAATCCCGGAGAAACGTCAAACCCTGGACCCGCACAGAACAGAACGATGGGAACTTGAATGTTTCTCCGGGATTGGGTCTTGCTGCAGTGGTGCGCAATTCACAGTAACAAAACCACATCTGCGGTGTCATTACAGTGTTACGACCATTTGACGAATTAACGAAAATGTCGCACTCTCCGCCCCCAATGCGTGCCATTACTCTGTCCCTGGGACTTATTCTATCGCTGCCGCTCGGGATGGCGGCACAAAGACTGAGCACCAATAACGTCCGGCAATTATCACTCGAACAGTGCATTCAGAGTGCCCTCCAACGGAATTTTAGCATTCAGATTCGACGCGCCGATCTCGAGATCGCGCGCGGCAATTTGTTCAGCGCGACCGGCTATTACGATACGGCGCTGGACATACAAGCGAGTTACTCGTCGCTTGTGAATGCGAATAGCTTCAACCAGCAAGGCTTCGTGATAGTTGGAGGCGAAAACAACGCCACTCCTGTAACGTCGGGGTTCACGGGCACGCTGCCCTGGGGCCTGCACTACGACCTGGGAGCCGACTTCAGTTACAACACGAGTACAACCCCAACTGCGTTCCGCCAAACCTACAATATGGATACGGGCATAGCTCTCACGCAGCCCTTGTTACGCGATTTCTGGATCGATTCGGGCCGGCTGAGAATCAAAGTCAATCGTTCCGCATTGAAGCAATCCGAGCTGGAATTGCTGAATGAGATTCACACGGTAGTACGAGACGTGATGCTCAATTACTACGAGCTGGTTTTCGCAGTCGAGAATGTTGGTGTTAATCAAAAAGCGTTGGAGTTGGCTGAGCGGCAGGCGTCAGACAACAAAAAAAGGGTCGAGGTAGGCACGCTGGCGCCGCTCGACGAAAAGCAGGCAGAGGCCCAGGCTGCTACTGCCCGCGCGGCCCTGATTGCGGCCTTGCAGACGGCCGGTACTCAGCAACGAGTCTTGATTAATCTGATCACGGACAATTACGAGGAATGGCAAAACATGCGGCTTGCCCCGTCCGAGAGCCTTGTGGCTATTCCTCAATCCTACAACCTGCCGGCAAGCTGGGTGGAGGCGCTCACGCGCCGGCCTGACTTCAATCGCATGAAAGAGCAACTGGAGCAAAAGGGGATTGAAGTCACTTTCGCCAAGAATCAGCTATATCCCCGGTTCGACCTGTTTGGCACGTACGGGCGCCGTGGGATTGAGCCGAGCTTCAGTGACGCGCTGGCCGACGTTCGTGATGAAAATCTCCCGAGATGGTCCGGCGGGATCATTTTTAGCATTCCGCTCGAAAACCGAGCGGCGCGTGGAACTCTGAAGGCAAGAAGGGCTGAGCGCGAGGGTTTGCAAACGCAGTTACAACAGCTTCATCAGGACATCCTGGTGAATGTTCAGATTGCGGTGGGAGCGGCACAGGCGGAATTTGAGCGTGTGGGCGCCTCGCGCGAGGCGGCTCAAGCCGCTGAAGCCGCTTACGATGCGGAAGTGAAGAAGCTGGAAAACGGGAAGAGCACTAACTTTCAGGTGCTGGACTTGCAAAAGAAGCTGACCGACGCGCGGTCCCTGCACATTCGCGCTCTGGCGGATTACAACCGCGCCCTGACTGAACTTTATTTTCGTGAAGGGACGATCCTGGATCGGGCAAAGATCAAGGTAGACCACTAAAAACGGCGCCGTTCCCAGCTTAATCCGATTTATTTCTTTTCCCTGACTTCCCTCTTGACGCGGTTGGCCATGGGGGCATTCTTGCAGACGGACAAACAGGAACAGGTCTTTGGAAAGGAAGGTAGTCATGGCGAAAACGACGGCAGGAATAAAGAAGAACAACGGATCTTCGGACGCGAAAAAGAGGGAATCTTTCACCTATTTCGCGCCCACCGCGGAGAACGTTCTGCTGGTAGGCGACTTCACACGATGGGAGGAGAAACCCATTGCTCTTAAAAAGACGAAAGACGGCACGTGGTCCGCGAGCATCCCGCTGGAACCCGGCGTCCACGAATACCGTTTCAAAGTGGACGGCGAATGGCGCGATGATCAGGAATGCACATCGCGCAGGCCCAACGCCTTTGGCCAGGAAAACTGCGTGCGCGAGGTCAAGTAGCGACCGCCACTTCGCGGCCGCCTGAACTCAGTTTTGCCAGCGCGTTCTCACGCTCCAGCAGTGTGGGATGCGAGTAGTAAAATCCGCTGAAGACCGGATGCGGGGTCAGATTGCTCAGATTTTTCTCGTTCAGTTTCCGCAACGCGCCTGATAGTGACGCCACTTCGCCAGTAATGTGCGCGGCATAAGCGTCCGCCTGGTATTCATATCGGCGTGACCAGTAGTTGGCCAGCGGTGCGAACCAGAACGTCACGACTCCAGCGAGCAACGCAAAGAGCAGCAGCGCCGGCGCAACGCTATTCGGTTGAAAGCCGAAGGCCCGATAGAACCACTCCTGCCGCGCCAGCACCGCGATCACATAGAAACCGAGCAGGGAAGCCATCGCGGAAAAGACGAGCATTTTCACGATGTGACGTTTCTTGTAATGCCCGATTTCGTGCGCAAGCACCGCTTCCAGCTCCGGTTCGGTGAGTTGCGCGATTAGCGTGTCAAACAGGACGATTTTGCGAAAGCGCCCGAAGCCGGTGAAGAACGCGTTGGAGTGACGCGAGCGTTTGCTGCCATCCATCACCTGGATGCCTTTGGCGGGAAACGCCGTCTTGCGTCCCAATGCCAGCAAACGCTCGCGCAAACTCCCCTCGGGCAGTGGCGTGAACTTGTTAAACAGAGGCATGATGAGCACGGGCGCCAGCACGACGATGATGAGTTGAAACAGCATCACGCACAGCCACGCCCAGAACCACCACGAGGCGCCCGTCCACTCAATTACCTTCAGAATGAGAATCGTGAGCGGGTATCCGAGCAGCAGCGCCAGGATCAAACCCTTGACCCGATCCATCCACCAGAGCTTTTGCGTGGTCGTGTTAAACCCGAATCGGTCTTCGAGCCGGAATTGCGAATACCACGCCAGGGGCAGACTCAGCATGGAGAGAACGACGCCAACGCAAAACAAAAATGCCGCCATCGATGCCGCGGAACTTCCAAACCCAGCGGTGAAGCGATCAAACGCCAGCGGGAGGATGCCGCTCCCAAGCACAAGCAGGAGAATGATTGTGTCGCAGGTAATTTCAAACTGGCTTAACGAATTCTTCGCGAGCGTGTAGCGGACGGATTTTTCGTAAGTCGGCGCGTCAACGATGCTCCGGAATGCTTCCGGCACCTTCCCGGCATGCGCGCGGACATGCTGCCGATTCAGATTATCGAGCCAGAGTTCAGCCAGCCATTTCGCGACGATGCATCCTGCGGCAACGAGGAACGCAGGATGAAGATCAGCCGCTACCATTTCAGTGCCTGCAGACGTCGGGCCACTTCCTCCGCATTTGCGCGGCTATTGAATGCCGAAATCCGGAAGAATCCCTCCCCCTTGCTGCCGAAGCCCGCGCCCGGCGTGATCACGACATTGGCCTCATTCAGAATGCGATCAAACGCCTGCCAACTGCCGATGCCCGGCGGCGTCTGCGCCCAAATGTAGGGCGCATTCACACCACCATGGACATTCAGCCCGGCCGCTTTGGCGCCCTTTCGCAGCACCTGGGCATTGCCCATGTAATGGCGGATGAGTTCGCGCACCTGTTCCTTGCCTTGGGTCGTGTAAAGCGCTTCCGCGCCGCGCTGCACGGGATAGCTGACTCCGTTGAACTTCGTGCTCATGCGCCGCTGCCAGAGCGGATGCACGCTCGTCCACTTGCCTTCCGTGGTCGAAGCGTTCAGCGATTTTGGAACCACCGTGAAGGCGCAACGCACGCCAGTGAACCCGCCGTTCTTCGAAAAACTGCGAAACTCGATCGCGCACTCGCGCGCGCCGGGAATTTCGTAGATCGAATGCGGAATCCCCGGATCGCTGATGTAGGCCTCATAGGCCGCGTCATAGAGAATCACGGACCGGTTCTTGATCGCGTAATCCACCCACCGTCTCAGTTGTTCACGCGTCGCGATCGCGCCCGTCGGATTGTTCGGATAGCACAGATAGACCAAATCAAGTTTCTCGTTCGGCACATCCGGAACGAACCCATTCTCCGGCGTGCACGGCAGATAAACCAAGCCAGAATAACTTCCCGAATCGTTCGCAGCGCCCGTGTGCCCGGCCATCACATTAGTATCCACGTAGACCGGATAAACCGGGTCCATGACCCCGATTCGATTTTCGTGTCCGAAAACATCGAGGATATTTCCGCAATCGCATTTCGAGCCATCCGAAACAAATATTTCGTCATCGGCGACCTCGATCCCGTGGTCGCGGTAATCATTTTTCGCGATTTCTTTGCGCAGAAATTCGTAGCCCTGCTCCGGCCCATAACCGCGAAAGGTTTCCCGTTGCGCCATCTCGTCGATGGCCTTGTGCATCGCCTTGATTACCGCCTGTGGTAATGGTTCCGTCACATCGCCGATTCCGCAGCGGATGAGTCGTTTCGCGGCTTCCGCATTCGCCTGGCAAAATGCGTTTACGCGCCGCGCGATCTCGGGAAAGAGATAGCCCGACTTCAATTTGAGATAGTTGTCGTTTAGATAGGCCATGAGCTACTTGGGTCGAAATCCAGGAGGCAGGTGCGATTTCGGCGGTTCGGCGGCTTGCGTTTTGGCGACCGGTTCTTCAGGCACAATCAACTGCTCGGGTTCGCCAAGCCGTTCGCGGGCTTTCTTCGCCGCCGCTGTTTCTCCGTACTCGTTGACAATGCGCCGTAAAAGCGCCTCGGCCTGCTCCGCTTTGTTCAGCTTTCCCGAATAAATGTTCGCAAGGTGAATCGCAGCCCAACCCCAGCGATCGCGCGGCAGCGGCTTTTTGAGCACCTCCTCGTACTCAAGCGCCGCAGCCAGGTGATTCCCGAGGTCCTTCTCGTAAATTTCCGCGATGCGCAATGCCACATACTGCTCTCGCGGATGTTTCTTCAGATAATCGCGCATGAGCTGAATCGCTTCGAGGTGATTGCCGGCCGCCCAGAGCTGCTCCGCTTCGTCGTACTCGGGATTCCGGACGCCTTCGAGGTTGTCGTTGAACACGAAATCTTCGACCTTTGTGGCCACGACGTGGCTGATATCTCGGGCACCAAGGATCGCCAGTCCCGCAACCGCGGCAAATGCCAGCGCGCCGTACAATGCCCAACTGCTGCCGCCGCTCGATTGCGGCCGGCCTGTTTCCGGGTTGTTGAGAACCGCCTCGGAACGCGGGCCGGAAGTCTTGCTGTACGAGCGGGCGGCCATCACGCCGAACGTGATCAGCCACGCTGCGAGGAGCGCATACACCGCTATTTTGACCCGCGGGTTCATACCGCCATTTACCGACAAAAGTTAACCAGATTTGCCCTTTTTCAAAAACAGAATTTCGCTCTACAGCAGAATCCCGGCTATAGCCGCGGTCATGTAGCACGACAGGAGGCCGCCCACCATCGCGCGCAGGCCGAGCTGCGCAAGGTCACCACGGCGATTCGGCGCCAGCGCGCCAATGCCCCCGATTTGGATCGCAATGCTCGAAAAATTCGCAAACCCGCACAGCGCATACGTCGCCAGCGTGAAACTGCGCGGATCGAGCTGGGCCCCTTTGCCGGCGAGGTTGAAATACGCGATGAACTCATTAAGCACAATCCGCTCGCCCATCAATTGCCCGACCGTCGCGCAATCTTTCCACGGAATACCGATCAGCCACGCGATCGGAGCGTTGATCCAGCCGAAGACCTTTTGCAATGTGACCGGCTCGCTCACCTGCAAATAGTGCGTTTGCGGGTAAGCGATGACGAAATTCGCCAGCGCCACAACCGCGACAAATGCAATCAGCATCGCCATCACGTTGATCGACAGCATCATCCCTTCGCTCGCTCCCCGGCAAAGGGCGTCTATCCCATTTGTAGATTCTCGCTCGATAGTCGCCGAAGCCCCCGCCGCCGTCTCACTTTGCTCAGTTTCGGGGAGCATTACCTTTGCGATGAGCAACGCCGCCGGCGCACTCATGAAGGACGCCGTCAGGAGATGGCCCGCCATGTCCGTGTGGCCTGCGCGCGATCCAAATCCGACGTAGGCGGCCAGCACGCCGCCGGCAATGCTCGCCATGCCCGGAACCATCAGCGCCAGCAACTCACTCTTCGTCATCCGCGGCAGATACGGTTTCACGACCAGAGGCGCTTCGGTCTGTCCCATGAAGATGTTAGCTGCCGCGGCGAGGCTTTCACTCCCGCTCGTGCGCATGAACCGTTGCATCACCCAGGCCATGCCACGCACGACGCGCTGCAAAATTCCGTAGTGATACAGAAACGACGATAGCGCCGAAACCAGGATGATCGTCGCCGTGACCGTGACCACAAAGATGAACGCGTTCTCAGGCCCCCACTTCTCGCTGAGCAAACTTGCATTCGCCAGCGGCCCGAACACCATGCGCGCCCCTTCGTCGGCGAAGCCAAGCAGCCGCGTCACGGCGCGATTGGCGAAATCAAACAATTGTGCGCCCACGTTCGTCTTCAAAACAATCACGGCGAAAATGAATTGCAGGGCGAGACCGCTCCACACCGTCCGCCATGGGAAGCGCTTTCGGTGCAGCGAACAGGCCCAGGCAAGACCAACCATGGCGAACAGCCCGATCAGGCTGACAAGCTTGAGGTGCATTTCGCGCTAGAACAGCAACTTCACAGTTCAATTTCAAGCCGTGTTGTTTAGCATCATGCCATGCGGGTGCTCGTAGTCGGTTGTGGTTACGTCGGAAAGCCTTTCGCTGAACGCCTTGCTTTGCAAGGGCATCAAGTCTTTGGTCTGAGCCGCAGCGCCAGCGCTTTCGCCGCAAACGTCAATCCGCTGACCTGTGACATCACGCGACCTAAAGATGTTGCCCAACTGCCTCATGAATTCGATTGGATCGTCAATACCGTCTCTTCGACCAAAGGCGGCGTTGACGAATATCGCGCTGTCTACTTGCAGGGAACCAAAAACCTCCTGGATCATTTGCAGCTCAGCAAATACATCTTCACCAGCAGCACCAGCGTTTATGCGCAGACTGATGGCAGCGTTGTGACCGAATCCAGCCCTGCCCAACCAACATCGCCGACGAGCCGCGTGCTTCGCGAAACAGAACAGTTGCTCCTCGATTCAAGCCCGCCCGCGATCATTTTGCGTCTCGCCGGCATTTACGGTCCGGGACGCGGCCATCTCTTTCAGCAGTTTTTGCGCGGTGAAGCCCGGATTCATGGCGATGGCAGCCGCTTCCTCAACATGATCCATCGCGACGATGTAGTTGATGCGATCATTCGCGCGCTGCAACAGGGAAGTCCCGGCGAAATCTACAATGTGGCTGATAACGAACCAGTCACCGAGCGTGAATTCTTTCAGTGGCTCGCAGATAAATTCCGCCGTGATCTCCCGCCGGCCGTGCTCGAAACAGAATTGCCCTCGCGAAAGCGCGGCGCGACCAACAAACGCGTTTCAAACGAAAAGCTGCGCACCCAACTTGGCTACGACTTGCAATTTCCAACGTATCGAGAGGGCTACGCCCCAGAGATTGCTGTTAGCCGACCCTAAACGAGATTCTCGCGATCATTTCCGTCCCAAAACTGTGCTGAAGCCGCTCCAGAATTTCCTTTCGGCGATAGCGCACAATTTCATCCCGCCAAACGTCGCTATCCACCCTCACAAATAAAGTTCCTTTGTTAATCCCAGTCGGCTGTGCGTGAGCGGTCAGACCTGGGTCAATCAGGTGGTTCCAAACGCGCACAATTTCCGCTTCCGCCTGCCGGCAATCCATTCGCAGCGCTTTGAGCACTTTTGGCATCACGTCCGCGACCGCTTTACCCGTGTTGCGTTGCGCGCTTTCCCCGGCTGTAACATTGACGCCACGCCACTCCGCCAGCGCGCGCTCTTTTGCCTTTGGCCTGGGTGCTCCCCGCGCCGGGATGAATCTGGGATTGAACTTCAGCATCGCTTAACTCTGCTCGTCGAGGACCAACACGCCGTGCGGCGGCAGGTCGAGGTTGCCGGAAACTTTCTCGCCCGTCAGGAAGTCGTGCATCGGTTTGAAAAATGAGATGCGCACCGGCGAATGCTGGTGATTCAGCAAGAAATAAATCTTCCGATTGTCTTTTTGCCGCATACTCACCTCCACAGTGTCGGGCACTTTGAGCAACGGGAAAAGCCCAACCAGTTGACGCAGCCACACGACCAGGTCGTGATAAAATGGCTGATGACTCACCGTCCCGATGTAAATTGCCTTGCCATCTCCGTAATTGTTCATCGTCATCGCTGGCCGCCCGGCATAGAAATCCTTCGCATACGTCGCCAGGATCTGGCAGCCCTTTGCCTCGATGATGTCACACCAGAGCTTGGCCGGATGCAGCGCAGTCGTCGCGAACTGTCCCTTGATCATCAAATGATTCTCTTCCCCGGGAGGCAGGGGGTCAAACTCCAGGACTTCAAGGCCAAACAAGTCGGTCAGGTCATGCGGAAAACCTGAATCCGGCGCAATATGATACTCATCCACCAGGCCGGTGTTGCACGTCGCCACGAGCGTTCCGCCATTTTGCACGTACAACTTCAGCAGGTCCGCTTCACCGCCCGCCAGCAGGTGTAATGACGGCGCGAATACGATCTTGTACTTCGACAAGTCCTCCGTCGGCCGCGCGAAATCGATCAGGATGTTCCGGTCATGAAGCGCGTTGTAAAAGAGCTGGATATGCTCCCGTAGATCAAAATGTTTGTTAAGCCTGGGATTGAATTTGAAGTCCCAGTCATTTTCGTGGCTGAAAAGAATGCACGCTTGCGCGACGACCTTCGTGTCCTTCAGCGCCGGCGCGAGTTGCTTCAGTTCCTGACCGATTTGTTTGATCTCCAGATACGCGCGATTCTCACCACGCCCATCATGCGTAAGCACGCCGCCATAGAACTGTTCCGACCCGATCCGTGGCTGCCGCCACAAAAAGTAAAACACGCCCGATGCCCCCCGCGAAATCAACTGATACGTGAACAACCGAATCACCCCCGGCCGAACCGCCGAATTCACCTCCTGCCAATGCACGTGGCCGGCCTTTTGTTCGATCACCCAGAACCCGCAATCGCCGTCGGGCGTTTTGATATTCGTCTTCTTGAGCGAGCGCATCATGTCGATCTCCGACGCCAACTCCCCCGACTTGCTCCGGATCGCTGCGTTGCTGTCCAGCGACACGAAATCCATCGTCTCCGCCATGTCGAAATGATCGAAATCCCGCGTCAGCGCGCGAAGGTTTTGCGTCACGGGAATGTCCGGCGTCAATTCGTGCAGCAGATTTGCCTGCATGCGCGCGTAAGCCACCAGTGTGTCGCTGCAAAATCGCATCCAATCGATGAGCAATGCCGGATTGTGCAACGTTGGCGCAATCCTCGGCATCGGCACCTGCTCGAATGAAGTAAAGAGCTGGGCCCAGAACCGGGTCCCCATCAGGTCGTTGAGCCGGCCGATCGTCTCATACTTCGCCTTCAGCCACGCGTGCCAATCCCGCCTCGTTTCGTCGTTGAACGAGGCTTCCGTCCCGTGCCCGCCAAGCCCATTATCGATCTGCCACGCGACCAACTGCGGGTGTTTCCCCAAGGCATTCGCCAGCGCGCGTACGATCTTCTGCGAATACTCCCAATAGACATCGCTGTTCAGGCAATAAGCGCGCCGCGTTCCTTCGTGCCGGCGCATTCCTCGCTCATCGATGGGTAAAATCTCCGGATGCTTTTGCGCCAGCCAAATCGGTGGCGCAGCTGTCGGTGTGCCGAGAACGACTTTGATGCGCGCTTTGCCGAACAGGTCCATCGCGCGGCGCATCCATTCAAAATCGTACTTCGCCTCCTCGCGCTCATACAGGCCCCACGCGAATTCCCCCATCCGCACCACATTCACCCCCGCCGAAACCATGAGCGCGATGTCCCGTTCCCAGCGTGCTTCCGGATGCTCCGGTGTTCCTGCGTACGGATACACCCAATGCTCAGGATAATAATCCACGCCGAAATACATAAGGTATGCGCGCCTCGCGCGGGTGGACTCTGTCTGTGCCAGCCGATTCTTTCAAGCACCTATTCCTGACAACCGCGTCTTGTCGCTTACGGTTTTTGCACGCGAAAAAATCGAGTGCCACTGACAGCGAACGGCCCGTATGGACTAGTCGCATTCTGGATTTCCCGCCACGCATTCGGGTCCGCCAAATTGTCAGTCGCTTCCAGACGGCCGCCGCCATTCCACGTCACCGTCGCTTGAGCGCCGTCCGACGAAAGGCTGATCTGCAGTCGACTCGACGGGTTCGGCAGCAACAGGTCCGCTTCCATAGCAAATGTGAGGTCCGGGCTGGCGAGGCTCGCCTGATGCACTTCGACTGCGAACACGTTGTCACCTTGCCTTAGCTGCGGAACACAGAAAATGAAGGGCCCTTCGAAGTTAGCCGTCGTAACCGTTCGATTCGCGAGTGTGTTGTACGAGGCCGCTCCAGGTGGCACTCCGAGTCTGAAAATCTCCGCGCCATTCAGATAAAAGATTGCGCCATCATCGACGAACGGTCGCAATGAGAGCGCCGCGCCGAAGGGATTACCCGCAAATTGGAAATGGGTTCGAAAATAGTGCGCCGGCACTTGCGAGCCCGTCGCATTCGACACCGCCGTGTGTGTGCCGATCGCCTGCCCACTGACAGTTGTACGCGGCACGCGGTGCGCGTCGAAGACCGGCGGGCCCAGCGGCCATCCACTGTCCATATAATTGGGCAATATCCAACTCGTTCCTAAATCGATCCCCTGGTCGTTAAATCGCCACTGATAACCCGAACTGATCCGGAGAATCGGAGACGCAAACCGGACAATTGGCGTGACCGCGTTCGGATCGATCGCATTTCCGGCGCAATCATCATACACATTTTCGACTCGCAGACTGTAGGCAGTATCGGGCGCCATCGGCGTGTTCGCGTTGAGCTTCAGCCGCACTGTGTCGTTGCTCCCGCCGATATACGCCGCTGTTAACACCTGCAGCGAATTGCTTCCTGACGCGGAGGAAACCTCATAATTGAACGAGTCCGCCGCGTTCGTGACCGGCATCGAGAAGCGCACCACGATCGAAAGCGGGTCATTGGTGCTGTAGGCGCACACAACCGTCGGGCGCACCACGTCCAGAGACACAGTCAGAAAGGCAGGGTTGCTCGTCACGCTGCCGAATTCATTCGAAACGGTCACGAAGTATCTGCCCTCATGGGGCCGGCGAACGCGCTCGATCGTGTATGACGCGTTCGTTGCTCCATCAATCACCACACCTTCTTTGAACCATTGGTACTGCAACCGGCAGCCGATTGCCTGGACCGCAAACGTCACCGACGCGCATTCGAGCACGTGAGCGCTGCCTGGCTGGCTGACGATTTGCGCCAGGCAACCCCGGTGTTCGTAGCTCACAGTCAGCATCGGCCGATTCGAAATCACCGTGCTTTCCGAAGATTGAAAGAGCCATCCATCCGGCCCGGCCGGCAAAATCCCCCAGCCGTAATTGGCGATCCCGTCACTCCACGCCTGCACCGACGCAGTCACATCAATCGCGTCGACCCGCGGAACTGGACTTGCCGGTGTGAACACCGCATCGACTTCTGCCACCATCTCGACGTCGTCAGCGCTGAGGCCGCCGATCAGTGAATCCCACGTATTCGTCTCCGACCAGTCGATCAGCATGCGGTGAAATTCGACCGCGTCCCCCGGATCGATGCTGCGCAGCGTCACAGTCGCGCTCAGGATCTGGCTATTGTAAGGAATCTGCCCGGCATCGTTTCCGAAAATGTTGTCGAAGCGCAACAAACCGTGCGAGACCGGCGATTGGCCGTCGACTCGAATACTCGTCGCATTTCCCAGATCACTCGCGGGCTGGTCGTCGCGAACGTGCGTATCCTGACTTGCCGTGTAGCCGTTGAGGCCGGCCCGAAATGAAAGCGTCGCTGCTCCAGGAACGTTGATCGCTGAAAACAGGAGCCCGGAAGAAACTGCCGCCATCGTGCAGACTCTTCCGGGGAACAACATACCTCAAGATTATCTTTGCGCGTGGATCAACGCAAGCAGGATACCAGTCCCGCTGCGTACTCATCAAACCGGGAGCACGGAGTTTTCCAGAACACCAATGCCGGTGACACTGATCCGGACGACATCAGCCGCTTGCAATGCAAAGTTGTCGGGCGGCACGATGCCCGTGCCGGTCAGCAGCACGACTCCGTGCGGAAACTGCTGACTGCGAAACAGATAGCTGCCCAGTTCATCGAAGCGCCGCTTGATCTGGCCGACAGAGGTCTCGCCCTGGAACACGACCTTCGTTCCGCGCTGCACCCGCAAATGGATCGTCCACGTCCGCGCTTCCGCTTCGAGCACGTCGATTTTGATACATGGGCCCAACGCGCACGATTTGGAATAAACCTTCGCTTGCGGGAGATACAACGGGTTCTCGCCTTCGATATCTCGCGAGCTCATGTCGTTTCCGATCGTGTAACCCACGATCCGCGACTTCGAATTGAATACCAGCGCCAGCTCCGGTTCGGGCACGCTCCAGACCGCGTCCTTCCGAATTCCGATCGCCTCGTTTGGTGCCACAACTTTTTCCGCGATCGCCTTGAAGAACAACTCCGGTCGCGGCGCTTCATAGACCTTGTCGTACACGCTCGCGCTGTCCTTCGATTCCTCCATGCGCGCGGTTTTGCTCCGCTGGTAAGTCACCCCGGCCGCCCATACCTCCTGCCGTTCCACCGGCGGCAACAACTTCACGTTGCGCAATCCATGACGGGCGTGAGTTTGGTGCGCTAGTCGCGTAAGCTGACTTGCGAGATTCTCGCTCTCCAGCAGCGTCTCAAGCCGTTCGACCCCCGCCGCCGACAAATCAAGCACCGACGTCTCGTCGAAAATGCCCCCGACGCGCACTTGTCCGTCACTCGTTTGAAATCGGCAGAGCTTA
>Ga0193697_1000056_pt1 | contig 42323 bp, 14 predicted proteins | sample L3m2metaG_FD_145073 | JGI IMG/M metagenome (GOLD analysis project Ga0193697, IMG submission 145073) | Soil microbial communities from a riparian zone of the East river system, Colorado, United States - L3m2 | ecosystem: Environmental > Terrestrial > Soil > Riparian zone | place: USA: East River...
TGAAAAGTTCACGGACAACCCCGCGAACCCGAGCGAAAGAATTTATCGCACCGGAGACATCGCGCGCTGGCTGCCGGACGGCAATATCGAGTATCTCGGGCGCGAAGATCACCAGGTAAAGATACGCGGACTGCGAATCGAACTTGGCGAAATTGAAAACACTATCAGAGAGTACCCGGGCATCACTGACTGCGTTGCTCTCGTCAAAAAATACTCGGAGAGCGTGATCCTCATTGTCGCTTACGTGGTCTGTAAATCCGATTTTGAAATTGACGGTCTGAAGCAATATCTCAAGAAGCATCTTCCCGACTACATGATTCCCAATCGCTTCGAGAAAATCGCTGAAGTTCCTTTGACTCCGAGCGGCAAAGCGGACCGTAAAGCCTTTTCGGAACTCCTCGCCCAGGATGCGGCCCAGGTAAACGCCAAAACAGTTTAAACCAGGAACCGCGCCTTCGCTGACCAGCTTTCGGCTTCAAGGAACTGATGCTTCGTCAGGACCGGAACCCTCAACTAATCAAAGTCAGGAAAGAGAAAGAAGTATGAAAACACAAAGTCGTTCTGCGATCGCGATAATCGCAATTATTCTAATCACATGCGCGAATCAAGTCGGCGCGGCCATCATTACCAACGTCCCTCCAAAGCTGCCGAGTCAGCCTGTTCTCGCGCATTCGTTTTTCAATCCCTCAACAAACGCGCAGTCCGGCGCGCAGCAAGGCTATAGCGTAGCCACGGACGAGAATTTCGTGGTCGTCGGTATTCCGAGTGCAACTGGCCCCGATACCGCGAACGCGAAAAACTCGGGTGTAGTAAAAGTTTATGACGCAACTACTGGCGCGTTGCTTTACACGTTGAAGAATCCAACGCCATCCGCGCCTCCATCGCCACCGGGCCCACCTGATTTCCGCCCTAACCGCCCTGACAACTTCGGTCATTCGGTCTCAATCTCCAGTACATTCATTGTAGTTGGAGCGCCCTATGACGACGTCGCGTACACCGATGCAGGCAGCGCTTATCTTTACAACCTCGCCAGTAGTACGCCCACCGAGCCGATAGCTGTCTTGAACAATCCCGAACCGACGGAGGGCGATGGCTTCGGCTACTCCGTCGCGATCTCCGGCAGGCAACTGGTGGTTGGCGCACCGTTCAATGACACGGGTGCCATAGATGCGGGCACCATTTATTATTATGATTTCGCCGTCCCTCAAGGGTTACCGGTGCTCATTGACACTTTAAATAATCCCAACCCATCGCCCAACGCCAATTTTGGTTATTCCGTGGCGCTCACCGCCCCGGGTGCGGCTGTGGGAGCGCCAGGTGTCGGCGCTGCGTATGTCTATGACATCGGTAACCGTTTCAATCGCAGTATTCCGGTGGCGATCCTCACCGATCCCACTCCATCGACGTATAACGGTTTTGGCTCGTCAGTGGCTATTTCGAGCACGCACCTCCTGGTTGGGGCGCCTTATGACGATACCATCGGACTCGATGCCGGAAGTGCTTACGTGTATGAGCACCATCTTGATCGACTTACGCCAACGGTGCTCGTGGCGACGCTAACCTCGCCCGATCCGGCATCGCTCAACTTCGGTTACTCCGTGGCCATGTCCGATGAGTTGCTGCTGATTGGCGAGCCTTCAACAGATAGCAGCCATATTTATGACTTCTCGAGCGCTACTCCGACCCTTGCCGCAACGTTGAACAATCCCAGTCCGGCAATGGATGATCGCTTTGGCTATTCTGTGGGTCTTTCCGGTACACGCGTTGTGGTCGGCGCTCCTACTGATGATACCCGCGCGGCCGACGCCGGCAGCGCTTATATCTTTGACCTTGCCGGTGCAACGCCGACCGCCCCCGTGGCCACTCTGGACGACCCGGTCCTCGGAACTGGCGGTAATGCCGGGCGCGCGGTTGCCGTGTGCGGTAACACCATCGTTGTTGGCGCAGCAGAGACGCACATATACGACCTCACCAGTTCCACACCCGCCGGTCCGGTGATGACACTGAATAGCAGTGGCCATTCCGTCGCGATTTCAGGTACGCTGGTAGTCGTCGGAGTACCTTACGCAAACGTGGAGACTGCCTATGTGTACGATCTCGCCGGCGGCACGCCCACCGTACCGATCATTGTATTAACGAATCCCACGCCGAATAATTGGTTCGGTTATTCTGTATCCGTGTCAGGCACGAAGGTTGCGGTTGGCGCGCCGCTTGAGGGGACTGGAGGTGCCGATGCGGGGAGCGTTTATGTGTATGATCTCGCCAGCGTTACGCCTGCCGTTCCCGTAACCATATTGAACAACCCTGCCATCCCGACGAGCGGCGATCGTTTTGGCTGGTCAGTTTCTCTCTCCGGCACTCGGCTGATAGTTGGGGCGCCAACCGGTGCGGGTCGCGCTTATGCATATGATCTCGCCGGCGCGACGCCTGATGTCCCCGTGGTCACATTGAATGACCCCATGGGCTCGATCACTAATCATAATTTTGGCTGGTCGGTTTCTGTATCTGGCGCTCAGGTCGTGATTGGCGCGCCTCATGGGCAGGAGAGCGACCCGGGAGTTGCGTACGTTTATGACTTGCAGAGTGCAACGCCGGCCGTGCCCATTGCCACGCTGAACAACCCGTTTCCGCAAGGGCAACCTATGCGCCCCCCGGGGTCTCAACCAGACTCGTTCGGCGAGTCTGTAGCCATCTCGGGCGCCCGCGTCGTAGTAGGGACACCATTCGAGGGCGGTGCTGCAGACTCCGTCGGTGCGGCGTATTTGTATGACCTCGCCAGCGCAACGCCAACAACGGCCACAACTCTGTTTAATCCCAGTCCCGAAGCGTACGACGTTTTCGGAGGGGCGGTGGCCGTGGACGGCAGCACCATCCTAATCGGTGCGCCCGGCGACGATACAAACGGTGCGGATCGTGGTGCTGCATACGTGTACCGCACAGCCGATCAATAACGAAATCGATATAGCAATCGTCGGTACGACTGCCAGTGATTACGGAGCGATCTCGCCCAATTCTTTCGTACTCTGATCCGATATTAGGCAGGCCCCAGACCTGAAACTCATCAAAATTGACTCGAGACAGTTTTAGCGCCTGGAAAGGAATTAAGGTGAAAAGACAACATTTAGCAGCAATTGGGGTAATTGCAGCAATTCTAATCGCGCGTGGAAATCAACTCGGAGCGGCTACGTTGTATGTGTCGCAAAGCAGCACGAATCCGACACCTCCGTATGCCACGTGGGAAACCGCCGCGCACACGATTCAGGAAGCGGTGGATGCCGCGAGCGATGGTGACACCGTTTTGGTCGCAGCAGGCGTATATCCGCTGTCGGCTCAGGTTACTATCTATAAAGCAATAGGTCTGCGAAGTGAAAGCGGAGCCGGACAGACGATTTTAACCGGCGAATGGAGCACGCGCTGTTTGTGGATTTCCAATCCCGGCGCGGCTGTTGACGGTTTTACGGTGAGGAACGGACGCGCGCCGGATGGCGCCGTACTGGCCGACGGGGTCGTCATGATTGGGGGAGTGCTCAGCAATTGTATCGTGCAGCTGGAACACTCTCCGTCCGGTGAAAGTCGGCTTATCCATTGCAGCAGCGGCGGGCTGATCACGGATTGCCACATTGGTCCGAATAACGCTTTTGCCGTCAAAGGCGCAGGCGTTTATCTGATTTATAGCGAACTGAGAAATTCCACCGTTTCGGGGATGTTCGCCGCATATACGTATGGGGGAGCCCTTGATGGGGCAGGGGTCTATGCGGTCTCAAGCACCATTACGGGCTGCACCATAAGCGGCAATTGGGCCCGGCGAACTGGAGGCGGAGCTTATCTGGAAGGATGCGTGGTCGATCGGTGCATCATCACCAGCAATCGTGCCGGACTGTATCTCCAAACTGCAGGTCTGGGCGGAGGGATTTTCGCGTTTAATACTGTCATCCGCAATTCGCTAATTTCAACCAACGTTGCAGACGCTGGTTATGACCCTCTCACCCATACAGACGGCGGTCTTCCGGGTTTTGGCGCCGGCGTTTATATCCGTGCGGGCGACCTTCTTAATTGCACCGTAACCGGAAATCGCATCGTCCCATCCGTCGGCACGGAACCACCGAAAGGCGGTGGCATTTATATTGAAAGCGGAAATGTCAGGAATTCGATCGTGTATTTCAACAGGGCCCCATCAGGCCCTAACTGGTACAACGTCGGAGTAGGATTATTCGATTATACCTGCACTACGCCAGATCCGGGCGGCGCCGGGAATCTTGTGGATGATCCGCAGTTCGTTGACCAACCCAACGGGAACTATCGCTTGGCGTCGACGTCGCCATGCATTGATGCCAGCTTCAACGAGCCATGGATGTTTGACTCCCGGGATCTCGATGGGAACCCGAGAATCATCCATGGGAAGGTTGATCTCGGCGCATGGGAAGCGCCCTGGCCGCAATTCGCGCAATATCAACTTGGCAACGGGATGTTTCAATCCACCGTCCGGGGACTGTCCGGGCAAGGTACGATTGTCATTGAAAGCTCAACCGACTTAACTCAGTGGCAGCCGCTCCAGACAAATACAATCAGCGCTGATACCTTGGAAGTCATCGTACCGATCACGCGGAGCGATCCCGCCCAATTCTTTCGTACTTTGATCCGATATTAGGCAGGTCTCGGGACAACAATGAATAACGAGTTCGACATCGCGATTGTCGGTATGGCCGGGCGCTTTCCAGGCGCGCGCAATCTCGACGAGTTTTGGCGTAATCTCGCCAGCGGGGTTGAGTCGATTACACGCTTCTCCGATCACGAGATTCTGGAATCGGGTGTCTCCGTCTCCTGCCTCAGCAATACGAACTACGTGAAAGCGGCGCCGGTTCTCGATCAGCCGGGACATTTCGACGCGGAATTCTTTGGCTTCTCGCCCATGGAAGCCAGGGCAATGGATCCGCAGCAGCGCATTTTGTTGGAACTGGCTTACGAGGCCCTCGAAAATGCGGCTTACGATCCGAACCGCTATCAAGGCCGAATCGGTGTGTTCAGCGGAGCGGCCATGAATACATATTTCATGAATGTCGGTCTGAGCAACCGATTCGCAGAAGAATACATTCCTACGCTTATCGGGAACGACAAGGATTTTCTGAGTACGCGGATTTCGTACAAACTAAATTTGAAAGGGCCCAGCATCACCGTTCAAACCGCATGCTCCACGTCAATGGTCGCTGTGCACCTCGCCTGCCAGAGCCTGCTGAGTCAAGAGACCGATATGGCCCTTGCGGGCGCCATCTCAGTGCGAGTGCCGCATCGTGCGGGTTATTTCTGCGACGGTGGTGGAGTGGTTTCTCCAGACGCGCGCGTACGGGCTTTCGATGCCAATGCAAACGGCACCGTGTTTGGCAGCGGCGGTGGCATCCTGGTTCTAAAACGGTTGGCGGACGCGCTCGCAGACGGCGACACGATCCGTGCCGTGATCAAGGGCTCGGCTGTTAACAACGACGGTTCGGAAAAGGCCGGCTACACGGCGCCCAGCGTCAACAGCCAGGCCGATGTCGTCGTAGAGGCGCTGGCGAATGCCGGCATTGACGCGGATAGTATCAGTTACATCGAGGCGCACGGTTCTGGAACACCAGTGGGTGATCCTATCGAGGTCCGTGCCCTGACCAAAGCGTTCCGCACTTTCACGCGGCGTTCAGAGTATTGCGCCATCGGTTCGGTCAAAACCAATGTCGGCCACCTCGATGCCGCGGCCGCAGTGGCGGGGATCATCAAAACCGTCCTTGCTCTTGAGCACCGGGAAATTCCGGCCAGTCTCAATTTTACGAACGCCAATCCCGAGGTCGATTTCCGGAGCACGCCGTTTTACGTGAACACGCAACTGCGAGAATGGGCGACTGATTCTCCCAGACGAGCCGGTGTGATGTCGACGGGCATCGGCGGCACGAATGCGCACGTGGTTCTTGAGCAGGCGCCTGACGCAGTAATCTCGAGCGAGACCCGTCCTTCCCATCTACTCGTTCTCTCGGCGAAAACCGAAACGGCGCTCGACCAGGCCACAAGTCGTTTGCGGGAGTTTCTCGACCGCAACAAGTCGGTGAACATGGAAGAGGTGGGCTACACGTTGCAGATTGGACGAAAAGAATTTCCGCACCGGCGATATGTGTTCTGTGCCAATCGTGAGGACGCAATTGCGACTCTGGGTCAAACGGAATCGAAAAGAATCGTCTCGAACCTAACAGATGAATCTCAACGGCCGGTAATCCTGTTGTTACCCGGTGTCGGTGACCAGTACGTCGGAATGGGATACGGGTTGTGCGAAAGATGGCCGATTTTCAAACAGGAACTCGAACGATGCGCGGAGATTCTCAGACCTCATCTGGGCGTCGACATTCGGGATATTATTTATCCGAGGAATCAAAAATGGAAAAGCAACGGCAAGCCGAAAGGAATTGATTTAAAGCAGATGCTCGGCCGAAACAGCGATGCGCTGCAGGACGAGGATGCCTGCAATCTGAATCGGACGCTGTTTGTGCAGCCAGCGTTGTTCGCCATCGAGTACGCCATGGCTCGCCTCTGGGAATCGTTTGGGATCACTCCCGCGGCGATCGTTGGTCACAGCATGGGAGAATACGTGGCGGCCTGTCTGGCGGGAGTGTTGTCGCTGGAGGACGCGTTGCGCCTGGTTGCGTTCCGGGCCAGACTTGCGAACGAATTGCCGAAGGGAGCGATGCTCGCCGTCACGCTGCCGGAGAATGAATTGGTTCCTTTGCTTCCGGAAGATTTGTCCATCTCATTGATCAACGGCCCGCGCCTGTCTGTAGTGGCCGGGCCAGTCAATGCCGTCGTTGAGTTCGAGCGGACATTGACTGCAAAGAACATAATTTGTCGGCACGTTCAGAATGGCCACGCTTTTCACTCGCGAATGATCGAGCCAATCGTCAAGCCCTTTGAGACCGAAATCAAAAAAGTCCGCTTGGAGCCACCGAAGACTCCGTACATTTCCAACGTGACCGGCACTTGGATTAAAGCTTTTGAAGCGACCAATCCGCGCTATTGGTCAAGTCACGCAACGCGGACAGCACGGTTCGCAGACGCTTTGCGCCAGCTCCAGCAGTTTCAAAACCCCATTCTCCTGGAAGCCGGGCCCGGTCGGACTTTGGGAGTGCTGGCAATGCAGAATTCAGAACGGCGCGAAGGTGGCTCTGTGGCGGTCTCGTCAATCAGGCACGATTACGAGCACCAGTCAGATGCGGAATTTCTGTTAAACGCCGTCGGAAGGCTATGGTCGCTGGGAGCCAGGATCAATTGGAACAACGTTCACAACGGCGAGCGACGCCGTAGGGTGGCGCTGCCGACGTATCCCTTTGAAAGGCAAAATTACTGGCTCGAGCCAAAGCCCGCCGCGCCGGGCAAACAAAATGACGAAAGCCGTGGCATCGAGCATTGGTTTTATGTTCCAACATGGAAGCGTGCGTTAGCTGTCAATAAAGTCACCAACTCTGACACTCTCTGGTTGATTTTTTCTGACCGCTCCGGGGAAGGGGCTTGTCTGAAGGCCCATTTGGATGGCTTGGGACTCCCGAACTGCTTTGTTCGGCTTAAGCCAGATCTGGATTATCTGAAGCTCTTCGAGCAAGTGCGGAGGGACACCCCAAAAACAATAAACATCATCCATTTGGGAAGTGTTAACGCGGACGGCGACCAGGAGTTGGGCTTTTACAGCCTTTTGCAGATCGCGCAGGCAATCGGCGAACTTAATATCTCGGTCCCGATTAACATCGGAATCGTTTCCAACCAGATACATGACGTCACCGGCGAAGAGCGGCTCACTCCCGAAATGGCGACCGTGCTTGGACCTTGTGGAGTTATTCCAAAGGAATTTCCGAACATCAAGTGTTTCAACATCGATCTACCAGACCGCCAGCCAATCGACACTGCGACGAACGACACGATTACCAGCGTTGTTTCCGAATTCAACGCGCCAACCAACAATACCGTGATTGCGTACCGGGGCCGATATCGTTGGGAACGCGATTTCAAACCGGTGAATTTGCCTCGGAGCGGACTTGGTCGTTTGAAGCGCGGCGGGGCGTACCTTATTACGGGCGGAACAGGAGGAATTGGCTTATCGATTGCCAAATATCTGGCGCGCGCCTGTCAGCCCAAAATTGTGCTCACAAAGAAGACTCCCTTTCCGGAAAAGTCGGCGTGGAAGCAGTTGTTGAACACACGTGAGGCATCCGAATCCGTCTTGAGAACTATCAGCGCGCTGTTGGAAATCCAGGAGTTGGGCGCGGAAATAGAAGTGCAGGTGGCCGAGGTTTCCAATCGGGCGCAGACGGAAAGAGTTCTCAACGATACAGTCCGAAGATTTGGGACAATCAACGGCATAATCCACGCTGCTGGAATCGTGAGCACCGGTTTGATTGGCGGCAAGACAAAGCAAACTGCGGAGAGCGTGCTCGACCCAAAAGTACAGGGGACAATCCTACTCTTCGACCTCATCAAGGACCTCCCGCTGGATTTCCTGGTTCTATTTTCGTCGATGACCTCCATCGAAACTCCATATGCGCAGTGTGACTATAGTGGCGCCAACGCGTTTCTGGATGCCTTTACGTACGCTGCCAATGCCACAGCTAACTTTCACACTCTGACTATTAATTGGCCCGGCTGGAAAGAGGTAGGCTTGCTGGCGAATTTGCAAATGCCGCCCGGCATGGAGGGTTGGAAAGCCGCCGCGCTCGAGAAGTCGATCACGCCAGAAGATGGAGTGGAGGTATTCAGACGCGCGTTGGCCTCTGATCTGAAGCAAGTCATCGTCAGTCCCGAGGATCTCGGACAAGTGGTCGACCGATCGCGCTCGCCCGTTGATCCTGCCAGCTATCTTTCGCAGGCCCGACCTGCGCAAACGCCCCGTCCCCGGAGAACGCGGCGAAACGGCGCCGCTAAGCCGACCAATGAAGTTGAGGCCGCCGTCGGCGAGATCTGGTGCGATGTCTTCGGCTTTGAAGATATTGCGATCGATGAAAATTTCTCGCAACTCGGCGGGCACTCGCTCCTCGCCATGCAGATCGTGTCAAAAATCAGAGCACTTTATGAGATACGATTTAGTCTGAGGGAGTTCTTTGAAGCTCCTACCATCGCTGGGTTGAGTTCGCTTATTCAGGGACGAATCCTTTCAGAAGTCGAAAACCTTACTGATGATCAAGCGCGACAGCTTGTTCTACATCAGTAATCACAATTGGCCGTCTGGCAGAATCATCAGCCGCTCTTCCCGATGCAAATGAACATCTCAACTCTTTCGCCTGAAAAGAAAGCGTTGCTGGAAAGGCGCCTGGGAGTGACTCCACAAAAGCGTACTGCAGGGCGCGTCATACCCAAACGCCCGAATCGCAATCCTGCGCCCCTTTCATTTCTTCAGCGACAGATTTGGGTCATTGACCAAATGGCTCCGGGTAACCCGGCGTATAATCTCCCGTACGGCTACCGCCTTCGCGGCTCGCTCGATCTGAAGGCTCTCGAAAACAGTTTCAACGAAATCATCAGGCGGCATGAGACACTCAGGACGACGTTCGTGGTCGAGGATGGTGAACCACTGCAGATAATCCATGAAGAACTCAAAATCCGGATACAGGTTACTGCGTTGGATCACTTGCCTGCCGATCAACGCGAGAGCACCGTGCAGGCCCTCGCCTCAGAATTGTCGGTTCAACCCTTCGATCTATCTCACCTGCCGCTGGTTCGCGTTTTCCTCTTCACATTGGCTGAAACCGAACACGTCTTAATCTTCAACCTGCACCATATCATCGCCGATGGATTATCTACCGAACTGCTGGTGAAGGAACTGGATACCTTTTACCGGACGTTCACCGAAGGCACTGAAGCGCTCGCGCCCGAATTGACTATCCAGTACGGCGACTTCGCCCTGTGGCAGCAACAGTCCCTTGGCAATGAGTCGGCTTACGCGAACGAGCTGGAATTCTGGCGAAAGCAGCTGGGTGGCGAACTTCCCGTGTTGGAGTTGCCGACACAGAGAGCCAGACCCGCGCTGCAGTCTTTCAACGGCTCGAATGTTTTTTTCGAAATCCCCGCCGAACTCGCGAGCGAGTTGAAAGCCCTGGGGTCACAACAGGGATGCACGTTTTTTATGACCGTACTGGCGGCCTACCGCGTGCTGCTTCAGCGGTACTCCGGCGCCAACGATATTATAATCGGCACTCCTGTCGCTGGAAGAGGCCAAAGCGAACTCACCCCGTTGATTGGGCTGATTCTCAACATGGTTGCTTTGCGCTGCGACGTGTCGGACGATCCCACCTTCACAGAAGCGCTGCGAAGGAACCGGGATGCGACGCTCGACGCATTTTCCAATGACCTGCCGTTAGAACTCCTGATCAAGCACCTGAAATTCCAGAGGGATCCGAGTCGCAATCCCATCTTTCAGGCCGTGCTGCAGGTCTTGCCACAAACCGCCCCGAAACTTGGGAATGTGGAGGTCAGCAGCTTCTATTTTGATCTGAGGTTCGCCCAATTTGATTTGGCTCTGCATCTTTACGAAGAGGGCGACGAGTATAAGGGCCGTTTTCAGTACTGCACCGATCTGTTCGACCGCGGGACGATCGAGAGACTATCCGAGAGTTTTTTGCAGTTGTTAAATGAAATTGTACGCAATCCGCACCAAAAAATTTCTGCAGTGCCACTCCTCAGCGTTGCTGATCGCCAGTTGCTCAATGCCTGGAACCAGACGGCAGCAGCCTATCCCCCGGCGCGCTGTGTGCACGAGATGGTGGAAGCACAGGCGCGAATCCGTCCCAATGCTCTGGCGGTCGAAATGGCCGGTCGGCAGCTAAGTTACAGGGAACTGGATGAGCGCGCCGAAATCCTGGCTGGACGCTTGCGCAAACACGGTGTCCAGGCTGATTCAGTGGTTGCGATCTACCTCGAACGCTCGCTTGAAATGATAGTCAGTCTACTGGCCGTCTGGAAGGCAGGTGGCGCCTATGTGCCTGTTGATCCGGAGTATCCCGCCGAGCGCATTCGTTTGATGCTCGAGGACGCCAAGGCTGTCGCGGTGATAACACAGGGATCTCTTTCTGCCCAGTACTGACGTCGCAATCTTAATTGTGGATGCCGAGCAGGATCGCTTTGATACGCGCCTTGGCGATCAAGTTCAGCACTCCTCCCAGTCGCCGGAAAAAATCGCATATATAATTTACACTTCGGGATCGACTGGACGCCCCAAGGGCGTGCCGATCACTCACGTGAGTTTGTTCAACCTGATTTGCTGGCATCAGCACGCTTATGATGTAAGGCCTGCCGATCGCGCCACGCAGGTCGCCGGGCCGGCGTTCGATGCGTCCGTTTGGGAGATCTGGCCGTACCTGACCGCTGGGGCCAGCGTGCATATCCCTGACAACTTTACACGATCGGATGTCGGACGTCTGGTGCGCTGGCTTGTGGACCAGGAAATCACTCTCACATTTCTTCCGACGCCTCTCGCGGAATCCGCGCTACGCGAGAATTGGCCTGACAGAACCGCGTTACGTGCCTTGCTGACGGGTGGCGACAAGCTCAATCAGCGGCCCGCGCAGAAGCTCTCGTTTCGCATAGTCAATCATTACGGTCCTACTGAGAACACTGTCGTAAGCACGTGCGCAGACGTAGCGGAAAACAATTCCACTGCCGCACCCCCAATAGGACGGCCTCTCCCGAACACTCAAGCTTATGTGGTGGACCGGCATCTGCAGCTGGTCCCGATTGGAGTCCCAGGGGAATTGCTTCTCGGCGGTGCGCAATTGACTTCGGGCTACTGGCGCCGGCCAGAATTTACGGTGGAACGATTTATTCCAAATCCGTTCGTTACGGAACCCGAAGGCCGCTTGTATAGAACGGGCGATCTGGTCCGCTGGCTGCCGGATGGCAACCTCGAATTCCTCGGCCGCATCGACAACCAAGTCAAAATCCGCGGGTTGCGTATTGAATTAGGAGAGATCGAATTCACGTTGCGCCAACATCCTGCGGTTCGAGAGGTGCTGGTGCTGGCGCGTGAAGAGGTACGTGGCAAGCAGCGCCTGGTGGCCTACGTGGTGGCCGAAAACCCATCCGCCGATTTGGCGGAGCAGTTGCGCGCGCTCGCGCAGGCATCTCTGCCTCAATATATGGTGCCTGCGACGTTCGCGTTGCTGGATGCCTTTCCACTTACACCGAACGGCAAAATCGATCGCCGGCAACTCCCGCCACCAGAGAACTCTACGTTACAAATTTCGTACGTCACGCCGCGCGCGCCCATCGAAGAAATTGTCGCCAATATCTGGGCAGAGATTCTTAGCGTAGAACGCGTCGGGGCGGAGAACAATTTCTTTGACCTGGGCGGTAATTCCTTGTTGGCGATGCAGGTCGTTTCCAAAATTCGCGAAAAGCTGGCCGTGGAGCTATCTCTACGCGATCTTTTTGTTGCCCCCACAGTTTCTCAAATGACCGCACGCATCGAGGCCTTGCGGGCGGGAGCGTTCGCTGAAATGACGGCTCCGCCGCTGGAGCCGTCGGTGGCATGTGGGCCAGCAGAAACTTCATTTTCGCAGCAACGCCTTTGGTTCCTGGATCAAATCGAGCCTGGAGGCGCGGCCTACACCATCCCAGCCGCGCTTGAACTCCGCGGAGCACTTGATGTGTCTGTTTTGGAGCGTGCGCTCGCTGCGCTCATCGCCCGCCATGAATCGTTACGCACCGTTTTTATCAACGGTGGCGGACAGCCGCTTCAACTGGTCTCAGAGCCGCGACCGTGGACACTGCCGGTCATTGATCTGAGCAGTGAGTTGGAGCCACGCCAGCGATTGAAAACGTTGCTCCGCGAGGAAGCAGCGCAAGGGTTTGATCTCGCAAGTGGCCCTCTGTTCCGCACGCAACTTTATCGACTCGCGCCAGAGACTTATGTGCTGCTTATGACGATGCATCACATTATTTCCGATGGCTGGTCGATGACCATCCTGATCCAGGAGTTGGGCGATATCTATCGCGAGTTTCTGCGCGGCCAGATGCCATCTCTGCCAGCGCACCGCGTTCAGTACCGCGACTTTGCGCGCGGGCAACGTCAATGGCTTCAAGGTGAAGTCCTCGAACGGCTGGTTTCGCATTGGCGCAAACGACTTGCAGGAGCACCGCAAGTCATCGAGTTGCCTGTCGATCGCCCGCGGCCGCCGGTAGAGAGCCACCGCGGAGCACTCTATTCATTCACCTTAAATCATGAGTTAAGTGAGGCGTTGCGCCGATTCGCGCGGCGCGAGGGCGCAACATTGTACATGACTTTGTTGGCCGGCTTCACTTCGTTGCTTTCGCGGTACAGCGGCCAGAAAGATCTTCTGGTTGGCACTCCGGTCGCCAACCGCAACCGCGCCGAGATTGAGAACCTTGTCGGGTTTTTCGTCAACACATTGGTCCTGCGCGCCAATTTTTCTGGCAACCCATCGGTGAGAGAGTTCTTAGCTCAAATCCGCGAGGCGTCTCTCGACGCCTTTGCGCATCAGGACCTGCCGTTTGATCGCCTCGTAGAGGAGATTCGACCGGCGCGCGATCTTAGCCGCAGTCCGCTTATCCAAGTGATATTCGCGTTTCAAAACGTGCCGACACGGCCACTCAATCTGCCGGGACTTACACAAGCGCCGCTCCTGGTCGATGCTGGCGCGGCACGGGTCGATCTTACGCTGCATGTAGAAGCAGCAGCAGGGGCACTCAGCGCGGTGTTCGAATACGCAACCGATTTGTTCGATGAAGCGACCGTTGCGCGTATGGCCGCTCATTTCCAATCGCTTCTCCAGGCGATGATCGCTACGCCGGAGCGCCGGGTTTCAGAACTGCCGTTGCTTACCGCCACCGAACGCACGCAACTGATGGAGCAATGGAATCAGAGCGCCAGCTCCTATCCGAAAGAGCTCACCTTCGCGCAGTTGTTCGAGGCCCAGGTGCAACGCTCGCCCGACGCCGTCGCTCTCATTATCGGCCAGCAACAACTCTCTTACGCGGAGTTGAACGCTCGCGCCAATCAATTGGCCCATCATTTGCGCTGGATGGGTGTCGGTCCGGAATCTCTCGTCGGTATCTGCTGCGAGCGCAACCTCGATATGGTCAGCGGCATGCTCGGTGTGCTTAAGGCGGGAGGGGCTTACCTGCCCATGGATCCCAATTATCCGGTGGATCGACTCACGTTCACGCTCAGTGATGCCAGGGCTTCATTACTGATCACCCAAGAGAAGTTCAAAGATCGTTTCTCCGCAGAGACACAGAAACTCTGTCTGGACACTCTCGATCTTAGCCGTGAGTCGACCGCCGATCCGTCGGCCCTCAGTCAGCCCAGCGATTTAGCCTATGTCATTTACACCTCCGGGTCGACGGGCCAGCCGAAAGGCGTCGCTCTGGAACACCGCAGCTTAAATGCGTTTGTTCACTGGGCCAGAGAACAATTCACGGCCGAAGAACTTGACGGAGTTTTGGCCGGTACCTCCATCTGCTTTGATCTCTCGGTTTTCGAACTCCTGGTACCCTTATGCTGGGGCGGCAAGATCATTTTGGCTGATAACGTCCTGCAACTGCCGGACGTGCCAGCCGCGTCGCAGGTCCGGCTCATCAACACCGTGCCTTCGGCTGCAGCGGAACTCTTACGCATCAACGGTATTCCCGCTGGTGTGCGAGTTGCTAATCTCGCCGGAGAACCGTTGCGCCAAAACCTTGTTGATCAGTTATATGAACTGAGCACGGTCAAAAAGGTTTATGACCTCTACGGCCCTACCGAAGACACGGTTTATTCTACCTGCGCGCTGAGAATAGCTCACGGGCGGGCCAACATTGGCCGGCCTCTCGCCAATAAACAGATTTATATTCTGGACGAACAAATGGAGCCCGTGCCGGTTGGCATCATAGGCGAGTTATACATTGGAGGTGACGGGTTGGCTCGCGGCTACCTAAACCGACGCGAGTTAACGGCTGAACGCTTCCTCGAGCATGCCGGACGCCGGCTCTACAAGACCGGCGATTTAGGCCGTTATCAACCTGACGGCAATATCGAGTTCCTTGGCCGTGCCGATCATCAGGTAAAAATACGTGGTTTTCGGATTGAACTGGGCGAAATCGAAGCGCAGTTGCGGGAGCATCCGGTTGTACAGGATGCGATTGTGGTGGCCCGCGACGACGACGGAGAAAAACGCCTGGTAGCTTACGTAACCACACGCAACCCGTCCGCAGATTTGGTGAAACAGTTGCGTGCCCTGGTGCGTCGGACACTTCCCCACTACATGCTGCCGGCCGGTTTCGTTTTGTTGGATGCTTTTCCACTCACGGCGAACGGGAAGATCGATCGCAACGCGTTACCGCCACCTGAGCTGGTCGGTTCCGCCCGCAGTTATGAGGCTCCGCAAGGTCAGATTGAAATCAAACTGGCTCGAATCTGGTCGGAAGCGCTCAAGATCGAACGCGTCGGCCGCCGCGATAATTTCTTCGATTTAGGAGGGCACTCACTCCTCGCCGTGGGTGTCATCGAACGCATGCGTCGCGAAGGCCTGCATGCTGATGTGCGTGCGCTCTTTGCTGCCCCCACCCTGACTGCGTTGGCAGAGACTGTCAGTGGCGAGAGTGAGACAATCGACCCCCCATCGAACCGCATCCCGGTTGGGTGCGAGACCATCATTCCCGAGATGCTGCCGCTCGTGAAGTTAGCGCCGCATCACATCGAACAGATCGCGCGTGCCGTGCCTGGGGGTGCCGCCAACATCCAGGACATCTATCCCCTCGGACCGCTGCAGGAAGGAATTCTTTTCCACCATCTCCTGGCAATCGACGGCGATCCCTATTTGCTTTCGGTTTGTTTGGCGTTCGATAGCCGCGCTCGGCTGGATCGGTATTTAGAGGCTCTCCAGGCAATCGTTGACCGGCACGACGTTCTGCGCACGGCCGTGCTCTGGGAAGGATTGCCGGAACCGGCACAAGTCGTTTGGCGCCAAGCATCCATCGTCATCGAAGAGGTCACGACAAAGCCAGGCGCCGATGCTGCCGAACAACTCAAGGCCCACTTCAACCCACGTCATGAGCGGCTCGACATTAAGCAGGCGCCGATGCTGCGAATATTTATCGCCCATGATGCGGCAAGCGGGCGCTGGCTGATGCTGCAGGTGTTCCATCATTTGTCGGTTGACCACACGTCGCTGGAGATTATCCAGCAGGAAATCCATGCGCATCTTCGCGGCGAAGCCGCGCGGTTATCTCCACCGCTTCCGTTTCGGAATTTCGTCGCGCAGGCACGACTCGGCGTTCCTAAGGAAGAACACGAGGGATTTTTCCACAAGTTGCTTGGCGATGTGAATGAACCAACTGTGCCCTTTGGCCTGACTGATGTGCAGGGAGACGGTTCCGCGATCGCTGAAGCCCGATCCCCGCTTGACGCGCCACTCGCGCGGCGCCTGCGTCGGGGCGCGCGCGCCCTCGGCGTGAGCGCAGCGAGCATCTTCCATTTGGCCTGGGCTCAAGTCCTCGCTCGCGTGTCGGGTCGCGATGATGTCGTCTTCGGCACGCTGCTCTTTGGACGTATGCAAGGCGGAGAGGGCGCTGATCGGGCGCTCGGTTTGTTCATCAACACTCTGCCAGTACGAATCCGGATTGGTAATGACCCAGTCGAACGGAGCGTTCGCCGGACGCACGCGCTGCTGGCAGAATTGCTGCGGCATGAGCACGCGCCCCTGGCCCTCGCGCAGCGCTGCAGTGCCGTGCGTCTGCCTACGCCGCTATTTAGCGCGCTTTTGAATTACCGCCACAGCGCGCCCGCGCCCCAATCGTCAACCGAGGGATTCAACGCTTCCGAAGGGATTGAGCTCCTGAGCAGCGAAGCGCGTACCAACTATCCAGTCTTCCTCGCCGTGGACGATCTGGGAGAAGGATTTTCACTCTGCGCGCAAGTGCAATCATCGATTGATCCTCAACGTATCTGCGCTTTCATGCAGGTTGCGTTAGAGCAACTAGTCACTGCTCTGGAAAGCGCGCCTCACACTCCGCTATCTGACCTTGATGTATTGCCCACATCTGAACGCCGCCAACTTCTGGTGGATTGGAATCAAACCACGACAACATATCCGAGAAGGGAACTTTGTCTGCATGAGCTGATCGAAGAGCAGGCCCGACGAACTCCCGATCATGTAGCGCTGGTCTTCGAGCAGCAAACGTTGACGTATCGCGAACTGGATGAGCGCGCAAATCGGCTCGCGGGTCATCTGAGGAAAATGGGGGTCGCACCCGATTCGCTCGTCGGGCTTTTTGTCGAGCGTTCAATCGAGATGGTCGTGGGGCTTCTTGGTGTGCTTAAGGCCGGTGCAGCCTACGTGCCTATCGACACGACATTTCCTCGGGAGCGAATCGCGTTTCTGCTCAGCGATGCCGGTATCACAGTCCTACTCACCGAGACGAGTCTCATCGAAGATGTGCCGAAGAGCGTGTCGACCATCTGCCTCAATTCATTTGACTGGAGTAATGCGCAGGTATCGATGCCAGAATGTGCGCGGGTTAGCCCGGAAAATCTCGCTTACGTGATTTACACCAGCGGGTCCACGGGCCGTCCCAAGGGAGTATGTGTCGAGCATCGGAGTATCGTTAATTACGTCCTCGGCGTCGTCGAGCGGCTGGGACTCACGCCCGGCCTGCGTTATGCCAATGTCTCGACCATCGCTGCGGACCTCGGCCACACAATCATTTTCCCGGCCCTGATTACTGGGGGGTGCCTGCACATCATCTCCCAGGACCGACTCCACAGCCAGGCGCAGCTTTCTGAGTATTTTTCTCGCGAGCACATCGACGTTTTGAAGATCGTTCCTTCACACCTCACTGCGTTACAGACCGGCCAAAATCCCGAAAAGGCCATGCCCAAACGCTGTTTGATCCTCGGAGGCGAGGCATCGCAACTCGACTGGATTGCGCAACTGCGCGCGTTATCGCCGAATTGTGAGATTTACAATCATTACGGGCCCACCGAAACAACCGTGGGGGCACTTACCTACCGTGTGGGCGAAGCTTTGCCAATGACCCAGACCGGCACTCTCCCGCTCGGCAAACCTTTAGCGAACGCCCGCATTTACATACTCGATGAACACGGGCAACCAGCGCCCGTTGCGGTGGAGGGCGAGCTTTGCGTCGGTGGAGCGGGAGTGGCGCGCGGTTATCTCAATCGGCCCGATCTGACGGCCGACAAATTCGTGCCTGATCCCTTCAAGCCCGGCGGACGGCTGTATCGGACGGGCGACCGTGCGCGATATCTCTCGGATGGCAACATCGAATTTTGCGGCCGGATTGACGACCAGATCAAACTTCGTGGCTATCGAATTGAGCTTGGGGAGATCGAAGAAGCATTGCGTGAGCAGCATGAGGTCCGAGAGGTCGTCGTGCTCGCGCGCGATGGTGACTCTGGCGACAAGCAGTTGATCGCATACGTGGTGCCCAACGGCAAACCCACATCGCTCGATGACCGGGCCAACCACTCAGCCGTGATCAATCACGTGGACTACAAGAGCAACGGCTCTCCCGCCGAGATTCAGAACGGTGTCGATATGCCTTTATCAGGAAACGGACATGTGGTCACGCCGGCGATCTTGCGCACGCATCTGCAGGCGCGATTGCCGACCTACATGATTCCGTCCGCTTTTATATTGATGGAGAAGTTTCCGTTGACTGCCAACGGCAAGCTCGATCGCAAAGCGTTGCCGGCTCCTTCTCCGAGTTCGCGAGTCGCTCAGGAATCTGCCCGGTCCTATACCAGGACCGAACAAGCTCTTGCCAGCATTTGCACCGAAGTCCTCAAGGTAGAGAACGTCGGTCTCGGCGATAACTTCTTTGATTTGGGCGGGCATTCGCTGCTGGCGATCAAGACTCTGTCCCGTATCCGCGACGTCTTCGAGGTCGATCTTCCGACGCGGACGTTGTTTGAAAAACCTGTCATTTCCGATCTGGCTGAAGCCATTGACGCGCTGCAGTGGCTGGAGAAATCGAAGGAGCCAGCCTGCAGTGGAATTCGAGAGGAGATTGTGCTGTGAAAAGTACACCGGACGTTTCATCACAAACACAAAGCCCTATGAACATCGCAAGTAAGACGGGCACGTCAAAAATTAAACTCCAGTCAAGCACGCTGGCTTTTCCGCTCTCTCCCTTGCAGGAGGGAATGCTGTTTCACAGCCTTTCTGGGCATTCTGGCGTCGACATCACGCAAATTACCTGTGATTGGCACGAGGAGATTGAGGCGGTCGACTTCGCTCGGTCCTGGCAAAAATTAGTGGAACGACATTCCATTTTGCGGACCAGTTTCAGTTGGGAAGATCTGAAATCGCCCCACCAGCAGATACACGAACAGGTGCACCTTCCGATTCGGCAGGAGGATTGGCGAGGCTTATCACCAGAGGAACAGGAACAACGGCTGAACGGGTTGCTCCAGGCAGATCGTCAGATGAATTTTGAAGTAAACGTCCCGCCGTTGTTGCGCGTAACGTTGATCTGCCTCGGACAGGGGGAGTATCAATTCGTCTGGACCGTTCATCATCTGCTCGCCGACGCTCGAACCTTTGCAATCCTCCTGAACGATCTGTTCGTGATTTACCAGTCGCTGCGGTCCGGACAAGAGCCGTCGCTGCAGTCAGTGCCGGATTATCGGGCATATATTGAGTGGTTCCAGCAGCAGGATTGGTCTGAAGCGGAGAATTTCTGGCGAAAGCGATTGGAGGGATTTTCGACACCGACACCGCTGTCAATACGTGAATGTGGCAGCAATGGCTCGCCCGCCGAAGCAAGCTGGGCCGAAGAAGAAGCAATCCTGACCGACGATCTCGTCAAAACCTTGCGCGAGGCAGGAAAGGCGCATGGCCTGACACTGAATACGTTTTTGCAGGGCGCATGGAGTGTCGTGCTGAGCCGCTACAGCGGAGAGGAAGACGTGGTTTTTGGCGCGGTGAAGGCGTGTCACCACTTGCCAATCCCTGGGGCGGAGCACATCGCGGGCCCGTTGATCAATACCTTGCCCATACGGGTGCGATGCACCGCAGACCAGGACGTAGTTGCGTGGTTGAAAGCTCTTCGTGAGCAGTGGCTGGAGTTGCGCCGATTCGAGCACAGCCCGCTCGTGAAAGTGCAATCCTGGAGTCAGGTGCCGGCGGGCTCTTCACTGTTTCAAACAATCGTGAGCCTGCTCGATCCGCCGTGGGATGCAGGGCTCCGCGCAGGTGGCAAACGGAGTTTTCGCATCCGAAATCAGCCGAACTATCCGCTCGCTTTGGACGCGTATGTAACGGGTGCCGCGCGGCTAAAGCTGGTTTACGATGCCGCCCTTTTTCGTCGCGCGGCGATGAGGCGCATGCTTGGCCATCTGCAAACGGTTTTGGAAGCGATGGCATCTAATCCAAAACAGCGCCTCGGCGACCTGCCATTATTAACCGAACCCGAGCGATGGGAGTTGCTGGAAAAATGGAACGACACCGCAAAAAGTTACCCGGCGGCGGATTGTGTGCACCGGTTGTTCGAAGCCCGAGTCAAGGAAACTCCAGAAGCGCCTGCAATTTCATGTGGGAGCATCGAGATCAGTTATCAGCAATTAAATGCGCGCGCAAATCAGGTTGCGCATCGGCTGCGCAATCTGGGCGTTGGAGCGGAGGCCCGTGTCGGCATTTGCATGGAACGTTCCGCAGAAAACATCAGTGGGCTGCTCGGAATCCTGAAAGCGGGTGCGGCTTACGTTCCCTTGGATCCCGAACACCCCACGGAACGTTTGGAATTCATGATTTCAGACGCGGGTATACAGATTTTGGTCACACAGAGAAAATGGGTTCCCAAATTGCCCGAAACCGCAACGCAAGTCCTCTGTCTCGATGAAATCGAAACGTCAAAGGATACCAGCGATCTGCCCATTGAGCTAACACCCGAAAATCTCGCTTACGTAATTTACACGTCCGGTTCTACGGGAACGCCCAAAGGAGTGGAAATCGAACATCGAGGACTGTTGAATCTGATCCGGTGGCATCAGGAGCAATATCAGCTGCGCCGAGAGGATCGAGCTACTCAACTGGCCAACCTATGTTTTGATGCCTCGGTGTGGGAACTCTGGCCGTATCTAACAGCCGGTGCGAGCGTGCATATCCCCGATGAGCAGACGCGCTTAAATCCTGACACGCTAGTCAAGTGGCTGGCGGCGGAAAAGATAACGATGACATTCCTTCCGACACCGCTCGCGGAAGCGATTATGGATGGTCCGTGGCCCAAAGAAACCGCGCTGCGCGTTTTGTTGACCGGCGGGGACCGCTTGCGTCGAGCTCCCAGAGGGGAACTGCCGTTTCGCTTCGTGAATCATTACGGTCCTACAGAGAACAGTGTCGTGACGACGGCAGCGTCGGTTCAGCCACAGGGCGATGTGGGTGAAGCGCCTCCTATCGGGCGACCGATCGCGAACACGCAGTTGTACGTCCTGGATACCGACATGAGGCCAGTGCCCGTTGGCGTGCCTGGCGAACTCTACATCGCCGGGGCCGGTCGCCCGATAGGCTACCTGAATCGGCCGAAACTCACGACAGAGAAATTCGTCGCAAATCCGTTCGGCACCGGCCCATTCAGCCGCCTGTATCGAACGGGTGATCTGGTTCGATATCGAGATGACGGCAACCTCGAATTCCTCGGAAGGATCGATCAGCAGGTGAAACTGCGCGGGTATCGCATTGAACTCGGAGAGATTGAGACAGTTTTGGCGAGTCGGTCAGATGTGCGCGAGGCCGTTGTCCTTGCCCGCGATGAGGGTGAAACCTATTTGGCGGCTTATGTGGTCGTGGAAAAGGGAAGCACGCTCACTGCACAGGAATTGCGAAATTACCTGAAAGGAAAACTTCCTGAGCATATGGTGCCGGCGGCATTCGTATTTCTGGACACGTTGCCCCTGACGCCGAACGGCAAAGTCGATCGGAAAGCACTGCCAGCCCCGGAACTCCAGTCCGCCGGGAAGATCTTTGTCGCACCACGCAATGACGTGGAGGAGTTACTCGCAGCGATCTGGTGTGAACTGCTGCACTTAAAGAAAGTCGGCATCCACGATAATTTTTTCCAACTCGGAGGACATTCATTGCTGGCAACACAACTGATTTCACGAGTGCGTAATGCATTTGGAGCGGAGTTGCCGCTACAAAGTGTGTTCGAGGCGCCGACGGTTGGCGAGTTTGCGGCGCGACTCGCCGAAGCGGGAAAGGATCAAAGCTGGAGCCGGCCGGTGAGCCGGAAACCCGATGAGAATGGAGACTCGCAGGTCAAACTTTCTTTTGCTCAGGAGCGATTATGGTTTTTGGAGCACTTGGAACCTGGCCTCCCGGTTTACAACGTGCCTGTTGGAATCACGCTGGTTGGAGATTTAAACATCACGGCGTTGGAACAGAGTCTGAGCGCGTTGCTTGCCCGCCATGGGGTCTTGCGCACCAGCTTTGAAAGTGCCCAGGGCCTTCCGAAAGCCCGGCGAGCAACAGCAGCCGGGGTGGAGTTACAGATAATTCCTCTCGACGGCCTACCAGAGGAAGAACAGCGGGCTGAAATGGAACGCATCATGGCGAGCGAGGCAGCGCTTCCGTTCGATTTAGGCCAGGCTCCTTTGCTGCGCACAAAAATTTTGCGCCTGAGCGCCGGGAAACATCTTCTGCTGCTTACAACTCACCACATCATTAGTGATGGTTGGTCGATGGCGATCCTCTACAAAGAACTGCGCGATTTGTACGAAACATCTGCGCATGGCGAAAGCATTTCGCTGCCGCCATTGCCAGTTCAGTTCGACGATTACGCAAGGTGGCAGCGCAAGTGGTTGCAAGGTGCCGTGCTGGAAAAGGAACTCGCGTTTTGGAAACAGCAGCTTCGCGGACCCTTGCCGGCATTGGATTTGCCGGTGGATCATCCACGCTCGGCGCGGCAATCACATCGTGGTGGGGTGAAACATTTTGCACTCCCCAACAATCTCTACAACGATCTGCAATCGCTCTGCCGGCAGGAGGGTGTGACTTTGTTCATGTTGCTGGTGGCTGCCTTCCAAACTCTGCTGCATCGCTATTCCGGCCAGGACGACATTGTCACCGGAACGACTGTTGCCGGCCGGACGCGATCCGAAATCGAAGGCTTGGTTGGTTTGTTTGTGAATACTTTGGCTTTGCGAACAGATTTGTCCGGCGATGTGACCTTCCGCGAGTTGCTGCAACGCGTCCGTAAAGTCGCTCTCGAAGCGTACGCGCATCAGGATGTGCCTTTCGAAAAGGTGGTCGATGCCCTCGGCGTGGAAAGAGACCTCAGCCTCTCGCCCGTATTCCAGGCGATGTTTGTGTTGCAGAAAGCGCCGCTGCCCTCATCGCGCGCCGGTGACCTGGAATGGACTGCAACGCCCCTGCACAGCGGAACGAGCAAATTCGACCTGACGCTATCGCTGGAGGAACACGCGCAAGGTTTGGCTGGTTACCTGGAATATGACAGTGACTTATTCGAGCCAGATACAGCGTTGCGAATGTTGGGACACTTCCAAACCTTGCTGCAAGCGGCTGTAGAGAATCCTAATCAGAAATTGTGGGAGTTGCCCTTGCTTACCGCAGCTGAGCGCGACCAGGTGCTCGTCGAATGGAACGCGACGCGAACGGAATTTTCCTCTGCCCTGCGCATTCACGATCTGTTTGAGGCCCAGGTGGCGCGCACGCCGGATACGGTGGCGGTGGTATTCGAGGAAGAATCACTCACGTACCAGGAATTGAATTCCCAAGCCAATCGATTGGCGCATCACTTGCAGGACTTGGGTGTTGGGCCGGATGTGATTGTCGGGATATATGTGGAGCGCTCACTGGAGATGCTCCTGGGCATCGTTGCTATACTGAAGGCAGGCGGAGCGTATGTGCCGATCGATCCAGATTATCCGAAGAAGCGGATTGAATACATTTTGGAAGATTCTCGAGCCTCCATCGTCCTCACCCAGAAGTCACTCATCGATGAACTCCCGAGCTTCGCTGGACAATCGATCTGTCTTGATGCCGACTGGGCTGAAATCGCAACTGAATCCGCGGAAAATCCGGTCACACAAGTAAAGCCGGAAAACCTGGCTTACGTGCTGTTTACTTCCGGGTCAACCGGCCGTCCGAAGGGAGTAGCTCTGGAACATCGGACGGCTGCGACTTTTGTTCAATGGGCAAAGGAAGTCTTCACTCCGGAGGAACTCGCAGGCGTCCTGTTTTCCACATCCCTCTGCTTCGATCTGTCCGTATTCGAGCTATTTGTCACGCTGAGCGCAGGAGGCAAGGTCATCCTGGCTCGAAACGCCCTTCACCTGCCCAGCCTGCCTCAAAAGGACGAAGTGACCTTGATCAACACTGTGCCCTCCGCCATTGCCGAATTGCTGCACATGGGTGGCGTTCCAGCTTCCGTGAAAACGGTGAATTTGGCGGGCGAGCCCCTGTCGGACACACTCGTGGAGCAGATTCATGCGAAAACCAACGTAGACAAGGTCTACAACCTCTACGGTCCGACCGAGACCACGACGTACTCGACTTATACGCTGGTGCAGCGCGGCAGTCCGGTGACGATTGGCAAGCCGATTGCGGGCACGCAGTGCTATATCCTCGACGCACATCGCAATCCCGTGCCGATTGGGGTCATGGGCGAATTGTATATCGCCGGTGGGGGTCTGGCACGCGGCTACTACGGTCGTCCGGAACTCACGAACGAACGGTTTGTTCCCATTCCGTTCCGTGAAGAACGGGGAGCGCGCATGTACCGTACGGGCGATTTGTGCCGCTGGTTACCCGACGGCCACATTCAGTACCTCGGGCGAATAGACCATCAAGTCAAGCTGCGCGGCTTCCGGATCGAGTTGGGAGAAATCGAGGCCGGCCTCGCACAATACCCCGCCCTCCGCGAGGTCGCGGTCATCCCGCGCGAGGACTCCCCTGGGGATAAACGCCTCGTTGCCTATGTTGTTGCCGACAATCCGCCGACCGATCTGGTGGAGCAGTTGCGCGCGCTCGTGCGAGCAGCCATGCCCGAGTACATGGTCCCCGCCCACTTCGTCATGATGCAGGCACTGCCGCGCACGCCGAACGGCAAACTCGATCGCAAGGCGCTTCCGGCACCCGAAGGAACGGCATACACCACCCGCGACCACGAAGATCCGCTGGGCGAGATTGAGGCCACATTGGCACAAATCTGGTCCGACGTGCTCAAAATCGAACGCGTCGGCCGCCATGACCGCTTTTTCGATTTAGGTGGGCATTCCCTGCTGGCGGTCAGGACGGTGTCGCGTATTCGGGACGTCTTCGGGGTCGATCTGCCGACGCGAACCTTATTTGAAAAACCTGCCCTTTCCGAGTTGGCGAAGGTGCTCACAGGAGCAAAGGGTTCTGGTGGAAACGTTCAGCGGATCGAGCCGCGCACACACAGCGGACCGTGTGCTCTGTCTTTTGCCCAGGAGCGGTTCTGGCTCCTCCACCAACTGGCACCCACCAGTCCTGTCTACAACATTTTGGATGTGATTCCTTTCGAGGGGACGTGCGATGCCGAAGTGATGAGGAGAGCGCTGAACGAGACGGTGCGTCGGCATGAAATTTTGCGCACCGTCTTTGCTGAGAGCCATGAAGAAGCGACGCAGATCGTCTTGCCGAAGGTCGATCTGATGCTGTCGGAACTCGATCTGAGTGCTCTACCGAAGCAGGAAGGAGAATGCGAATGGATCTGTGTGGTGCGTGACGAGGGACGGAAATCCTTCGACTTGTCTCAAGCCCCGCTGCTTCGCGCGACGCTGGTTCATCTGACGCCCCAGCAGCACCGGCTCCTGCTGACCCTCCACCATGTCATCGCCGACGAACGGTCAATGGAGGTGCTTCACCAGGAAGTCAAGCAACTCTATACCGAGTTTTCTCAGGGCCAGCCATCTCCTCTGCCGGAATTACCGATTCAATACGCAGATTTTGCTTGCTGGCAGCGTAGCTGGTTACAGGGAGAGGTGCGGCAAAAACAGATTACTTACTGGAAGAACACACTCGCCGGGGCTCCCACTCTGCTGGAGCTGCCCACCGACAAGCCGCGTCCTGCCGTGCAAAGCTTACGCGGCGCGACGGAGACCTTTGCCCTGCCCAGTGACCTGGTGGAGCAGCTGAAGGCGCTGGGTCGCCCACAGCAAGCCACGCTCTTCATGACGTTGGAGGCCGGTTTTGCGGCCCTGCTGCACCGCTACACGGGCCAGGAAGACATCCTGGTGGGAACCCCGATGTCCGGTCGGCCGCACAGCGAAACCGAACGACTGATCGGCTGCTTCATCAACACGATCGTCTTGCGGGCGCAGTTCACCAATGATCTAACGTTCCGCTCCCTGTTACACCAGGTGCGAGAACGAACCCTTGGCGCCTTTGCGCATCCGGATCTCCCCTTCGACCATCTCGTGGCCGAATTGGCCCCGGAGCGGGATCCCAGCCGGACTCCTCTCTTTCAGGTGATGTTCACGCTCTTCAACAGCGGGGGAGTCTCGCAGGCATCTCAGGCGTCGGGCCTCCGGGAGCTGGAGACCGGGACATCAAAGTTCGATCTCACACTCTCCATCTCGGAGACCGAAGATGGCCTCCAGGGAATCATCGAGTACAGCACCGACTTATTCGAGGCTCAGACCATTCGGCGCCTGTATGGACACTACGGCACGCTTCTGAAAGAGATCGCCCGAGATCCGGACCAAAAGATATCGAGGATTCCGATCCTACCGGCATCGGAAAGACATCAGCTCCTCAACGAGTGGAACAACACGGCCAGGAATTATCCGAAAGACCAGTGCGTCCACCAACTGTTCGAGCAGGTAGCCGAACAGGCAGCAAGCCGTACGGCGGTTGAATTTGGCGGCCAATCGCTGACCTACGGTCAATTAAATGCGAAGGCCAATCGACTGGCCAATTGTCTGCGCGAATCCGGCGTCACACCGGACAGCTTTGTCGGGATTTATCTGGAGCGCTCGCTCGATTTGGTTGTCGGACTGCTCGCTATCTTAAAGGCCGGGGCCGCGTACGTCCCGATGGATCCTTCATTCCCGCCGGATCGGCTGGCCTACATGATGAACGACGCCGACATCTCGGTGCTCGTGACCCAATCAAGTCTCCTGGGAGGTTTGGCCCCTTCGGAGCGGAAGGTCATTTGTCTCGATACCGAGTGGAAAACGATTGAACGAAAAGATAGCGCGGATCCGAATGTCGCCCTACGCCCGTCGAACCTGGCCTACACCCTCTACACCTCCGGCTCAACGGGCCAACCAAAAGGCGTGATGATCGAACATGGATCCGTCGTGAATTTTCTGGTGTCCATGCAGCGGGAGCCGGGCTTCGATGACACCGACGTGCTCGTCGCAGTTACGACGATCTCATTTGACATTGCGGCGCTGGAGATCTTTCTGCCGCTGATTTCCGGAGGCAAACTGGTTTTGGCATCCAGGGACGAGGTCATCGACGGTTCGCTGCTTCTGCGGAGGATTCGAAGTAGCGGTGCGACAATGCTGCAGGCTACCCCGGCCACGTGGAAACTGATGCTCGAAGCGGGTTGGGAGAAAACCCGCGGCCTGAAGATGCTGTGCGGAGGTGAGGCATTCTCCAAAGAGCTCGCCAACCGAATGCTCGAACGCGGCGCTGAACTCTGGAACATGTACGGTCCCACTGAAACGACCATCTGGTCCGCAGTGGGAAAGATTGAACCGGGGCCTGATCCCGTGCTCATCGGCCCACCAATCGCCAACACACAACTCTACATCGTGGACAAGGAACTGGAACCGGTGCCGATCGGAGTGGCCGGCGAGTTGTTGATTGGCGGGCACGGATTGTCCAGGGGATATCTGAACCGCCCCGAATTGATCGCGGAACGGTTTATTGAAAACCCGTTCTCCGGCTCAGGTCGCGTCTACAGGACCGGAGACCTGGCGAGGTTCCGTTCTGATGGCGGGATCGAATTTCTAGGGCGGCTTGATTTTCAAGTGAAGGTGAGAGGTTTCCGCATCGAATTGGGCGAAATTGAACAGGTGCTGACCCAGCATGCGGGTGCCAAAGACGCCGTCGCCATAACGTGGAAGGATCGAGACGGCGAGACTCAACTGGTGGCGTATTACATTCCGGCCGTTGATCGGCCACTGAAGGCACGCGACCTTGGAAGGATCCTCCGGGAAAAGTTACCGGATTACATGATCCCTTCGTGTTTCGTCGAAATGGAGGCATTCCCGCTAACACCCAATGGCAAAATTGACCGCAAGGCGCTGCCGGCACCGAGTATGGAAGATGGGGCACCAGACGAAGTCGCTGCTCCACCTCAGACCCCCACGGAAGAGATGGTCCTGGACGTATTCCGCGCTGCACTCGGTCGCACAGATTTTGGTGTGTCTGACAACTTCTTCGATCTTGGCGGTCACTCGCTGTTGGCGGCGCGACTCATGGCAAGACTTCGCTCCGTATCGGGTGTGGATATCCCCTTACGGGATCTGTTCGCACGGCCAACCGTAGCCGGGCTGGCCGAAGCCGTCGATGCGTTCCGGTGGGTCCAGAACTCCAGCATGCCCAGCGACGTAACGGGAGTCCGAGAGGAGATCGTGTTGTGATCAAAATGCAAACGAACCAATTCAGCAAAAATATTCTGGCCAATGTGACGACACTCGCCGGCGCTTTCAAAGCCGTAAGTTCGTCGAAAGAAAAGAACTACTTCGGACCGGAAATACAGCAACAAACTCGGCCTCTTGGTTTCAGTCTATTCCTGTGGGGCAATGATGATGCGCCTGGCCGCGACAAGTACCGTTTGATGCTTGAGGGTGCGAAATATTTCGATCGCGCTGGCTTTGAGGCTGTGTGGACGCCAGAGCGCCATTTCCATGCGTTCGGTGGCCCCTATCCGAATCCCTCCGTGACCGGTGCCGCTCTCGCGGCCGTTACTGAGCGGATCGGGATTCGCGCCGGCAGTTGCGTTTCGCCACTCCATCATCCGCTCCGAATTGCCGAGGAATGGGCCGTCGTGGACAATCTCAGCAACGGTCGGGTCGGCATCGCTTTCGCCTCCGGGTGGCAGCTCAACGATTTCGTTTTGCGCCCGGAGAATCACGCCAATAACAAGCGCGTATTGCTGGAACAAATTGATCAAGTCCGGCGCTTGTGGCGTGGTGAAAAAATCACCTTTCGCAATCCGCTCGGCCAGGATATCGCCGTGCAAAGCCTGCCCCGGCCCGTGCAGCCGGAATTGCCCCTGTGGGTCACTACGGCGGGTAACCCTGACACTTACCGGCAGGCGGGAGAGCTGGGCGCCAATGTACTTACCCACCTGCTCGGACAATCCCTCGACGACGTCGCGGGGAAAATTGCCATTTATCGCCAGGCGCGAGCCGCCGCAGGCCATGATCCATCGGCGGGCAAAGTGACGTTGATGCTGCACACATTTGTGGGCGAGGATGATGCACAAGTCCGCGATCTGGTTCGGCAGCCAATGAAAGATTATCTACGAAGCTCGTTGAAACTGATCATGGACATCGCTGCGTCCTTTCCGGCCTTCAACCGACTAACCGGCAAAGGCGAGAAGCTGCAAGAGACCGATCTGCGCAACATGCCCCAGAGCGATATGGATGCGATGCTGGACTTCGCTTTCGAGCGCTATTTCGAGGCAAGCGGACTTTTCGGGACACCTTCCACTTGCGCGCAAATGGTCGAGCGCTGCAAGCACGCTGATGTTGATGAGATTGCATGCCTGCTGGATTTCGGCGTCCCCACCGACCGGATCATGGCCAGCTTGCCATTGCTCAACGCAGTTCGTGAGCAGGCTAACAGGAATGTTACTTCTCGGGCTTTAGGGGCACGCCCAAAGGATTTTTCGAGCGCTCAGCAAATCGAACGGCAAAGTCCCGTTTCTCGGCCGTCAACTTCCGGCAACAATTCAGTATCTTCTCACAGCCCGGTTACGAATACGCAAATCTACACCTTCCTCGCAATGCTCCGCGACAAAGATATCCATGTTTCGGCGGACGGTGATCAGCTTCGATGTAGTGCTCCGGCCGGCGCGCTCACCCCCGCGCTGCGCGACGAACTGCAGCAACGCAAGAGCGACATTCTGAAATTTCTTCATTCCGCCGGCGCCCTGGCTCAGCAGCAAAGGGCCATCGTACCCTTGCAGTCGCGGGGAACCCGTACTCCCGTTTTCGCTATCGGCGGGCATAATGGAGACGTTTTCTGCTTCCGGCTTCTCTCCAGGTATTTGGGTGAAGATCAGCCATTCTTTGGGTTGCAGCCTCCAGGGCTGGATGGTCAAAGCGAACCGCTCGCGCGTGTCGAAGACTTAGCCGCCTATTTCGCGGCCCAGATCCGCGCTTTCAGGCCCAATGGTCCTTACATTATCGCCGGCTATTGCGCCGGCGGGCCCATCGCTTTCGAATTGGCGCGACAACTTCTACGGGACGGGGCCGCGGTTGAATTTGTCGCCTTGTTCGGTAGCCCTTTTCCGACTTGGTACCGGCCCCTCCCCCAAATTCGCCTCCGCCTGGCTATTCAGATTGAACGCCTGCTCAGAAATGCTCGGGCGATGGCCTCGCTGTCATTCCGTGAACAGCGCTTCTACATTGCCGAGCGATTGCGCAATATCAGGGCAGAGCGAACTCCTGACGCTTCCGTCGAAACAGACCCTGCGTTGCTTCACCGTGAAAAAGTTGGACGCATTACGCGCGCAGCCCTCCCTCATTATGAGCCCGGTCTTTTTATGGGACGGCTGATCGTGTTCTTGCCGGAGCAGTGGGTCTGTCCCGACAAGGTGAGGAGGCAGTGGCGATCGGTCGCACAATTCGCTGAGGAATATTTTGGCCCCGAAGGCTGCACCGGCGACAGTATGCTTCGCGAACCACACGTGTGTGCGTTTGCCGATCTTCTCAAGCAGTGCAGCAACAGCAACGCCTCCATAAAAGCACAGCAGTCCCCGCAGGCAAGCGACAGCATCTGTTCTCCAAAAGTGGAAATGGCCGGTTGTCACTAAACCTCTTTACAGCGTAGAAGATTTTTCACAGTCGTTCGTACTCTCAAACACGGCACTCCCTGAAACGCGAGTTTCCAAACGGCAGCCCTTATGAACACAAAAACGACTCGTTCAAGTCACAACATCATTCATGAATTATGGCCGCGAGACTTCGGCCTCTTGCTTTTGAACATCAGTTTGCTTCTGACAGCCTTTCTCCCAGCCAACTCGCAGGCAGACGGCCCTGCCCAGAATCCCGCAGTCGCGCCGGTGTTCAGCGGCCCTGTCATTAGTATCGATCAGTTCCAGGTTCAGCTCCGGGGTGAGCCCAATAACTCTTACCGGATTCAAACTTCGACTGATTTGATCCATTGGATAACTGTCACTACTCACCGGGCTTCCGATAATGGCACCGTCAACTTTACCGATCCACACGCTGGGAGTTTCAGCCAGCGCTTTTACCGAGCTCTCACCGCCCCATCTCTCGTGTCTCCGCAGATCAACGCGCAGGCAATGGCTGCTTCTCGACAAGATCGAGTCCTCATCAAGCCCAAAGTCGGGGCAGACCTGGCTCTGTTGCACACCATCCTCGGCACCCAGGTTCTGCGTACCTATCCGGCGATTGGCAACTTGCAGGTGCTCCAATTGCCGGCGGGCAGCACCGTCGCTGCTATTATCGGCGCTTATCAGGAAAGCGGACTGGTCGAGTACGCCGAACCCGACTTGCTGATCCATGGGCTTGTGTCGCCAAATGATCCCTATTTCAGCGACGGCTCATTGTGGGGACTCCACAACATCGGCCAGGCTGGCGGCAAATCCGACGCTGACATCGACGCGCCGGAAGCCTGGGACATCCTCCATGACGCGTCGAACGTCATCGTCGCCGTCATCGATACCGGTATCCGCGCTACGCATCAAGACCTCGCGGCGAATCTGTGGGTCAATCCCGGCGAAAGCGGCACGGATTCTTTTGGTTTGGACAAGCGCTTCAACGGCAAGGACGACGATGGCAATGGTTATATCGACGATGTGAATGGCATCAATGCCCTTCTTGGCCAGGGACCTCCGATCGACGATCACGGTCATGGCACACACGTGGCCGGAATTCTTGGCGCCGTGGGCGGTAATGGAGTTGGCATTGTGGGCGTCGCCTGGCGAGTGCAAATCATGGCGCTGAAGTTCCTGGATGTCTTGGCCAACGGCTCCGTTTCGGACGGTATCGAGTGCATCGATTACGCCCGAACCAAAGGGGCCAAAATTATCAATGCCAGTTGGGGCTGGTACGGGGAGAACTCTTCCGCCCTCCGTGACGCGATTCAAAGTGCCGGAAACACCGGCATCATCTTTGTCGCTGCGTGCGGAAATAGCGCGATTAACAACGACACAAACCCACTTAACCCCGCAAGCTTCAATCTCGACAACATTGTTGCAGTCGCGGCCACGACTCGAGCCGACCGCTTGGCCAACTGGTCGAGTTACGGTTCGACTACGGTGGATCTCGGCGCGCCGGGAGAGGAAATTCTATCCTGCGGGCACACCAATGATATGAGTTACAGATATTGGCAGGGCACGTCCATGGCAGCACCGCATGTCGCTGGAGCGTGCGCGCTCCTGCGAGCAAAGTATCCGTCCGACGGTTACCTCGAGATCATCCATCGGCTCCTGTCAGCCACAGACCCACTTCCTGATTTGGCGGGTAAATGCGTCACCGGTGGACGGCTGAACCTCCAAAGGGCACTTGCGTCCACCGATGAAATCGTTATCACGCTATCTGAGGCCGATCCGCAAGCCTTCGAAGCGGAAGCGAAGCCAGGTGTCATTCGCTTTTACCGAACGGGCGATCCGTCACAACCAATTGACGTCCGGTGGAGTTTTTCGGGTACCGCCATCAACGGCTCCGATTTCCGGGAACTGCCGACTACCAGCCCTTTCCCGTACGGGAATCAAGCGAATCTCACGATTGTACCCATCGATGATACAGAAGTGGAAGGAACTGAAACAGTGACCGTGACATTGCTGGATGGCCCGGGCTATCGGGTCGGTTCGCCCAGCAGCGCCACAGTCACAATTATCGACAACGACCAACCGCCCCTCGAACCAGTAGTCATTACGCTCTCCGAGGCCGATCCGCAGGCATTCGAAATGAGAGCGGACCCGGGTGTGATTCGCTTTCACCGAACGGGCGACGCTTCACAGCCGCTGCCTGAGGTCCGGTGGAGGTTTTCGGGTACCGCCGTCAACGGCTCCGATTTCCAGCAACTGCCCACCGCCAGTCCTTTCCCGACCGGCTCCGATGCCGACCTTACTATCATACCTCTTGATGATACAGAATTTGAAGGCAATGAAACTGTGACTGTTACCCTGGTAGAGGGCCCAGGCTACCGCGTGGGTTCGCCCAGCAGCGCTACAGTCACCATTTTCGACAATGACCTGCCGTTACCCATCGTCAGTGTCACCGCTTCGGATGCGAGCGCGTCCGAGAGCGGAGATACCGGCACGTTCACCATTGCGCGTACCGGGGATACCACCCCTGCGTTAGTAGTCCCTTACACAATCACCGGCACGGCTACCAATGAGACGGATTACGAAAGGTTGCCGGGTTCTGTAACAATACCGGCAGGCTCCAGTTCGGCTCTCGTTGTGGTGACTCCTGTTGACGACGGCCTCATTGAAGCCAGCGAAACGGTCACTCTCACGATCTCGCCCAATGGTGCCTACACTACTGGTTCGCCTAATACCGCAACCATTACGATCGCGGACAACGACCAGCCGCCACCATTGCCTGCCGTCACGGTTACCGCGCCCGATGCGAGCGCTGCGGAGCCGGCCAACACGGGCACGTTCAGGGTCACGCGCACCGGCAGCACCGCTTCGTCTTTGACGGTCAATTATACGCTCGGCGGCATGGCAGAGAACGGCACGGATTATCAGAGATTATCGGACTCGGTGACTATCCCCGCCGGCTCGAGTTCGGCGAATATTATCGTCAATCCAATCGACGACTCGGCTGTGGAAAACACTGAGACAGTTATCCTTACGATAGTCGCCAGTGCTGCGTATACCACGGGTTCGCCTAACAGTGCCACGGTCACTATCGCCGACAATGACCAACCGGCGCCTGCTCCAGTAGTGAGCGTGGTGGCCAGCGATATGCTGGCAGGGGAAATCGGTCCTGACACAGGTGCGTTCCAGATCAGTCGCACTGGCAGCACCAACGCCGCTGTTACTGTGCGGTTCGCGTTGACAGGCAGCGCGCAGAACGGCGTCGATTATCAGAGACTCCCATTGTCCGTGATCATTCCGGCAGGTCTCCGTTCAGCGACAGTTATCGTGACGCCCATTAATGACGGATTCATCGAACTTCCGGAGACAGTGATTCTTACGCTGTCGTCGGATCCGGCATACGATATCAACCTGCTCTCGAATACGGCCACGGTGGTCATCAGCGATGGATTGTGAGCCACGACTCAGCTTCGTTTTGAATTAACGATCGTAGACACGCCCCAATTCACACTGCTCACGAATTGAGAGAACCAGCGGGTACTAACTCCTTCAGCAACACAGCTGAAACGAGCTTCATTTAAGAAACACTATGCATGCACAAACCAATTCAAACCGGGAAAGTTTATGAACAAACAAGTAATTCACTCATGTAACAACACTGTCCGTCGCATGCGGAGACGCGTCGGCACGCTTCTCTTTAACGTCGCCTTTCTTGTCGCGCTCTCACTGCCGGCGTTTGCGCAGGGCGGGGCGGCCTTCCGCTCAGATCGTATTCTGGTTAAACCGAAAGCCGGCGCGGACCTGGCAAATCTGCATGCGCTTCTCGGCATCCAGGTGCTGCGCGCCTATCCAATGATAGGCAACGTGGAAGTGCTTCAACTTCCAGCAGACACTCCCGTCGGTTTCGCGATCGCGCTTTATCAGCAGAGCGGATTGGTGCAGTACGCCGAACCGGATTTTGTGGTTCACGCTCTCGTTTCGCCGAACGACCACTTCTTCGGCGACCTATGGGGGCTCAACAACATCGGTCAATTTGGCGGCAAGCCCGACGGTGACATTGACGCGCCGGAAGCCTGGGACATTCTCCACGACGCGTCCGACATCATCGTTGCTGTCATCGACACGGGCATCCGCGCCACACACGAAGATTTGGCAGCCAATCTGTGGGTCAACCCCGGGGAAAGCGGCACGGACTTTTTGGGCCTGGACAAGCGCTTCAACGGTAGAGACGACGACGGCAACGGTTACATCGACGACGTGAATGGAATTAATGCCATTTACGGCTTGGGCTGGCCTATCGACGACCATGGTCATGGTACGCACGTTGCCGGAATCGTTGGGGGTGTTGGCAACAACGGAGTCGGTGTTGTAGGCGTCGCCTGGCGAGTGCAAATCATGTCGTTGAAGTTCCTCGACGCTTTGGCGAACGGCGCCATTTCCGATGCCATCGAGTGCATCGATTACGCCCGCAGCAAGGGAGCCAAGATCATCAACGCCAGTTGGGGTTGGTACGGAGAAAACTCTTCTGCTCTGCGTGACGCGATTCAAAGCGCGGGAAATGCGGGCATCATCTTTGTGGCCGCTTGCGGAAATAGCACGATCAACAACGACACAAATCCCCTTAATCCAGCAAGCTTTGATCTCGACAACATTGTTGCAGTCGCAGCCACGACGTGGAACGACGAAATAGCGACCTGGTCGAGCTACGGCGCGACCACGGTGGATCTCGCTGCACCGGGCGAGAGTATCCTCTCCTGCGCGCACACTACTGATTCAAGCTACAAGTACCTGAGCGGCACCTCCATGGCCACACCCCATGTGGCCGGCGCCTGTGCGCTGCTGCGATCGCGTTATCCAGCCGACACTTATCGCCAGACTATTGACCGCATTCTTTCAACTACCGACCCGCTGCCCAGTTTGGCGGGCAAGTGCGTCACTGGCGGTCGGCTGAATCTGCAAAAGGCTCTTTTGGGCACTAATGGGATGACTGTCAATTCTGCTGTTGGGCCGCTCGCCAGCCCTGCGGCAATCACTGGAGTAAGATAATGCGCTACCGGGAAATCCTTCAACAGTTGGAGCGAAAATCCTGCACCTGGCTCGTCACAGGTGCCGCCGGATTTATCGGCTCAAGTCTTGTCGAATCGCTCCTGAAACTTAACCAAAGGGTCGTCGGTCTGGATAATTTCTCGACTGGCTACAAGAAGAACCTGCTCGACGTCCGGCAAATCGTCGGTCTTGACGCATGGGAAAACTTCTCGCTGATTCAGGCCGACATCTCAGATCTCAGTTCCTGTAGACGCGCCTGCGCTGGAATTGATTTCGTCCTGCATCAAGCGGCTTTAGGTTCGGTGCCGCGCTCTATCGCCGACCCCATCGCGACAAATCAGAGCAACGTCACGGGATTCCTCAATATGCTTCGCGCAGCCAATCAGGCGTCTGTGAAGCGTTTCGTCTTTGCTTCCAGCAGCTCGGTTTATGGCGATCATCCCGTTCTGCCCAAGGTCGAAGATGTGATCGGCAATTGCCTTTCTCCATATGCCGTCTCGAAGCGTGTCAACGAGTTGTATGCACTGGCCTTTTCGAAGTGCTATGGCATGGAATGCATCGGCTTGCGCTACTTCAATGTCTTTGGTCCACGCCAGGACCCTGGAGGCGCCTATGCAGCCGTCATCCCGAAGTGGATCGCGGCTATGATCGAAAACCAGCCCGTTCATATCAATGGAGATGGCGAAACGAGCCGCGATTTCTGTTACGTCGCCAATGTCGTCCAGGCGAACCTTCTGTCTGCTCTCAGTCAGAATGGTCAGGGGCTGAATACGGTCTATAATGTGGCCGTGAGTGGGCGGACTACGCTGAACCAACTCTTTGGCACGCTTAAAAACCACTTGCTGCCGAACTACCCACACCTTGAAAATCTTACGCCGCATTACTTCCCGGCCCGCGCGGGAGACGTGCGCCATTCCCAGGCTGACATCAGTAAAGCTCGAGAGTTGCTCGGCTATGAGCCGACTCATCGCATCGAAGAAGGTTTAGACGAAACCTTGCGTTGGTACACGGCAAATCTTCTCCGAATTCAGCCCGTAGAACAGATCGGGAGTTTCACTTCAAAACCCACTGCGCCCGACGCAGACACTGCTCTCGTGCCAATGCGTATCTGAGCGCCCGGCCGGTTCTTATCCACTCAATCGAACTTTTACTGCGGAAGTGTCGCCACATTTCGCCGCTCCCTTACTCCCTCTACCACCTCCGGTAAGGTTCACTTCCGCCAAGAGACACATGCCGAACCGCAACTACAGCCGCGATGCGATGATTCTCCTCGCCGAGGATGATGAAAACGACGTTGTCCTGTTTCGCCGCGCCCTCGAACAAGCCGGCATTCCTAATCCCGTAGAGGTTGTTCGAAACGGCGAGGAGGCGATCGCATATCTCAAGGGAGAGGGAAAGTTTTCAGACCGCGCCAAATTTCCCCTCCCCGCACTGTTGCTCCTGGACTTGAACATGCCGCGCGTGGACGGGTTTCAGGTTCTAAAATGGATTCGCAGCCGACCGGAACTGGATGCTCTGCGTGTCATTGTCCTGACAGTTTCGCGCGACATTTACAATGTCACACGCGCCTATCGCTACGGCGCCAATTCGTTTTTCGTTAAGTCTCTCGACAGTCAGACCTTCATTCAACTCGTTGAAGCCATTCGCGGCTATTGGCTTTCAGCGGGTTTGGCTCCCCATATTTCCCCTCCAAATGGTCCCGTGATCGGCGAAGATCGAGGGACTCCTTCTCCGTAAAAGACTTCTGCAAGGCCGATTGTTGTCCCTCTGGACCCGGCCAAGTAAACGTGCTGGGGCTATTGATTAGCCGGCAGGCCGCCTGCGCATGAAGCTGCCGATGCTGTGGCCAGCATGGATTGAATACAAATAATCCCGATGCCCGCCGTAAAGACAATAGTGCTCATGCATGTAAGAGTCCGTGGCATATGTGCCCGATTTCTGCGTTTCCCGGAAGAAAGGGTCGTTAAGGGTTAATGCTGCGTGGTCTTTAAGCGACCCACCCGAAGAATACAATCTTAATCCGGAAAATTCTTTCGGGAGAACCATTCCGTCAATCGACGTCGTTATCAATGCACTGTGAGTTTATAAACAAAGGGATCGCTTTCTTTATACCTATATCGCAGTGTGCTCATCAGTGAGCCAACTCGCCCTGAGCAACACCTACAAAGTCTGGGCCGCTGACGACCTCGTCTACGGACCCATCGAACTCTCGACACTCATTCAATGGGTGCAGGAAAAACGAGTCCTCACCGATACCTGGTTGCATTCTCATCGAGATCACGCCTGGCGGCAGGCAGGAGACCTCGAGCAGTTGCGTCCTCATTTCTGCATTGCGCAAGAGGATACCGCCTTTCGCTTGCGCGAAGCGGCGGAAGGGACGCAGGTGACCGCAGATGAACTTCGGCAGTTCGGCATCTTTGCCAGTCTGTCCAACGAGCAGTTGGAGAAATTCGCTCGGTTTGGGGAGGTCTGCCGCCATCGGCCCGGAGAGATTATTCTGAAAAAGGGCGATCCAGGAGACGCGTTGTACTTTATTTTGAGCGGCGAAGTTAGAGCGCGCTTGATCGTCGCGGGCCAGGATCAAACGCTCGCTCGCATTCCAGCGGGGGAGTTCTTCGGCGAGATGGCTATGTTCGCGCGCACGCTTCGCTCAGCGGATGTCATTGCCGAAGGCCGAACTCGGTTGCTGCGCGTGAGTTCAGAGGCACTCTTGCTCGTGATCAAAGACAACCCTGAGATGGCCGCACCTGTTTTTTTCGCCCTGGCCGGCACGATGGCGACGCGCATCGCCGACGCGAACCGCAAGGTCGAGCAGGAAGTCGCAGCGGAGTTCACCTGGCGATAACAGGGCCCCGCCCGAACCGCCCAGCCCACGTTCCCTTTACCAGTCGCCTACGCTTCCATCCCTGTGGAAAACGCGTTGCGCCATCTCCTGTTGGAACGGATGCTTCTTTACGGCTTTCTCATTGATGGAAATGCCGAGGCCGGGCCGTGTGTTTGGCCGCACAATGCGCCCCTTTCGCTCCACGGTAAATCCCTCCTCCACCACCTCCTGCCGCCAGGGCACGTCGTCGTGGACGGTCTCGCAGATGATGTAGCTCGGCTGCGAGAAACCGAATTCCAGCGAGGCCGCGGTGCTCACCGGTCCCTGCGGGTTATGCGGCGCAAGCGCAATGCGGTGCGCGTCCGCCAGCGCGGCGATACGCCGCGCCGCGGTGAAGCCGCCACAATGCGTGAGATCGAGTTGGCAAATTTCGCAGGCACGCGCCTCGAACAACTCACGAAAAGCTTCGAGGTTCGTCACCCGTTCGCCGGTTGCGACGGGTGTGGTGAGCGCTGCGTTGATCTTGGCAAGACCTGCAACACATTCGGGCCAGCAGGGCTCCTCAAAGAAATAGAGCCCGTAACCATCGAGCGCTTTGCCGAACTTCAATCCCATTGCCGGCGAAGGACGCGCGTGGCAATCCACCATGATGTCAATATCATCACCCACCGCTTCGCGCATCGCCGCAACGCAAGCTTCCGCGGCTTTCACCGGCTTCAAGCCTTCGACAGGCATCGTGCTCGGCACAGCCATGCTCTTGAACGCCGTGAAGCCGTCCGCGACCGCGGCCCGCGCGAGATCCCCGAAGCGCTTCGCGTTGTCGACGGGAGTTTCGTAAAAGTCTTCCATCCGCCCGCCCCCGAGATGGCAATAGGTGCGGATGTAATCGCGCACTGGCCCGCCAAAAACTTTCGCGAGCGGCAGCCCGGCGGCCTTGCCCACGATGTCCCACAACGCAATGTCGATGCCAGAGATCGCTGTGGCGCGCACGATCCCATGCCCGTGCCAGAAGTGCTGGCGATACATCATCTGCCAGAGATGCTCCGGCCGCGTTGGATCTTCGCCGACGAGCAACTCCGCGATGTCTTCGATGGCGCCAACCACTGCGCGCGTGTGCCACTCAAGTGTCGCCTCGCCCCAGCCGACGAGACCCGGTTGGTCGGTGATGACCTTTACGAAGACCCAGTTCCGCATCCGCGCGTGGCAGACGAGCGTTTGGATTTTTTTGATTTTCACGTCAACTCACCTGGTCCCCACGGAACTCTTTTCCGAAGCGGCAATTTGCCGCGCCACCGACTCGATTAACTGCTCCAGGCCGCCCGCTGCCACAACCGCGATGGACTCCTGATAAGTGCCGATTCCGTAATTCGACGCCGGCGGCAGATACGACGCGCCCCAATCCGCCGCCACCGAAGCCACGATGATCGGCGTGCCGGGGAAACGGCCGCGCAGTTCGGTTTGCAGCAAACTGTAACTCTCCCCTTGTGTGCCGAGCCAGAACGCATCGCCCATGCGCCACAGAACGACCTGCAATGGGAACGCATCGCCACGCGGCAATTCCGAGAGTCGATGCAGCAGCCGCCGCTTGCGCTCGGACATCGCTCGACAATCGGCCGCGCGCTCGGGATTGCCGACCGCTCGTGCGGCATGCTCGTCAGCCTGGAATTGCTTCAACTCCGTTTCGACTTGTTCGGTCGTCGGCTGACCGGGGCGATACGGAAGTAGTTCGTGCCAGCGCCAGAGTTCCCAGAATCGTTTACGTTTCGCCTCGTTCGCCGGCAGCGACTCATGCGCCCATGCGCCGAGTGTTGCGCCGCTCACGACCGCGCCGGTGTAATGAAAATGCGTGCCGGCCGCCGGCAGGGCAGCGAGTGCGGAGAGTGCGGCGAAACCGAGTTGGCGCCCGTTGCGGTCTGCGACGGCCGTGTCGCCCACATAACCCTCGCGCGGGCCGAGTTCGCCGCTCGCACCTTGCAAAAAAAGGCACGGCACGCCCGTGGCCTGCTCGACAACTTCACGCATGGCCCCCACGTAGTCCGGACTGATGAGCGTGTTCTCCCACGCGAGCGTCGTCGGGTGGCACGCGTAATTCACCACCGTTGCCATCAGTTCTCCGCGGTCGTCCGTTACGCGCGCGACGAGCGCAGTGTCATCGGCCGGCACGCCAGGGTTCAAGCCGCACACAAATCGTTTCTTCTCTCCGTCGAAAAAATCGCGGTGAGCAGCCAGGTTGCAACGGCCCTGGCCATATACGATGCCCGCTGGGGCAAGCCGACTGACGCATTCCTTCACCAGTTCCGCCGCGCGCTCCGCGACGGAGCGCAGATAGCCGGGAATCAGGTCGCCGCCTGGCAATGACGCGCGTTCGAGTCCCATCAAACCTGCGCCGTGCGTGTGTGAGAAGACAACGAGGATGGTTTCCTTCGGCTGGCCGCTGGCTTGGGCAACATGCGTGACAAATTGCTCGTGTTCCACGGAACCGAGCACGCAATGATCGAGCGCGAGCAGGATTTGTCGCGTCTCTGGCGAAGAGACGCGCTCGTCCGCTGCGCCGAACACCGCTACCGTGGCCCGCAACGGCCGATGCACGCCCGTCGCGCGCTCGTGCTTCGCCGCGCCCCACATGCGGTGGTAGATGCCAACGGGCGGTGTGATGTCAGCCCAGGCGAGCGCGAACTGACAGCGACTCTGCGGCGTATTTACTTCAGTAATGGACGGCTGCGGCATGGCTGCGATTTTGGACTCGGGACAATGCTTGTTCAACGATTGTGCCTTCCGGCTTGAGAAGCAACCAAAAGAGCGCGCCGATCACATAGAGCGATCCAAACACGACGAGCACCGCATCCCAACTCCCGAAGCGCACCAGCAGCCACGGCACTACGATAGGGAAAATCCACGCGCCGAAATTGCCCATCATGTTCATGGTCGCGTTGACGGTCGCCACGTGTGATCCGCCCATGTCGATCGTCATCGCGTAGGCGCATGGAGATGCGAGTGCCGCGAAGAATGACCCCGCGCTGATAACCAACACCGCCGTGAGCGCGTCCTCGAGCACCAGCGCCCAAAAAATCATGCCGGCACACGCGAACAGGCTCAGCATGCTCATCCATCTGCGCGCAAAGTCGCGGCTCGCTGTTCGTTTCAGCACCCAGTCGGACAACGCGCCACCCACCATCCCTGCGACGACGACGACGACTAGAGGCAGCATGTTCAGGAAGCCCGAATGCGCGATGCTCACTCCGCGCGTTTCCTGCAAATAAGTGGCGAACCAGCTCGTGAAAAATATGTAGCCCGCCGCGCGGAACATTTGTTGTCCGCAAAGCCACCACAGCGCAGGACTTGAAAAAAGTGCGGCCCACGGCGTGGGCAATCCCGGTACTCCTCCTCGGGTTGCGGGGAGTGTTGGCTCGTTGGTCGCCGTCTGCTTCCCCTGAATCAGTCGAAATTCCGCTTCATTCACCGAAGGGTGCTCGTCCGG
>Ga0193697_1000057_pt1 | contig 42281 bp, 34 predicted proteins | sample L3m2metaG_FD_145073 | JGI IMG/M metagenome (GOLD analysis project Ga0193697, IMG submission 145073) | Soil microbial communities from a riparian zone of the East river system, Colorado, United States - L3m2 | ecosystem: Environmental > Terrestrial > Soil > Riparian zone | place: USA: East River...
CGACTGGCGAGGACGATCTTCTGGAGCAGCCACAGTCCCGCGATCGCGATCAGCGAGACGAGGAGGTGCATCTGCAGCGCGGGACTCAGACCGAGACGTTGTTCTAGCCAGTCGCTCACGGCTCCCAAGGTATTATGTTAGGCGACCGTGGAGCAACTCCTCGTCCTGCGCGACCTCGCGGTCATTTTTGCCGGCTCGCTGCTGGTGATTCTGGCGTTCCACAAACTCAAGTTGCCGGCGCTCCCCGGTTTCATCGTCGCCGGGATGATCCTCGGTCCCAACGCGCTGGGGCTCGTCTCCGATCCGCACCGCGTCGAGAGCCTCGCCGAGGTGGGCGTGATCCTGCTCCTCTTCACGATCGGGATCGAGTTCTCGCTCAGCCGTCTCAAGGAGATGGGCCGTCAGGTGCTCGTGGGGGGTCTCGGGCAGATGGCGTTCACGGTCCTCGCGACGGTGGCCGCCGGCATCGCGTTCCTGCCGAGCTGGCGAGTGGCGTTGTTCCTCGGCTTTCTCATCGCCCTGTCGAGCACCGCCATCGTCCTCAAGGGCCTGACCGACAAGGGCGAGATCGACGCGCCGCACGGCCGCCTGGCCACGGGGATTCTGATCTTCCAGGACCTGTGCGTCGTCCCGATCATGCTGCTGCTCCCCTTCCTGGCGGGGACGGCGGGCGGTGGGGCGCTCGGCTTGGCGCTCGCGCTCGGCAAGGCGACGCTCGTCGTCGTGGGCGTGCTCGTCGCCGCGCGGACCCTGGTCCCGCGGGCCCTCGCGGAGATCGTGAAAACGCGCAGCCGCGAGCTCTTCCTCATCGCGGTGATTCTGATCGGGACGCTGACGGCCCTCGGCACGGCAGCCGCGGGCGCATCACTGGCGCTCGGCGCGTTCCTCGCGGGACTCGTAATCTCGGAATCGGACTACGCGCACCAGGCGATGGCCGAGCTAGTGCCGTTCCGCGACATCTTCATTTCGCTGTTCTTCGTCGCGGTCGGCATGCTGGTGCAGCTCGACACCGTGCGGGAGCATCCCCTGCTGACGTTCGGAGGCGTCGCCGTGATCATGGGCGGCAAGTCACTCTCCGCCGCAGTGGGCCCCGTCTTGATGGGCTACGCGGGGCGCGTCGCGCTGCTCGCCGGGGTCGCCGTCTCGCAGATCGGGGAATTCTCGTTCGTGCTGGCGGAGTCGGGACGCGAGGTGGGACTGCTCCCGAACGGCGTGTACCAGCAATTCCTCGGTGTGGCGGTCGTCTCGATGCTCGTGACGCCGTTCCTCCTTCAGAGCGGACCGGTGCTCCTCGACAAACTGGAGCGGCTCGTACCGCTTGACCGGCTGCTGCCGGGCTTTCGGCCAAAGGGGTTCGCGCCGGTCGAGGATCCGGTCTCCGATCACGTGGTGATCGCCGGGTACGGGCTGAACGGACGCAACCTGGCCGCCGCGCTCCGCTCGATCAACGCGCCGTACCTGATCGTGGAGCTCAACGCGCAAACGGTGCGTCGCGCGCGCACGGAGGGGGAGCCGGCGTTCTACGGCGATGCGACGCGCGAGGAGATCCTGCGCGCGCTCGGCATCGACCGCGCGCGGCTGTTCGTGATCGCGATCTCCGATCCGTCGGCGACGCGCAGCATGGTGCGGGTGGCGCGCGGCATGAATCCGAAGCTGCACATCATCGCGCGGACGCGGTACGTGGTCGAGATCCCGGAGCTGACGCGGCTCGGCGCCAACGTCGTGATCCCCGAGGAGTTCGAGACGTCGATCGAGATCTTCGCGCGCGTGCTGGCGCATTACAACGTGCCGCGCGATGAGATCGACCGGCTCGTCGCCGAGATCCGGGCGTCGCATTACGAAGCCCTGCGGCCCGGCGCGAAGCCGAGGATCACCCTCTCAGGCATGCTCGGCGCGATGCCGCAGATGCACGTCGAGCGCATCCCCCTCGCGCCGACCGCGCCGGCGGTCGGGCAGACGCTCGCCGCCACGGGGCTGCGTTCACGCACGGGCGCCCTGGTGCTCTCGGTACGCCGGGGCGAGAGCGACATCGCGACGCCTGACGCGCAGTTCCGCCTGGCGGCCGGGGACGTCCTCGTCGTCGTCGGTCAGCGGAACCAAATCAAGGCCGCGTACAAGCTGTTGACGGGCACAGAGCCGGCGTAGCAACCCCTTCCCCTTCAACACCCTGCCAACGGCCGTGATACGCATCACGGCCCCCCGGTCGCACAGCGCGTTGAGTGAGGCAGCGCCCCCAACAGCCTACCGCAAAAGCGGTCCCAAGAAAGCTTCTCTCAAGGGGGGGCTATGCAACATTCGTCTCGCCTCGCTGCCGTTAGTACGCTGCTCACGCTTACACTCATCAGCTGCGAGCAACGAGCGGAGAGCCCGCTCGGACCCGCGCAGGCTGACCTTTCACCCGCCGCGTCGGAATTCTTTGGCGACCGCCCGACCTTCCTCGCGCGGTTTCCTGACCTGCCGATGGAGGACTTCGAAGCGGGACGGGTCGCCGACGGCCGCGTCGTCGTTTGCGCGGGGCCGGTTGATCCGACCGGCGACAATCAGTGTTTCTTCCCAGGCGACATCGAAGCCGGGGTCCAATTCCACTCCGATCCTGTTCGCATCCGGGACGAAATCGTGCTCGTTGGGCCGACATTCATGGGGGCGTCGTCGAAGGGCATCGCCGCCAATGTGTTCACGGATGCCTTCACCATCGACTTTACCGGCGGGGGCGTGACTGCAGTCGGTATGGATCTGATTTCGTTCGTCGTCGATGACGTCTGTCAGATCGAGGTCTTCGGGGCGAATGGTCTGATCACCTCCACCGCGGCGCCGTGCACCAACGCAGGGTCCTTCTGGGGCGTGACGTCCAGTGAGGCGATCACGCGCATCCGGATCCTTGCGCCCACCGAACAAGCCGAAGGCGTCGACAACATCTCGTTCGGCGGGGGAATCGCCCCACCCATCAATCATTCTCCCGCGGCAGACGCCGCCGGCCCCTACTCGAGTGATGAGGGCTCGGCCATCCTGTTCGATGGGAGTGCCTCGTCCGATCCGGACGGCGATCAGCTGACGTATGAGTGGGACTTCGGCGACGGCAGCCCACACGGCACGGGCGTGATCCCGAGCCACGTCTACGCCGACGACATCGCCGGCGGTTATGTGGTCACACTCACGGTGAGGGACGCGGGCAACCTGGTCGGCACCACCACCGCCACGGCAACTGTCGCCAACGTCGGGCCCAGCGTCGGTCCGATTGCCGCTCCCGTCGATCCGTTGGCGGTCGGCGCTTCCGTGACCGCTGACGCGAGCTTTAGCGACCCCGGCGTGCTCGACACCCACACCGGGACGATCGACTGGGGCGACGGCACCTCTTCGAGCGCCTCGGTGAACGAGGCCAACGGGTCGGGCTCGGCGAGCGGCACCCACGCGTACGCCTCGTCGGGCGTCTACACGGTAACGCTCAGCGTCACCGACAAGGACGGCGCGGCCCAGCAATCGGTCTTCGAGTTTGTGGTCGTGTTCGACGTCGAGGCCGGCTTCGTCACCGGCGGCGGCTGGATCAACTCGCCGCCCGGGGCGTACGCTGCTGCCCGGGGGCTCGTGGGCAAGGCGACCTTCGGCTTCATCTCCAAGTATAAGAAGGGCGCGACGACGCCGAGTGGCAACACGGAATTCAACTTCAACATCGGCAACCTGCATTTCCGCAGCACGAGCTACGACTGGCTCGTGGTCTCGGGCTCCAAAGTGCGCTTCAAGGGGTCCGGCACAATCAATGGCGCCGGGGACTTCGCATTCCTGCTCTCGGCAGTCGACGGCCAGGTAAGCGGCGATGAATCCGACGCGTTCCGAATCAAGATCTGGAACAAGAGCACCGGGGTCGTCGTCTATGACAGCGAAATGGGGCGCGGCGAGGGCGCGCCGGCGACTACGGTCCTCGGCGGGGGGAGCATCGTGATTCACAATTAGGGGAGACGCTGGAGGCAACCGGGCGGTAGAGGCGATGACCTCTACCGCCCGTGTGCTCAAGGGCGCCGATGGGGATGATCGGGGAGCCGCGGTTGCGGCGGTAGCAGTGGTTAGCCGAGTCCCCGCCGGTCGAGACTTCGATACTGAATCGCCTCGCTCACGTGCTTCGGCTCGAGCCCCGCCGCGCCATCCAAATCCGCAACGGTTCTCGCGATCTTGAGAATCCGGTGATACGCCCGCGCCGATAACCCCAGGCGCGTGATCGCCGTCTTGAGCAACGCGTCGGCGCCGTCGGAAACCCGGCAGTGGGCGCGAATGTCGCGCGGCGCCATGTGCGCGTTGGCGTACACGCCCGGCCGGTGCGCGAACCGGTCCCGTTGCACGACCCGCGCCCGGTCCACGCGCTCCCGCACCGCCGCGCTTGGCTCGCCCGCGCTCTCCCCAGAGAGCGCGCGGTACTTCACGGCGGGGACCTCGAGGTGCAAATCGATCCGGTCGAGCAGCGGGCCCGACACGCGGGCGAGATAGCGCTGCACGCCCGCCGGCGCGCAGGCGCACGAATGGTGCGGGTCGCCGAACCAACCGCACGGGCACGGGTTCATCGCCGCGGCCAACATGAAGCGCGCCGGATATGAGAGGCTCATCGCCGCCCGCGCGATCGTCACCACGCCGTCTTCCATCGGCTGCCGCAAGACTTCAAGGACGTTTTTGCGGAATTCGGGCAGCTCGTCGAGAAAGAGCACGCCGCCGTGCGCGAGACTCACCTCGCCGGGACGCGGATACGACCCTCCGCCGATCAAGCCGGCATCCGAGATCGTGTGGTGCGGCGCGCGGAAGGGCCGCCTGGCCACGAGCGATTCCCCGAGCGGCAACGTCCCCGCCACCGAGTGGATCTTCGTGGTCTCGAGCGCTTCATCGAGGCTCATTCGGGGAAGGATCGTCGGCAGGCGCCGCGCCAGCATCGTCTTCCCTGAACCGGGCGGGCCCACCATGAGGATGTTGTGCCCACCCGCGGCGGCCACTTCGAGTGCGCGCTTGGCGTGCGCCTGGCCTTTGACCTCGGCGAAGTCCACGTCGTCCTGCGCCCGCTCGGCAAAGAGCGCGGCCACGTCTACGGCCGCGCTCGTCAGCTCCGTCCTGCCATCGAGGAAGTCCGCTATCTCGGCCAGGCACCCCGCGCCGAGGACGCGGAGGCCGTCCACAACGCCCGCTTCTGGAAGGTTTTCGCGAGGGAGAATCAGCGCCTCGACCCCGGCCGCGCGCGCGGCCAATGCAACCGGTAGGGCTCCCCTGATCGGGCGGACCGCGCCTTCCAGGCCGAGCTCGCCGAGCACCGCGATCTTGCCCAACCGTTCTCCATTTAATTGCTCGGTCGCGGCAAGTATGCCGAGCGCGATCGGGAGATCGAAGGCGGAGCCCTCTTTCTTGATGTCGGCCGGGGCCAGGTTGATCGTGACCCGTTTCAGGGGAAACGTGTACCCGGTGTTCGCGAGGGCGGCTGACACGCGGTCACGGCCTTCCTTGACCGCGCCCTGCGGCAATCCGACCGTCACGAAGGTGGGCAGCCCGTTGGCGATGTCGGTCTCGACGTCGACCAGGTAAGCATCGATGCCGAGCACAGCGGCGGAACGGACGCGGGCGAGCACAGGACGACAGTACTGACGAGACTCGCCTGCGTGATAGGCAAAAAGCCGCGCCGAGGCTCTTATGGACTCCGCGCGGCGATCCCCGCCATCAGGTTGGAAACGAAGTCTTCAACTTCACCGTCGCTACTCTGTCCCGGCTCGTAGTCGATCCGCACCTTGAAATAGGTCCCCCGCATCGAAAACAGGTAGAAATGCGTCACCCCAGGCCGGCGTTGTTTCACCATGAGCAACGCCAGGTGGGTACCGGGCCCGTCCGTGGACACCCCGGGGACCATGGCTGTCGTATCCCGAACGATGGTGAGCGAGTCGTAATAGCCGCGCTCGAGAAATGCCGGGATCGCGGCTCTGAAGTCGCGGACCTCGGAGGCTACCGCCTCGCGGGCACAGGCGTCGACACACGACCCGACCCGCGAGGGGATCGGGTAGACGTAGAGATCTGCCACCATCCTGTTGGGGCCGAGGAATCGGTATCCGAAGCCGGCGCTCGCCGGCTTGAACACCGTGGTTTCGGCGATCGCGTAGCTCCCCACGTGTTCGGGAATCGTTAGGCCCGGCTGCAACGGTTCGGGTGTCGGGGAAGAAGCTGGAGACGGGGGGCGGCAGGCGGCCGTCATGGCTATCGCCACCGCGATGCAGCATAGGTTTCTCATTGGAGCCTCCCTGGGCGCCACGTGGAGACCGGGGTGTGCGTATTGGAAGCTAGCGCCAACTGGTGTCGGCGGCGCAACTTGTCCCTTACCCTAATTTCGACTGGTGACTTGGCCCGTGGCGTTCCTCCTTAGCCCTCGCTGGTTGGTGGTTTGCACTGCCTTCACGGCTGCCGGCTGTTCCCCGCAGCGGGGAGGCCAGGCGCCCAAGGTGCCCGTCAGCGTGGCTCGCGTGGAACAGCGCTCCGTGCCCTACCAGATCGGGGCGACTGGCACCGTCGAACCGATGCGGACCGTGGACGTCACGTCGCAGGTGAGCGGCTCCCTGTTGCGCGTGCACTTCGCGGAGGGAGACGAAGTGGGCGCGGGCCAGGTGCTGTTCGAGATCGACCCGCGGCCCTACCGGGCGGCCGCGCAGCAAGCAGAGGCAACCCTGCTCCGCGACCTGACACAGGCTGTGAATACGGCTCGCGACGCCGAGCGGTACCGGGTGCTCGCGCAGACCAACACCGTCACGCAGGAAGATTATGAGCAGAAACGGGCGGCGGCCGACGCGTTCGCGGCGACCGTCCAGGCCGATTCTGCCTCTCTGGCGGTCGCTCGGCTCAACGTGGAGTACGCGACGATCCGCGCGCCGATCAGCGGCCGCACGGGCCGGTTGGAGCTGCACGAAGGGAACATCGTGCGGGCAACCGGTACCTCGCTGGTGACGATCAATCAGCTGCGCCCGATCCTCGTGCGTTTCTCCGTGCCCGCAGCGCAGATCCCGGACCTGCGGCGCCGCGCCGGGCACGAGCTTCAGGCGTTCGCGCGCGCGTCTCGCGACGGCGCGGTCCCCGCACAGGGCATCCTGTCGTTCATGGACAACGAAGTCGATACGACGACGGGCACCGTCTTGCTCAAGGCCCGCTTCCCGAATCGCGACGGTGCGCTGTGGCCCGGCGAGTTCGTGGAGGTGACACTCATCCTCGACATCCAGAATGACGCGGTCGTGATCCCCGCGCAGGCGGTGATGACGGGCCAGCAAGGCACATACATCTTCGTGATCACCGCCGAGGGAACCGCACAGCAGCGCCCGGTGACGGTGACGCGCACCGTCGACAGCGTAGCGGTGCTCGCCGACCACATCCCGGTCGGCACGCTCGTCGTGACCGACGGCCAACTGCGTCTGACCGCTGACGCGCGCGTCGAGATCCGGGGCGGTCCCAAGACCGAGCCGGCCCAGCAATGAGTATCTCGGGTCTCTTCATCCGGCGGCCCGTCACCACGACCCTGGTGATGTTGGGCATTCTGTTCTTCGGCCTGATGGCCTATCGCCTGCTGCCCGTGAGCGACCTGCCGAACGTGGACTATCCGACGATTTCGGTGTCGGCGGGCCTCTCGGGCGCCAGTCCCGAGACGATGGCCTCCGCCGTTGCGACGCCCCTCGAGAAGCAGTTTTCGACGATCGCCGGGATCGACGCGATGACGTCGTCGAGCAACCAGGGCGGCACGAATATCACGCTGCAGTTCAACCTGTCGCGCGACATCGACGGCGCCTCGCAGGACGTCCAAGGGGCCATCTCCCGCACGCTGCGTCAGCTCCCGCCGGGCATTCAGCCGCCGTCGTACAACAAGGTGAACCCGGCCGCCTCGCCGATCCTCTTCTACGCCCTGACGTCGAAGACGATGCCGCTGTCGACGGTCGACGAGTACGCCGAGACGTTCCTGGCGCAGCGGCTGTCGCAGGTAACGGGTGTCGCGCAGGTGCAGGTGTTCGGCGCCGCCAAGTACGCCGTGCGGATTCAGATCGATCCGACGGCGCTCGCCGCGCGCGGCATCGGCCTCGACGAAGTGAGCGACGCCATCCAGGCGGGGAATCCGAGTCTGCCGACGGGGATCCTGTGGGGTCCGCACCGCACGGTCACGGTCCGCGCCGACGGCCAGATCGAAAGCGCCCCGGAGTTCAGGACGCTGGTGATCGCCTATCGGAACGGCGCGCCGGTGCGGTTGCAGGACGTCGCCCGCGTGCTCGACGACATCCAGGACAACAAGAACGCGAGCTGGTTCGACGGCGACCGCGCGATCACGCTCGCTATTCAGCGCCAGCCCGGCACCAACACGGTCGAGGTGGCGGACGCGGTGAAGCGGCAGATGACGACGCTGATTCCCCAGCTGCCCGCGTCGGTCGTCGTCAACACCCTCTACGACCGGTCGCTCTCGATCCGTCAGTCCGTGGACGACGTGAAGCTGACGCTGTTCATCACCCTGGTCCTGGTGGTGCTCGTCATCTTTCTCTTTCTGCGCAACCTCTCGGCGACGGTCATCCCGAGCCTCGCCCTGCCCCTGTCGATCGTCGGCACCTTCGCGGTGATGTACCTGCTGGACTACAGTCTCGACAATCTGTCGCTGATGGCCTTGACCTTGTGCGTCGGCTTCGTCGTGGACGACGCCATCGTGATGCTCGAGAACATCGTGCGACACATGGAAATGGGGAAACCGGCGATGCAGGCTGCGCTCGACGGCGCCCGCGAGATCGGCTTCACGATCGTGTCCATGACGCTCTCGCTCACCGCGGTATTCATTCCCGTGCTCTTCATGGGCGGCCTGATCGGCCGGCTCTTCAACGAGTTTGCGGTCACGATCGGGATCGCGATCCTCGTCTCGGGGTTCGTGTCGCTGACGCTGACGCCGATGCTGTGCAGCCGGTTCCTGCGTCCCGCCCGCGACGAGCGGCATGGGCGGTTCTACGAAGCCAGCGAGCGCGTCTACCAGCGCGTCCTCGGCGCGTACGAACGGAGTCTGGTGTGGGTCATGGACCACCGGCCCGCCAGCCTCGCTTTCTCGTTCGCGATCCTGCTCGGCACGGTCGGGTTGTTCCAGCTCGTCCCAAAAGGCTTCATCCCCACGGAAGACACGGGCACGATTCAGGGTTCGACGGAGACGCTGGAGGGCAGCTCGTACGACGCCATGGTGCAGCACCAGCTCGCCGTCGCCGAGGTTGTTGGCCGCAATCCCTACGTCGACCACTACATGTCGCGCGTCGGGCAAGGCACCACGAATCAGGGCCAGATCACGCTGCGCCTGAAGCCGCGGAGCCAACGCCCTTCCGCCGACGAGATCGTGCGGCAACTGCAGCCCCAGCTCGCGGCGATCCCCGGGGTCAGGAGCTACCTGAGCGTGCCCCCGGTGATCCGGATCGGCGGACGCAACGCGAAGGCTCCGTATCAGTTCACGATGCAGGGCGCCGACATCGCGGCGCTATACGACAACGCGGCAAAGCTCGAAGCGAGACTGCGAACGGTCCCGATCCTCCAAGACGTTTCGACCGACCTGCAGATCAAGAATCCGCAGGCGCAGGTCCAGATCGACAGGGACCACGCGGCCCGGCTCGGTGTGACCGTACAGCAGATCGAGGAGGCCCTGTACGACGCGTACGGCTCGCGTCAGGTCTCGACGATCTACACCGACAACAACCAGTACTGGGTGATTCAGGAGTTGCTCCCCGAGTACCAGCTCGACCTCAGCGCGCTCCGCCTCCTCTACATCCGCTCCCAACAGGGGACTCTGATCCCCCTCACGTCCGTGGCGAGCGTGTCGCCGGGTATCGGCCCGCTTACCGTGAACCACAGCGGCCAGCTCCCCTCGGTGACGCTGTCGTTCAACCTGGCACCTAATGTTTCGCTGGGAGACGGCGTGAACGCGGTGCAGCGCGCGGCGGCGCAGATTCTCCCCTCCACGATCAGCACGGGATTCTCCGGCACGGCGCAGGCGTTCCAGGCGAGCCAGCAAGGCATGGTGTTCCTGTTGATCCTCGCCGTCGCCGTGATCTACATCGTGCTCGGAATCCTGTACGAGAGTTTCATTCATCCCATCACGATTCTCTCCGGACTCCCGTTCGCCGGCTTTGGCGCGTTGCTCACACTGCTGGTATTTGGGACGGACCTGAGCATCTACGCGTTCGTCGGCATCATCATGCTGGTGGGGTTGGTGAAGAAGAATGCGATCATGATGATCGACTTTGCGCTCGAGGCGGAGCGGCGCGAGGGCAAGTCACCACGCGACGCGATCCTCGAGGCGTGCAGCGTGCGGTTCCGGCCGATCATGATGACGACGATGGCGGCGTTGATGGGGACGCTCCCGATTGCAATCGGATGGGGCTCGGGCGCCGAGTCACGCAGGCCCCTCGGCCTCGCCGTGGTGGGCGGACTCGCGTTCTCGCAACTGGTGACACTGTATGTGACGCCGGTGTTCTACACGTACCTCGATGCCTTGCAGCATTGGCTGGCCCGGCGCATGGCGCCGGCACCGGTGCCGGAACCGGTCTCGGCGGACTAGCGAATCCCCACCGACACGCCGATCTGATAGACCAACATCCGGACCGGCGTCTCCACCCGCTGCACCGTAAAGCTGCCGTCGGAGTTTTCGCTGATCCCGCCCGCAGGCACATACCGCACGCGATCGTGCCGCACATCCCGCACGCCCAGGTCGAGCGCTATCGCAGTGCGGCGGCGCGAGAGGTTGATCAGCAGGCCGGTGCCGACTTGCGTCACGGTCGTGAAGCGGCCGTTCAAGACGAACACGTCGCTGTCGTAGCAGCCGCAGTAGTCGGCGTCACTCACGGAAGACCAGAAGAAGGAGCCACCCACGGTGGCGAAGCCGTACGGCCGGATCGGGCCCTGCCCCAACGTGACCTGGGGGCCGAGGGCGAGCGAGCCGATCGACGATGTCGTGGAGATGCCGTAGCCGCGATAGTCCGAGTCGTAGACCATGTACTGCCCATCGATCCGCATCCCGAGGCTCGCCATGCGGTCGAACCCCACCACCACGAAACCGGTCAACCCGGCAGCGACGTCGCCGTTGCGACGGAACTCGCCGAGCGGCTGTGCGACGACGAACGTGAGCCCGGCGCTGCCCTCGTTGCGCACCTCGCGCAGCGCCGAGCGCTGAGCGGAGAGAGTTGACGTCGCCGCTACGAGCGTGAGCGCGAATCCGATGATGCGCCGCATAAAGCCGTCCGGGTGTTGGGGGTGGTGGAACCGGGCCCCGGTAAGGCAACGGCCGTGCCATCCGCCCGGGCAGGCTGAAAAGCCCAGCCGGCGCTACGTTTCCGACGGATTCCCGGCCGGGAGGGCCCGGCCTCGTTTGACCTCAAAAGGGGACATTTGATATCCAGGGAGGGGGCGTGGCGCAGATCACGTACGACGATTTCGCCAAGGTCGACATCCGCGTGGGCCGAATCGTGGCGGCGGAGACGTTTCCGCAGGCGCGGAAACCCGCCTACAAATTGCGGATCGACTTTGGGGCCGAGCTGGGCGTGAAGACGTCGAGCGCCCAGATCACAAAGTACTACGGAGTCGACGAACTCAAAGACCGGTTGGTGCTCGCGGTCGTCAACTTCCCGCCGCGGCAGATTGCCACGTTCTTCTCGGAAGTTCTGACCCTTGGCGTGATGCTCGGGGAAGGCGACATCGTGCTCGTTCAGCCCGATCGCGACGTCGCGCTCGGCACTCGCATCGCGTAGCGGTTTTCGACGTAGTCCGCGAGGATCTTCAGGAAGTCGGCGACAATCGCATCGCCTTTAAGCGTGACCTTCAGCGCGCCGTCCACGTATACGGGCGCGCGGGGCTCCTCGGCGGTGCCGGGGAGCGAGATGCCGATGTCGGCGTGCTTCGACTCACCAGGACCATTCACCACGCAGCCCATCACCGCGACGCGCAGCTCCTCGGAGCCGGGATAGCGCTCCTTCCACAGCGGGCGCTGCTCGCGCAGGTACGACTGGATCTGCTCCGCCATTTCCTGAAAGAACGTGGACGTGGTGCGCCCGCAACCGGGGCACGCGGTCACCTGCGCCGTGAAGCTGCGCAGCCCCAGCGACTGAAGTACCTGTTGCGCGACCTGCACCTCCTCGGTGCGGTCGCCCTGGGGCCGCGGCGTGAGCGACACGCGGATCGTGTCGCCGATCCCCTGCTGTAACAGAATCGACAGCCCCGCGGTGCTCGCAATGACCCCCTTGGTGCCCATCCCCGCTTCGGTGAGCCCGAGGTGCAGCGGGTAATCGGACAGCGCAGCGAGTTTGCGATACACATCCACGAGGTCCTGCACGCCCGACACCTTGGCCGAGAGGATGATGCGGTCGTGCGGCAGACCGACCTCTTCCGCCAGCTCCGCCGAGCGGGTCGCGCTCGCGACCATGGCATCCATCGTCACGTCGCGCGCGTCGAGGGGCTCCGGCAGCCCGGCGTTCGCGTCCATCATCTCGGTCAGGAGCTGCTGGTCGAGGCTGCCCCAATTGACGCCGATGCGGACGGGCTTCCCCTCGTCGACCGCGACCTGGACGATCGTGCGGAAGTTGTCATCGCGGCGCTTCGCGCCGACGTTGCCGGGATTGATGCGATACTTCGCGAGGGCCCGCGCGCAGGCGGGATACTTCGTGAGCAGCAGGTGACCGTTGTAATGGAAGTCCCCGATCACGGGAACGTCGACCTGGCCGACGATGTCGGGGACGGCACGCGCCGCGGCGTCGTTGTTGACCGTCACACGCACCAGCTCGCTGCCCGCCTGATGCAGAGCCCGCACCTGCGCTACCGTCGCCGCCACGTCGGCGGTGTCGGTGTTGGTCATGGACTGGACGACGATTGGATGGGTGCTCCCCACCGGCACGCCGCCCACCGAGACCGTCACGGTGGGGCGTCGAGTAGTCACCGGGAGAGAATATACAGCCGAGACAGATCTTAGAAGATCTTGTCCTGCATGACCACGCGTAGCTGCAGCGCGGTCAGCGCCATCTGGCCGACGAGCGGTCCGGCGTTGGGGTTGGTACCGGTGGCCGCGATGCGGATCCACAGCGTATCGTGCGTAAAGGCGTCGTTGATCCCCGAGCTGAGGTCACCGACGATCACCACCGGAAGGGTGCCCGGTCCTGGGATCGTGGTTGCCGGGAGGCTGAGGGCGAGGGCCGCGGGAAGGTGCGTGCTTGCGGAGTCGCTCGCGATATAGAGACTGAAGCCGATCGACCCGGCCCCAGCGCTCGTGATCAGATTCGCGGCGCCGCTGGTGATCCGCACCGAGTCGACGATCGAACTCCCAAACCCTCCCGGCAGAACGATCCGCTGCACCGTAAACGAGTCCACCGACGAGGCCGGAGGGACCGCGTAGGGCACGGTGTCATTGCCAGAACCGGCCATGAAACTGTAGACGTCCACGTTGAATATCGCGCGCCCTTCACCACAGCCCACCGAGAGGATCGCGGCGGCGACGATGAGGACGGAAGCGGTCGCTTTCATACGCGTGTCCTAGTAGAGCGAGATGGACGTGGCCATCGTGATGCCACGCTGGGTGGAGAACGAATTGCTGTGCGTCCAGAACCCGACGTCCAGACCGATCGGCCCGAGCCGGAGCCCACCACCAAACCCGAACTGCATCTTCTTGCGCTGGTCGCGCGACACGCCGCCGCGTACCGCCAGAAAACCGATCCGCTGCTCGCCGCCGACGTGGAGTACGGTGCCGCGGCCAGTGTTCACGACGTCCGCGCCGACGGTCGTGCCCGTCCCCATGTGCAGCGCTGCGTTGGCGATGTAACTGATGGGGAGCTTGGTCGTCGTTTCCACGTGGTTTCTCGCAACGGACGTGGCGATCGAATCGCCGGCGTTGTCGAAGTAGGTGGTATCGATCCGCGTATCCTGCCAGGTCAACTTGGCACCGATGTCGTTGACGCCCAGGCCGACCTCCATCGGGCCGGAAATCAGTACCACACCGACGTCGCCTCCGAACCCACGCCCGAACGAGGTGCCGATGCCGTTGTCTCGATACACCAGGGCCTCGAGTTGCGGGGTCACGGGGTTGGGGCCCGCGAACAGCGTGTCGCCTGTCGTGAAGCCGCCGGAGCCGACGGCGCGGTAGTACGCCACGCCGAAGTAGTTGCGCACGGCGGCACCCAGGTACACGCCGTCGTCGTTGTCGCTCCCTCGGCCGGTGACCCTGCCCGAGAAGCTCAGCGTCGGCGCGAACCCGCCTTGGACGAGCCCGTCGCCCAGGACGTTGTAGGTCGTGTTGGTGCGGGCCGAGTCGGCATCCTTAAGGAAGGCGCGCAGCGAATCGCCCAGCACGAATCCGATGTCGTGGTTCTCGAACCCCTGGACGCTGACCCGAAATCCCTTGATACCGATCCCCACGTCGAGGAGTCGGCTGGTGCCGCCCATTCCGAACTCATCCTCGGGGATCAACACCTGCGCGGCGCCGAGGTCCACCACGAAGGCGTTCCTGCCGACGGTGAACTCGACGTCGTTGGTCGGCGTCGGCGCTTTCTTGACCTCGAGGAAAATCGGCAGGTTGAATACCAGGTTCACGACCTCGATCGGGTTGAATGCCGATGAGTCGGGGTTGAACAACGGGTCGTCGCCGAGCTTGCTGATCGGGTGATCGTGGAAGAACTGGATGAGGCCGAGGGGCACCGGGATCGTCACCTTGGGGTTGCCGCTGCCCGGACGATCCTTCACGGCCCGATAGGCCGGATTGTAGCGCCGCAGGTTGCCGTTACGCGTCAGCGAGACACCACCCATCCCGATGCGGCGCGCGTCGAACGAGAACTGGGCGCGCGCCGGCCGGGCGGAACCAGCTGCGAGGACAGCGAGCGTGAGGGCAACGGCTGCAATTCGCACGAATTCACCTCGAAACGGGGAGAAGTGCGCCACCAATATAATGTTCGCGCCCCCAACTATTGGGCGGTGTGAGCGGCGTCACCCCCTTGCAGCGTCAGCGTCACCGTGGTGCCCCGCCCCGGCTCACTCTGCAGCGCGATCGTACCCCCCCAGCTCTCGACGAGGCGGCGCGCGATGGCCAGCCCCAGACCCGAGCCGCTCGACGTCGTCGAGAACGTCGGCTCGAACACGCGGGGCAGCACCTCCGGCGCGATGCCGCGCCCGTCGTCCGAGACGATGAGTGTCCGCCCGCCGTCCTCCACAGTGACGGTGACGCGCTTCGCCGCCGCGTTGCGCGCGTTCTCGAGCAGGTTGACGAGCACTTCCTTTACCTCGTCCTTGCGCGCGCGCGCGGCAGCGGCGCCCGCTGAGGCGCGCACCTCGAAGCGTGTCGCGCCTTTGGCACCCTTTCCCGATGCCAGCCCGTACAGCTGCACCACCTCTCGCGCCGCGGCCGCCAGGTCCACCGGTTCGAGCGGCATCTGTTCCGCCGCGGGCGCGCCGAAGCGCGAGAAGGCGCGCGCGATCCCGTCGAGCCGGTCGATCTCGACGAGGATGCGGTCGGCAGTCTCCTGCAGCGTGGCATCGAAGCTCGCGGCGCTCGCGCCCCGCTTCACGCGCTGCAGGTGCTGGATGCCGAGCCGGATGGGCGTGAGCGGATTCTTGATTTCGTGCGCGACCTGCCGCGCCATTTCCCCCCAGGCGAGGACGCGGGCCGCGCGGGTCACCGCCGTGGCGTCGTCCAGCGCGATGACGCAGCCGTCGGGCGCGGGCCCGAGCGGCGCGAGCTGCACCCGGATCTGGCGGCCGCCGATCTCGAATTCTTTCTCCTCGATCGCCTCGCCCTTCGCCTCGACGAACGCGCTCACCGCCTGCCAGACGGGACCCCACGCGGGCGCGGCCAGCGGCAGTTCGTCGCCGGGCGCGAGCGGTTCGCCCAACACCTCGGCGGCGCGCGCGTTCGCCATCGTCACGCGCAGCGCGTCGTCCACGGCGATCACGCCCGTCGCGACGTTGGCGAGGACGCGGGCCGTGCGTTGGCGCGCCTCCTCGATCGCCGCCTGGCTGCGGCGCACATCAGTCACCATGCGGTCGAAGGCCGAGAGCACCGGCTCGAACTCTCGCGGCGCGCCGGGGGGGAACGCCTTCGGCTCGCTCCCGCGGCCCAGCGCGAGCGCGGCGTCGCGCAGTGCCGCCACCGGCTCCGCCAACCCGCGTGCCGCGAGGCCGGCGAGGTACACCGCGGCGACGAGCCCGGTGAGCGTGGCCAGCACGAGGGCGAGCGCGAGGTCCTCCTGTTGGCGACGGATGCGCTCGTCGTCGAGTAGTTGCGGGGCGGCGAGGATCGCCTGCTCCCCGGCCGGCCCCCCGGCAACGACGCGGTATCCAACACGCGTCGGCCGACCGGCGGTGCGAGCGTCGGTCGTGAGATCGAGCTCATCCTCCAGGGTGAGGACGAACGCCGCCGGTGCAAGGAACGGATCGACGAGACCCAGCTCGCCCATCACCGGTGAGCTGGTGCCGACGAGGCGGCCGCGGCGGTACAGCCACAGCTCCGCATTGAGACTCCGCCCCAACTCGACGACCGACCGCGCCATCCCTTCCGGGCGGTCGCCGGCGATACCCCCCGCGCTCCCCACGGCATCGCGCAACGTCTGACGGATGAGGAGATCGCCGGAGCGGCGGGCCTCGTCGGCCAGGCGGGCGAAGCTCCACGCGGCAAAGCCGAGCACCGGCAGGACGAAGAACACCACCAGCGCCGCCGTGAGGCGGCCGCGGTAGCTCGTACGCAGCGTCGTCAGCAACGCCGGCACGCGCGGCCGCCATCCTTCCGCGACGACGAGCCCGAACAGCCACACGGCCGCGAGCAGCCCCACATCGAACAGCACGACGAGGACGCCGCGCACGAGGAGCGCCAGGGGGCCGCGCAGGTCCACGCGCACGTGCACATGGCGCACGCCCTCCGGCAGGTCGATGCGCCGTTCGCCGCGCGCCGCCCAGCCGGCGCGGCGCCACACGAGGCGAGCGCCGAGCGGCGCCGCGTGCGCCGAGCCGGCGTCCGGAAGTGAGAGCGAAATGGCGTAGGGCGGCTCGAACCCTGGGTCGCCGCGCAGGAACCGCGCGGTGCGATCGGGCGGCAGGACCCGCGTGCGTGGCCCGACGACGACGGTGAGCACGTCTCCACCGGGGAACGGCACCACGAGCACGTAGTGAACGCCGGGCGCCCACTCGACGCGCTCGATGCGCGGGCCCGTCCCCGCGGTCGTCGCCGGTGAGGCGGCGAACGCCGCCGGAACCGCGGGCTGAAGCTCGAGCGTGGCGAGTGGCAGCTCGGCGATGGGCCGGCCCCCCGGATCCCACAGCTGCAACACCGCGGGGTAGTCCTCGGCGACGAGAGGGGAGTTGACCCAGAGGAGGTAGAGGTCGCCGGCGGTCCGGGGCATCGCCCGTGCCGTGATCTGCTGACCCATCCGTTCGAGCAGCGCGACGGCGAGCTCATCGCCTTCGCGCCCGAGGCGTTGCGCATCGCGCTCGGCGAGCTGCAAACGGCCCTCGACGGCAGCGCCCCACGTGATCAAAGCGGCCGCCGTCCCGGCGACGATCGCGATCCCCGGCAGCGCCCAACGCCGCGGCGCCGGGAGGATCACGCCGCCGAGCGCGGGCAACCAAAGGAAGGTGTACCACTCCGGCCAGGCGCCGTAGGGGCTCCACAACCACAGGCCCCCCACCGCGGCGAGGGCGGCCAGGACGCATGCGGCCGGAAGCGACCACGGCACGTGGTCCGGCTCCGAGGGACCACGGACCAGCGCGGCCGCGAGCATGATGAGCGCCATCGCGGTCACGGCGAGCGCGCCCTGCCACGAGAGCCACAACGCCATGCTCACGCCTCCCGCCGGGGGCGCGATGCCGCGACCGAAGTAGCGGACCAGGTAGGGCGCAGCGAGAACCAGGAACCCCGCCGCTGCGGTGGTCCACCAGCGGCGCGGCACGCCGCGACGCCAGAGCACGCCCGCCCCGAACAACACCAGCGTCCCCACCACGAGGAGCGAGCCGGCCGATGCCCCGACGAGACCGGCCACGGGCCGGTAGAAGGTGGCCGGCGAGAAGAGACCGGGTGAGTCGACGCTGGGAGCGAGCGGCGAAGCGCGAATGAGGGCCCAGGCGCCCGCGAGCACGACGCCCCAGCGGCCTGCCCCGGGTGCGGCGGCCCCGAGCAGCAGGAGCAGCGTCACCGCGAGGGCGAGCCCGGCGCGACTCGACGCCTCATCGAGCGCGGCGAGCTTCGCGTCACCTTGGGAAGGAGAGATCGTGAGCACCGACAGCAGCGTGTCGCCGTGCTCGCAGCCGACCGGACAGATGTCGAAGACGCGCTCGTCGCGCGGGCCGAACCCGGGACTGTAGAACTGCAGACCCACGCCGTGCGCCCGCTCGAACGCGGCGCCGACGGTCCGGTCCTGATCGGGCATCGCCGGCGCGACGCTCAGCAGCACAGTCCCCACCGCGACCCCGTTCGCCGTCTGGCGCCGGGCCTCGAGCAACACGTAGAATGGAGTTATGACGGCTCGAAGTTCGGGCGCGGTGTCGGGCGTCGGCACGGAACGGTGCCGGCCGGCCCACGCGAAGAGTTGGCCATCGGGTTCGATGATGGCGATGCCGCGTTCGATCCCCATGGGCCCCGCGGCGGTGGCGCGCGCCAACTCCGCGAACGCCGCCTCGCGGGGCAGCAACGCGGCAGTCGCACCGCGCTCGGCTAAGCGGTTGGCTTGCGTCATCGCCCCGGCGAGCGTCGACTGGAGCGCGTGCGAGGCCGATGTCACGCGCGCCTCGCGGAACGCCGGCCAACAACACTGGATGCGCCCCACCTTGAGCGCACCTGAGACGAGTATCACACCGAGCGCGAGGCTCGACAGGGCCGCGGTTATGGCGAGCGGGCGAAACGGACGGCGGGCGACGAGCGCGACGGCGGCGAGCCCCGCGATGCCCGCCGCCCACGCCCAGGCGGCGGCGTTGCCGCGCAGCCATTCGGCCGCGGCGAGGGCGGCGAGCCCCCCCGCGAGTACGACATGACCACTCCCCAGCCGCAGCCGCTGCACTTGAAGGTTCTCACTCCCGAGGCCGTGCGCGCCGCCCTCGCGCGCGACTCACGTCTCCTGGTGCCCGCGGGCACCTGCGAACAGCACGGGCCCCACCTGCCACTCGGCTGCGACACGATCATCGTCGAACGTCTCGCCGACGATCTCTCGTCCGCGTTCGGCATTCTGCGCGCGCCGACCGTCGAGTACGGCGTCAACACCGCCACCAAGCGTCCCTACCCCGGCAACGCCACGGTGCGCCGCAAGACGCTGCACCGTTGGATGAACGACTTGCTGGCGTCGTGGGAGGAGGCCGGCGTGAGCGCGTTCATCATCCTGACCGCGCACGGCCACGATCCCCACCAGGAAGCCCTCTCGACCCTTCGGACGCGGCGGGCTCGCATCTTCACCGCCGACGTGTTCTCGCTCGATTTCACCGGCCACCTCGACGACCCGGCTGGTCCGGTGCACGGTGGCGAGCTCGATACATCGCTGATGCTGCACCTGGCGCCGCGGCTCGTGCAGATGCAGCTCGCCCAGGATTTCATGCTCCCCGACCGGCAGCGCGCCCGGTACCGCCGTGGCGCCACCGGCTCACTCCCCGCGCTGTCGCCCGGCTCGCTCGGCCGGCCGACGCTCGCCTCGGCTGAGAAGGGCGCGCGGCTCTACAAGATGATCTATGATTGCCTCGCCACGCGAGTTTTGGGCGCCGTCGCCGCATGAGCGCTTGCCTCCTGGTCCTCGCCATGCTGCAAGCGCCCCTCGACGAGGGCACCTTCGTCGTGCGCGAGGACACGGTCGAGGTCGCGCGCGAGTCGTTCCGACTGATGCACGGCCGGCTGACGCGCGGCGGCATCGGGTGGACGATCGCGACCACCATCCGGTACGACCGCACGCGACCGGTCGTCGTTTTGTCTCCGATCCTCGACGTCACGACCGACACGCTCCCTGCTACGCTGCAATACGACGTCGCGGACCCGCGCCAACCTGTCCGTATCCTCGGCGAGCTCGGGCGTGGGCGTTTCACCGTGCGCTTCGTCGCGCGCGCCACCGAACGGGCCCGCGAATTCCCATCGGGCGGGCGTCCGGTCGTGCTCGACGACTCCGTGTTCGCGCTCTATCTGTTCGCCGCCTGGCGCGCGACCGGCCAGGCACCCGGCCAGCTCACCGCGATCGTGCCGCGCGGGCTCCGGCGCGAGACGGTCGAAATCCAGGATCAAGGCCTCGCGACCACCACGTTGAACCACGCGCCCGTGACGTTGCGACACATCACGGTCACCGGGGGCCCCAACGTGGTGGTGCACCTTTGGCTCGACGCCGACACACGCCTGATGAAGGTAGAAATCCCCTCCCGTCGCCTTTCCGCCGAGCGTGCCCGGGATTAGGTTCCTTTTGTCTAGCCTCGAACACCCGCACGGCACGTGTCGCAGGTCGAAACCGAGCCAGGGCACCGCGCGTATGGGCTTCGACCTCACGACCATATCTCCAAGGATGCCCATGAGACACGTGTTGCTCACCGCCGGACTCCTGCTCGGCCCGGCTGTGGCGGCCGCGCAGCAAGCTCCCCAAACGCCGGCGGCCCTGTCGCTCGCAGATGCGATCGCCATCGCGCGGGATCAGAATCCCGCCTATCGCCAGGCGCTGAATAACCGCGGGCCCGCCGCTTGGGGCGTGCGAAACGCCTTTTCGAGCCTCCTCATTCCTAGTGTTACGACCGCCGCCGGGATGAGCTACACGGGCCCCGGCTCCCAGACGTTCTTGTCATCGAGCTTTACGCAGAGCGTCTCGACCGTCTCTTCCTTTTATGATCTGAGTCTGTCGTGGCAGCTGTCTGGGACGACGTTGTCGCAGCCGAGCCTCGCCAAGGCGCAGCAGCACGCCGTGGATGAAGACATCGCGGGTGCCGCGAACGCGCTCGTCACCGGTATCACGCAGCAGTACCTCACGGTGCTGCAGGCCCGCGATCAAGCCGAGGTGGCGCGCCGCATGGTGGCACGGAATGAAGAGTTCCTGAAGCTCGCGCAGGCGCGCTACGGGGTCGGCCAGGCCACGCTGATCGACGTGCGACAGGCGCAGGTGGCGCGCGGCCAGGCGACAGTCGCGCTGCTCCGCGCGGAGACCGCGGTCAGCGTCGAGAAGCTGCGCCTGTTCGAAAACATGGGCGTGGTGGCGCCGACCGACATTCAGGTCGTCCAGCTCACCGACACGTTCCCGTTGCAGACGCCGGCGTGGCAGCTCACCGACCTGCTGACGATGGCGGAGCAGCAGAACCCGGCGCTCAAGGCGCTGCGTGCGCGCGAGCGCGCGGCGGCGTGGGGCGTGCGGGCGGCGACGTCCACGTACGGCCCGTCGGTCTCGCTCTCGGCCGGTTGGTCCGGTTTCACGCAGCAGTTCACCGACGTGGACCCGATCATCGCCAGTCAGCAGACCGTCTTCGGCGCGCAGAAGACCGCGTGCGATGACGACAACGTGATTCGCAGCAACAATGGACTGTCCACGCGGGACTGCAGCGGATTCGTGTGGGGCAGCCAGAATGAAGCCGACCTGCGCGCCGCGAACTCCGTGTTCCCGTTCGATTTCACGCGGCAGCCGTTCCAGGCACGGCTCACCATTTCGCTGCCGATTTTCACGAACTTCTCGCGCACGCAACGGATCTCGGAAGTGCGGGCGCAGCACGGCGATCTCGAGGAATCGGTGCGAGCGCGCGGCCTCGCCGTACACACGGAGGTCAGCCAGGCCTTCCTGACGCTGCAGACGGCGTTCCGCACCACCGGCCTCCAGGATACGAACCGCACGGCGGCCCGCGAGCAGCTGCAGCTCGCCACGGAGCGTTATCGCGTCGGGTCCGGCACGTTCTTCGAGCTGCTCGACGCGCAGGTCGCATCACTGCGCGCCGAGAGTGACTATGTGAACGCGATCTACGACTACCATAAGGCCCTGTCCGCGCTCGAAGCCGCGGTCGGCCGGTCCTTGCGCTAACCAAAAGGAAACGAGCGAACATGTCCAAGCGGAACAAAGTGCTGCTGTTTGCCGGAGGCGCCGTGCTCCTCGTGGTGCTCGTCATGGTCAGCGCCAGCGCGAAACGCGAAAAGGGTGTCGAAGTCCGGTTCGAGAAGGTCGGGCGACGCGACCTCGTGGCCGCCGTGACGGCGAGCGGCAAGATCCAGCCGAAGAAAAAGGTCGATGTCAGCGCCGACATCACGGGTCGCATCACGCGCATCGCCGTGCGGGAAGGCGACTACGTGCAGAAGGGTCAATTCCTCCTGCAGATCGATCCGACGATCTACGAGGCCAACCTGCAGCGCGCGCAGGCCGCGATGTCTTCGGCCGAGGCGGGGGCGGTGCAGGCCCGCGCGAACCGTGACCAATCGCAGCGTCTGCTCGCCCGTACCAAGGATCTGCGCGAGCAAAACCCGAACCTCGTCTCGCCGGAACAGCTCGAGCAGGCCCAAACGGCGTTCGAGATCGCCGAGGCGAATTCCACCGCCGCGATGCACAACGTGGAGCAGTCGCGCGCAGCGTTGCAGGAAGCGCGTGATCAGCTCGCCAAGACCCATCTCGTGGCCCCCATGGCGGGTCGCATCACGCGCCTGGCGGTCGAGGAGGGCGAAGTCGCCGTGCCGGGCACGTTCTCCCGCGAGACGGGGCTCCTGCTGACGATCTCCGACCTGTCGGTGATGCAAACCAAAGTGCAGGTCGACGAGACCGACGTCGTCCGCCTGCACCTGTCCGACTCGGTCGAGGTCACGATCGACGCATTCCCGGATACGGCGTTCGTGGGCCGCGTGACGAAGATCTCGAACAGCGCGGTGCTCACGGCCGCGTCGAGCGTGGGCGGACAAAACGACCGCGCGGTGGATTACGAGGTCGAAATCACCCTCACGAATCCGCCCGCCGACGTGCGACCCGACCTGTCGGCGACGGCGCGGATCGTGACCGACACGCGGAAACAGAGCCTGGCGATTCCCATCATCGCGCTGACGGTGCGCGAGAACACGCCGGTGGCGAACGAGCGGGAGCGTGGCGCGACGGCCAGCAAGGCTCCCGCGCCTGGGGCCGCGGGGGATACCAAGAAGAAAGAAACGGAAGGCGTGTTCATCGTGAACAACGGGGTCGCCACGTTCCGGCCCGTGAAGGTCGGGATCGCCGGCGAGGAATACTTCGAGGTCATCGACGGCGTGCGCGAGGGCGACAACATCGTGGCCGGTCCGTACCAGGCCATTCGCGATTTGAAAGAAGGGTCGCGCGTAAAGTCGAGCCGGCAGGCCTCGGATTCGGCGGGCCGGAGGCCGTCGTGAGCCAGCAGGAGTTTCGCACCGGGGATACGCCGCTCCCCGACGTCGTTATCCTGACGCACAAGCTGACGCGCGACTACGACATGGGTTCGGAGACGGTCCGGGCCCTGCGTGGCGTCAGCATCCAGATCCGCAAGAACGAGTACGTGGCGGTCATGGGCCCGTCGGGATCCGGGAAGTCGACGCTGATGAACCTGGTCGGCTGCCTCGACACGCCCACGAGCGGCGAGTACTGGCTGAACGCGCAGAAGGTGAGCGATCTCGCCGACGACGATCTGGCGCGGATCCGCAACAAGGAAATAGGGTTCGTGTTTCAGACGTTCAATCTCCTGCCCCGCGCCGACGCGCTGCACAACGTGGAGTTGCCGCTCATTTACGCCGGCCTCGGCGCCAAGGAGCGGCGCGCGCGGGCCGCGCAGGCGCTCCAGCGCGTGGGCCTGGGTGACCGCATGGACCACCGGCCGAACGAGCTGTCTGGCGGCCAGCGCCAGCGCGTGGCCATCGCGCGGGCGCTGGTGAACGAGCCCAGCATCCTCCTCGCCGACGAGCCGACGGGCAACCTCGACTCGACGACGGGTCTCGAGATCATGGGGCTGTTCCGCGAGCTGCATAACTCGGGACAGACGGTGGTGATGGTGACGCACGAGCAGGACATCGCGGCGCAGGCCGCGCGCGTGATCACGCTGCGGGACGGGCTGGTCGCGACAGATCACCTTCAGGCCGCCTGAGTGCCGTTTTTCGAAGCCTTCCGGCTCGCGCTCCAGACGCTGCGCGCGCAGAAGCTCAAGAGCGGCTTCTCGTTGCTGGGGGTTTTCGTCGGTGTCGCCTCGCTGATCGCCGCCTGGTCGATCGCCAACGGCGTGAATCGCTACATGACCGAAAAGTTTGCTCAGACGCTGTACGGCGTGAACACGTTTCAGCTGCGCCGCCAACCCATGTTCACGCCCAATGTGCCCGATTCCGTGTGGCGCGCGTGGCGGCGGCGGCCGCGCATCAAGTTCAGCGACGCCGAAGCGATCAGCGCCGGACTCACGGTGCCGGTGACCACGGCGTGGCAATCGAGTGATCGCGTCAACGTCTCCTACGGCAACAAAGAATCCCGCGACATCGAGTTGACCGCGGCCAGCGAGCGCTATTTCGACATCAAGAACCTGGCCATCGCCCTCGGCCGCCCCTTCACCGGCGAAGAGAACCGGGCCGGGGCTCCCGTCGTCGTCCTCGGCGAGGCCGTCGCCAAACGGCTGTTCGCCGATCGGACGCCATTGGGAAAAAACGTGCGGATCGGCGGCGTGCCGTATCGTGTGATCGGCGTCGTCGAGCATCAGGGCAGCATCCTCGGATTCCCGCTGGACCGCTTCGTGGTCGTCCCCGCACTCTCGCCCGCCCAGAACCTGGTGAATCCGCCCGGGATTCTCGACGCGTTCCTCGTGAAAGCGCGGTCCGATCCCGAGATGCGCGAGGCGATATCCCAGGCCGAGGGCATCATGCGCAGCCGCCGCCACCTGCGGCCCAAGCAGGACAACAACTTCGTGCTCGACACGTCCGAGGGCGTGCAGCGCTTCTGGGCGGGTATCAGCGGCATCCTCGTGACGGTCATCCCGGGCATCGTCGTCGTGTCGCTCGTCATCGGCGGCATCGTGATCATGAACATCATGTTGATGGCGGTGGCGGAGCGCACGCGCGAGATCGGGCTGCGCAAATCGCTCGGCGCGCGCCGCCGCGACGTGCTCCGCCAGTTCCTCGCCGAATCGACCGCGATTGCGACGGTCGGCGCCGCCTTTGGCATCCTGGCCGGGATTGGCCTGACCATCGTGATCAACAAGCTGTCGCCGCTCCCCGCGAGCGTATCATCCGCGTCCGTGGTGTTGGGCGTGATCATGGGGGCGGGCGTCGGCGTCGTCGCCGGCGTATACCCCGCGACCCGGGCTGCCCGGCTCGATCCGATCACCGCCTTGCGGCAGGAGTAACGCGTGTCCGGAGTATTCGAAGGCGTCGGCATTGCCCTCTCGTCGCTGCGCGCTCACAAGATGCGCGCGGCGCTTACGATCCTCGGCGTGGCCATCGGCGTGACCGTGGTCATGGTGATCGGCGCGCTGATCAGCGGCTTCAATAAGGGTGTCTCGGACATGCTGGCGTCGCTCGGCCCGAAGACCTTCTGGGTCGGGCGCTATTGGGGCGGTCAGAACGATGAGGATCCAGAGGATCCGAACCCGTGGCGCCGGCGTCCCCCGATCACGGTGGAAGAAGCGAACCGTCTCGGGGAACTGCCGACGATCGCGTTCGTGGTCGTCGACGAGTACACGTCCGCAGATATCGAGTTCGAAGGTCACCGGCTGGCAGCCATTGGCATTCGCGGCCGGAACGCGGACTGGCCGAAGATCGAAGGCGGTCAGATCGAACCCGGTCGTTCGTTCTCATATGTCGAGGACGCGGCCAATGCGCACGTGGTCGTCATCAACAGCAAGCTGGCCGAGAATCTGTTCGGGCAACGCGACCCGATGAACCGGCGCATCAAGATCAGTGGCCTGCCCTACGATGTGGTCGGTATCTACAATCCCCCACCCCGGCTCTTCGGCGACGGTGACCAACCGGAGGTCATGATCCCGCACGGGACGTTCCGGAAAGACCTGCAGTACTGGCCGGGGTGGATGGACATGTTCGTCGTCCCGCAAGACTCGGTCTCGACCGAGCGCGCCATCGACGACGTCACGATGGCCATGCGTACCATGCGCGGGCTCCGCCCCGGGCAAAAGAACAACTTCGACGCGGTCACGCAGGAAGTGTACGTCCAGGCGGTCAACAGTTTTACCAAGGTCGCGCGTGTGCTCATGATCGCGCTGTCGATGGTGGGCCTGATCGTGGGCGGCATCGGCGTGGTGGCGATCATGATGATCTCGGTGACCGAGCGCACCCGCGAGATCGGTGTGCGCAAGGCGCTCGGCGCACTGCGGCGCGAGATCATGTGGCAGTTCCTCGTTGAGGCGGCCACCCTTACCCTGGTCGGCGGCATCGTCGGCATGGTCATCGGGTGGGCCATTGCCATCGTGCTGCACAATTTCACCCCCGTGCCAGCCTACGTACCGCTCGCGTCGATCGTCATGGCTCTCATCGGCGCGACGTTCACCGGCCTGCTCTTCGGCATCTACCCGGCCAGCAAAGCCGCGCGGCTCGATCCCGTGGAAGCGCTGCGCTTCGAGTAGCGCGCGCCCATGCGCTTCCTCGACGCGGTGCGTCTCGCGCTCCAAACGCTGCGATCGCAAAAACTCAAAAGCGCGTTCTCCGTCATCGGCGTGTTCATCGGCGTCATGTTCCTGATCGCCGTGGTGTCCGTCGTCGAAGGCATGAACCGCTACATGACGGACAAGTTCGCGGGGACGCTGCTCGGCGTGAATACGTTTCGCGTGCGGCAGTTCCCCGACGTCCAGCTCGGTAACGTCACCGACTCGATGTGGCGGACATGGATGCGCCGGCCGCGCATCACGTACGAGGACGCGCAGGCCGTGATTCAAGGGATCTCGACCCCCGTCGCCGCCGCGTGGGAGTCGAGCACGCGCGCTGCCCTGACCGCCGGCCGGCGGACGGCCAAAGACGTGCAGGTCACGGCCGCCACGGAGCTCTACTTCGACATTCGCGCCCTCGTGATCGAGGAGGGCCGCGCGTTCACCGGGCAGGAGGTCCAGGCCGGCCTTCCCGTTCTCGTGCTGGGACACGACCTGGCGGAGAAGCTGTTCGAGGGGCAAGACCCCATCGGACGTGAGGTGAAGATCTTCGACATTCCCTACCGCGTGATCGGCGTGGTCGAGAAGCAGGGCAACCTGTTCGGCATGTCGCTCGACAAGTTCGCGATCGCCCCCGCCACGTCTCCGCTCAAGCGGTTCGTCAATCCGCCGCGCGTCGTGGACGCCCTGGCCGTGAAGGCCAGCTCGCCGGCCGACATGCGGCAAGCCATGACGCAGGCCCAAGCGGTGTTGCGTAGCCGGCGCCACCTGCGCCCGCGCCAGGCCGACGACTTTGCCCTCGAGACCGCGGATGAGGTGCTCGATTTCTGGGGCAAGATCAGCGGCATTCTGCAGTACGCGCTCCCCTTCCTCCCGGGCGTCTCACTCGTCGTCGGCGGCATCGTGATCATGAACATCATGTTGATGGCGGTGGCGGAGCGGACCCGCGAGATCGGGATTCGCAAGTCGCTGGGGGCGCGGCGCCGCGACATCCTGCGGCAGTTCCTGGTCGAGGCGACGACGCTCGCCGTCGTGGGTGCGGCCGCCGGCGTCGGCATCGGCATCGCGCTGGCGGCCCTGGTCGCCGCGACGACACCGCTCCCCGCCGCGGTCGCCCCCTGGTCGATCGTCGCCGGCGTGTTGCTCGGGGCCGGCGTCGGGATCGTGGCCGGCGTCTATCCCGCGACGCGGGCGGCCCGTCTCGACCCGATCACGGCATTGCGGGCGGAGACGTGACGGGGCTGTTCGAGGGCGTCGGTATCGCGCTGGCTTCACTGCGCAGCAGCAAGGCCCGGGCGGCATTGACCATCCTCGGCGTGGCGATCGGCGTGATGGTCGTGATGTTGATGGCCGCGCTGATCAGCGGGATCAACAAGAGCGTGGCGGGGGTGTTCGAGTCGATCGCGCCGCGCACCTTCCTGGTGTGGCGCTTCTTCCAGGCCGGCGTCACGGTGTCGGACGGCTCCGAGGAGAACAGTCCGTGGCGGCGCAACCCGGCGATCGACGACCTGGAGGCCGACCGCATCAGGCTGTTGCCGTCGGTACGGTACGTGACGCGCCGCGAAGAAAGCTCGGCGAACGTGGAGTTCGGCGGCGTGCACCTCGAGTCGGTGCAGATCTCCGGGGTGTCGGCCGAATGGGTCGAGGTGAACGGCGGCGACGTCTATCCGGGGCGCACCTTCACGCGGATCGAAGATCTGTCCAACAGCGCCGTGGCCGTGGTCAACCGCAAGCTCGAGGATCAGCTATTTCGCGGGCGCGACCCCATCGGCCAGACGATCCACGTGGCCGGCGCGGCCTTCACCGTCATCGGCGTGTACACGCAGCCGCCGAGTCTGTTCAGCGGCGCCGCCCCACCCAACGTGTACGTCCCGCACGGCGCGTTCGTGAAGAATGTGCCGTACTTCAGGGGCTGGATGCGCCTCGCCGTCGCGCCGGGGCCGGGATACACGCAGCAGCAGTCCATGGACGAAGTGGTCGCGACGCTGCGGTCACTGCGCGGGCTCAAGCCGGGCCAGGATAACAATTTCTCGATCGTCACGCAGGACAAGCTGCTCGACTCGTGGAACCAGGTGACGGGGATGTTCTTCCTCGTCATGCTGGTGCTGTCGTCGATCGGCCTGATGGTGGGGGGCGTCGGCGTCGTCGCCATCATGATGATCTCCGTGACTGAACGGACCCGGGAGATCGGTGTGCGCAAGGCGCTGGGCGCGACGCGCCGCGCCATCCTGTGGCAGTTCCTGGTCGAGGCGTCGACGCTCACGCTCGTGGGCGGCGCCATCGGCATGCTCGGCGGGGGCTTGCTCGCGCTCCTGATCTCGGCCATCACGCCCATTCCCGCGAACGTGCCGCTGTGGTCGGTCATCGCGGCGCTGCTGGCGTCCGCGCTCACCGGCGTGGGCTTCGGGCTGTATCCCGCGAGCCGGGCGTCGCGGATGGACCCGGTGGAAGCGCTGCGCTACGAGTAGGAACCCGTCTCGCGGCGGTTAAGTTTGTAGGTCATGCAGCTCGTCGAAGCAATCCTCCTCGCACTAAACACCGTCTGGAGTCACCGGCTCCGGTCGTTTTTCACACTGCTCGGCATCATCGTCTCGGTCGCGTTTCTGGTTGCGGTCGTCGCCGTGATTTCGGGCATGAACGCGTACGTGCGCGAGCGACTGGCGGGCGCGATCGTGGGAGTCAACGCGTTTCAGATCCGGCGCGATCCGATTCAGGTCGGGTTCATCGACGACGAGGCCTGGAAACAGATTCAGCGCCGTCCCATCATCGCCCCCGAGGACGTCGCGTTTATCACGAAGGCCGTCCCCGATGCGGAGGCGATCGCCCTGCAGTCGGGGTGGCCGACGCCGATGACGGACGTGCAGTGGCGCAACCGCGAGACCGGCGACGTGTTCATCTTCGGCGTGACGGCTCCCTACGTGGTGGTCCAGGACTATGCGTTCGCCGCCGGCGACCCCCTGACAGACGTCGACCTCGAGCAGCGGCGCTACGTCGCGGTGCTCGGCTACGACGTCGCGGAAAAACTGTTCGGGGACCCGGCGGCCGCCGTCGGGCAGATGATTCGCGTGCGCGGCGTGCAGCTGACCGTCAAGGGTGTGATCGCCAAGAAGGGCACGGTGCTCGGGCAATCGTGGGACGGGTTCGTGATGTTGCCCCTCTCCACGTTTGAAATGATGTACGGGCGCCGCCAGACCATGGTGATTTCCGTCAAGATGCCCACGGCGGAGATGGTGGGGCCGGCGATGTTGCGGGCGGAGGAGGCGATGCGCATCGCGCACCGCCTGCGGCCGGGTGCGGACAATGACTTCACGATCGATACGGGCGAAGGCTTGATCGCGTTCTGGGCCAAGCTCACCCGCGTGATCTTCAACGTGGTGCCGATCGTCGCCGGCATCGGCGTGGTCGTGGGCGGCATCGTCATCATGAACATCATGTTGATGAGCGTGACGGAACGCACGCGCGAGATCGGGATTCGCAAGGCGCTGGGCGCGTCGCGCCGCGACATTCGCCGTCAGTTCTTCGCGGAGGCCCTCACCTTATCGCTGCTCGGCGGCGTGGCCGGTCTGCTCGTCGGCTTCGCCCTCGCCGGCCTGGTGCAAGCGATGTCGCCGCTGCCGGCGCGGGTCACCACGTGGTCGATTGGACTCGCGCTGTCCGTCGGCATCGTGGTGGGCTTGATCTTCGGCGTCTACCCCGCCCATCGCGCCTCGCGCCTCGATCCCATCGAAGCGCTCCGCCAGGAATAGGTGAAACTGCACTCGGTGCGCGAGGGCTGGCGGATCGCCATCGACCAGCTGCGCGCCAACAAACTCCGTTCCGCCCTCACGGTCCTCGGTGTCGTGATCGGCATCGCCACCGTGATGTCGATGGCGTCCATCGTCGCCGGATTCCGCGAGCAAATCGTCAATACGCTCGAAGTGGTGGGCCCAACGACGTTCCGCGTGCTGCGGTATTTCTCCACGACCGGCGTGAATCCCGACGCGGTGCCCCGCGAGGTGCGCATCCGGCCGAAACTGCTGCCGCAGGACGCCGAGGCGGTCGCGCGTCTGCCCGAAATCCACTATGCCGCGATCTGGACGCAGGTGTTCCAACGGTTCGAGTACGGCGGCAACCACACGCGGATCCTCGGCGTGTTCGGCGCCGACGACCGCTTCATGGAGATCCTCGGCGGCGGTCTCGCGCTGGGGCGCTCGTTTACGGCGGCGGAGGTACGGGGCGGCGCGCCCGTCGCGATCATCGAGCAACGGACCATCGATCGCTTATTCGGCACCGTCAATCCGCTCGGCCGCGTCCTGCGCATCGGTGGACATCCGTTCCGCGTCGTCGGCGTGTGGCAACGGCCCACCAACATCTTCGAAGTGCCGGGGGCACCCGAGATCGCGGCGGTGGTGCCCTTCGAAGGGGCGCGCCGCAGCTTCATCATCGACGAGTGGAACGGCCTCATCATTCTCGTGAAACCGAAACCCGCGGTCAGCGTGAGCCGGGCGATGGATGCCACCACGGTGACGTTGCGGCGACTGCGTGGTCTGCGCGTCGGCGATGCCAGCACGTTCGACCTGCTCACGTCGGATCAGGTCCTGAGTATCTTCGACAGCCTGACGTTTGCGTTCTTTTTCGTGATGCTCGTGCTGTCCAGCATCGCGTTGATGGTCGGCGGGATCGGGGTCATGGCGATCATGATGGTGTCCGTGACGAGCCGCACCCGTGAGATCGGCCTGCGGAAGGCGCTGGGGGCGACTCGCCAGGCGATCATGTTTCAGTTCCTGGTCGAAGCGGCCACGCTCACACTGCTGGGGGGCATCATCGGCATCCTCTTGGGGCTGGGGGCGGGGGAGCTCCTCAAGTACCTGCTCGCATTCAACACCACCGTGCCCGTCGTGCCCGCGTTGATCGCCACCGTCGCGTCGATCCTCGTCGGCGTCGTGTTCGGCATCGCCCCCGCCGCGCGCGCGGCGCGGCTGGATCCTGTCGAAGCGTTGAGGTACGAATGACGGGATGCGGGATGCGGGATGCGGGAGTGAACGTCCGAGCCACGCATCCCGTATCCCGTATCCCGCATCCCGGCAACAGGAGCCATCCATTTGACTGAATCCGTTGATCTTCTCGCGATTGCCGCGCATCGCGACGATGTCGAGCTCACTTGCGGCGGCACGCTCGCGAAGGCGGTGCGGGCGGGGCATCGCGTCGGGATCGTCGACCTGACGCAAGGCGAGACCGCCACGCGCGGCGATGCGGCCACGCGCGCCGCGGAGTCGGTGCGCGCGGCCGCGGCGCTGGGCGTGCACCTACGCCTGAACGTGGGATTGCCGGATGCACACGTGGCTAACGACGAGGCGTCGAGACAGAAAGTCGTCGAGCTGGTACGTCGAACACGACCCCGTGTGGTCATTCTCCCCTACCCTGTCGGCCGGCACCCCGACCACCGCGTGACCTCCGAGCTGGGGCGCGATGCCTGTTTCCTGGCCGGGCTCGCGAAGTACGGGAGCGGTGAACCCCATCGGCCCTTCAAGGTCCTGTATGCCCTCGCCTACCGGGAAGACCCCGTGAAGCCGTCATTCGTGGTGGACATCTCGGATACCTTCGACGCGAAGATGCAGGCGATCCGCTGCTACGCGTCGCAGTTCGACGGCGCGAAGGCCGCCGGGGAAATCTTCCCGACGGGCCAGGACCTGTACGAGCTGATCCGCGTCCAATCGGCCCACTACGGATCGCTGATCCGGCGGCCCTACGGCGAGCCGTTCTTCACCCATGAGACGGTGGTGGTCGACGACGTGCTCGAGCTTGGCGTCCAGTCCTTCTAGTCGATAGATTGCCTCCTCCATGAGCAAGCGCGTGGTCTATCTCGACAACGCCGCCACGACGCCGGTGCGGCCCGAGGTGCTCGAAGCGATGCTTCCCTACCTGGGGAGCGACGCGTTCGGCAACCCGTCTTCCGCGCACCGGTTTGGGCGGGCGGCGCGGGCGGGGATCGAGGCGGCCAAGCGGCAGGTCGCCGAGGCGGTGGGCGCCGAGCCGAACCAGGTGGTGTTCACGTCGGGCGGGACGGAAGCCGACAACCTGGCGATCATCGGCGCGGCGCTGGCCGCGCGCGATCGCGGCGGCCCGTTCCGCGTAGCGGTGTCCGCCACGGAGCACAAGGCGGCCCTCGCCGCTGCGCATGCGGTGAAGCACCTCGGGGGCGACGAAGTCATCCTCCCCGTCAGCGCGTCCGGGGTGGTCGATGACGCGGCGCTCGACGCGGCGCTCGCACGCGGCCTGGCCGTGGTCAGCGTGATGTGGGTGAACAACGAGGTCGGGACGGTGCAGCCGGTGGCCCGCATCGCACAGCGATGTCGTGATGCCGGCGTCCTGTTCCACACCGACGCCGTCCAGGCATTCGGCAAGGTTCCCGTTTCGCTGCACGACGTTTCCTGCACTCTCCTCACTCTTTCCGGCCACAAGATCGGCGCCCCCAAGGGCATCGGCGCGCTCATCGTGCGCGATCGTAAGGCTGTCGAGGCGATCATTCACGGCGGCGGGCAGCAGTACGGCATCCGGCCCGGCACCGAGAACGTGCCCGGCATTATCGCGCTGGGCGCCGCGGCCGAGCTGGCGGTGAAGGAGCAGGCGGCACTCGGCCCGCGGCTCGCCGCGCTGCGCGACGACCTCGAGCGCCGGCTCGTCGCGATCGTGCCCGACGCCGTCATCAACGGCTGGCAGGGCGAGCGCGCCCCGCACGTGTCGAACGCGTCGATTCCGGGCACCGACAGCGAGGCGCTGCTCATGCACTTGGACCTCGCCGGAATTGCGTGCTCCTCGGGTTCGGCGTGCAGCACCGGCGCCGTCGAGCCGTCGCACGTCCTGACGGCGATGGGCGTGCCGCGCGACCTGGGCGTGGCGGCGCTGCGGTTCTCGTTCGGCAAGGACAGCACGGCCGAGGACGTGGAGACGCTCGCACAGGCACTCCCCAAGGTCGTGGAGAAGGTCCGCTCCCTCTCCGCCGTCCTGCACAGATGAAGCAGCGGGTGCTGGTAGCGATGTCCGGCGGGGTCGACAGCTCCGTCGCCGCCGCGCTGCTCGTGGAGCAGGGGTACGACGTCATCGGCGCCACGATGAAGTTGTTCTGTTACGGCGACGACGTGCCCGACCGCCCCTGCTGCTCGCTTGATTCCATCACCGACGCGAAGCTGGTCGCGCACAAGCTCGGCATTCCGCATTACGTCCTGAATCTCGAAGACCGCTTCGGGCACGACGTGATCGACAACTTCGTCGCGGAGTACGCGCGCGGCCGCACGCCGATTCCGTGCGTCCGCTGCAACTCTTTCACTAAGTTCCGCGACTTCCTGCATCACGCCGACGCGCTCGACTGCGCCTACATCGCGACGGGACATTACGCGATCGCGCGGGACGGCGCTTTGTATCGCGGCCAGGACCCCCAGAAGGATCAGTCGTACTTCCTGTGGGGCATCGATCGCGCCGTCGTGGCCCGGATGCTGACGCCGGTCGGGACGAGCACGAAGGCCGAGACGCGGGCGGCGGCGCGGCAACTCAGTCTCGTCACCGCGGAGAAGCCCGAGTCGGTGGAGATCTGTTTCGTACCAGACGACAACTACGTCGGCGTGTTGGAGCGTCACCTGCCCGCGGATGCGCCGGCGCTCACGCCCGGGTCGATCGTTACCACGAAGGGCGCCGTCGTCGGCGAGCACGCCGGCTTCGCGCGCTTCACGGTCGGCCAACGCAAGGGTTTGCCGGGCGGCTTCGGTGAGCCGATGTACGTCGTGGCGATCCGTCCCGAGACCCGCGAAGTGGTGGTCGGGAGCGGCGCGGAGTTGTTCGGACACGAAGTGTCCTTGGAGGAGGTCAACTGGCTCGCCGATCCCCCCCCCGTCGGCCCCGGTGACCCCGTGTGGGTGCAGTGCCGCTACCGCGCGCGCGCGGTGCCCGGCACGGTGGTTGCATTCGCACACGACCGCCTCGCGCTCCGCCTCGCGGAGCCGGTGAGGGCCATCACACCTGGACAGTCGGGGGTCCTGTATGATTCGGACGACCGTGTCCTCGGCGGTGGCCTCATCGCCTGAGGCCTCTCTTCTGGAGGTCATAATGCGATCGCTCCTTCGTGCCGGGCTGCTGGTCGGCTTTTTCGTCACCGCGTGCAAAGACGCCCAGGCGCCCGGGGACTTCAGCGATCCCGTCGCCGTCACCACCGACATGCAGTCCGTCGACAGCGCGTTCGATTCCGATGTCTACCGCAGCTTCGGCGTCGCCACTCAGAGTCTCGGCCCCGCGGCGACGGGCGTCGCGCCGCTCAAGCCCGCCGCCACGATGCTCAGCGCCACCCTCCCGAAGCTGCAGCACTCGGCTGGACGCGCCGCGGTGCTCGGCGCCGCCCGCGCCCAGCGGCTCCAGCAGCTGCGCCCGGCGATGAACGAGGCGGCCGCGCAGGGCCGCATCATCCCGGACTCCGTCTACGGCCGCGTGTTCCAGTGGGACACCGCGTCCGACTCGTACACATGGCAGGACTCGACGGTCGCCGGCCTGAACGGTGTCCGCTTCATTCTCTATCAAGTCGACGAGTTTGGGTTCGTGGTCGAGCCGACCGTAGAGGTTGGCACGCTCGATCTGATCGATGAGAGCACCCTGTCGAGTCTCCAGCTCCACATTCTCGTGAAGGGCGTCGGCGGGACGATCACGTATCTCGATTACACCGCCACGATCTCGGGGACGACCACGCTGAACGTCAGCGCCACGGGGTCCATTTCGAACGGGCTGACCGTAGGGAACAAGACGCTCACGTTTGATGAAGCCTTCGCGGTGACCGATACGCGCATCACTGCGAATGCCACGTTCACGCTCAACAACCCGGCGCGCACGTTCACCGTGAGCGAGGTGGCGGCGGTGAGCGGCCAGACTCTGGTCATTACCGCAGACTTCCGGTTCGTCCGGCCGGGCGAGACCGTGCAGTTCTATGCCCGAATCACGTTCGATTCGACGATCGCGTTCAGTGCGGCCGTGCGCGTGAATGGCCGCACCGTGGCAACGCTGAACGGCGAATTCGGCGATCCGGGGACGATCTGGGTCGACGCGGGCGGCGAGCCCCTGACGGCCGAGGACGTCGCGGCCCTCGAGGCACTGGACGACGAGGCGACCGCATTCCAGAACGCCATGAACTCCTTGTTCCTGCCCATCGAGACGTTCTTCGGCGGCTGATCCGAATCGGCGGGACGAAGCCCCCCTCCTGGCTCTGGCCAGGCGGGGGGTTTTGCCGTATTAGGTAGAGATGACCACACGACGCGGTTTCCTCCGTTCCCTGGTCGCCGCGAGCGCGGCGGTCCCGGCCCTCAAGAACGACGCCCTGGCGCGGATCGCCGGCGCCAACCGCGGGGCCCTGGGCCGCGCTCCCGAAGATGTCGCCCAGGACGAGGACTACTGGCAGACGATCCAGCAGGCGTTCGACATCGATCGCGCGCTGATCAATCTCAACAACGGCGGGGTGGCGCCGAGCCCACGCGTGGTGCACCAGGCGCTGCAGCACTACCTCACGGTGTCGAATCAAGCCCCGGCCATCACGATGTGGGGCTGGATCGAGCCGGAGATCGAGGCGGTGCGCCGGCGGCTCGCCGCGAATTTCGGCTGCGATCCCGAGGAGATGGCGATCACGCGCAACGCGAGCGAGGCCCTGGAGATCGTGCAGCTGGGCCTGTCCTTGGAACGAGGGGATGAAGTCCTCACGACCACGCAGGACTATCCCCGGATGATCACCACGTGGAAGCAGCGCGAGCGGCGCGACGGCATCGTGCTGAAGCAGATCCCCTTCCCCGTGCCGCCGCCCTCGCAGGACGATCTCGCCAATCGCATCGAGCAGGCGATCACGCCGCGCACCAAGGTCATTCACATCTGCCACATCACGAACCTCACGGGCCAGATCTTCCCCGTGAAGAAGATTTGCCAGATGGGCCGAGCGCGGGGCATCGAGGTCATCGTGGATGGGGCGCATGCCTACGCGCATTTCCCGTTTACCCGCGATGAGCTGGACTGCGATTACTACGGCACGAGCTTGCACAAGTGGCTCACCGCGCCGATCGGGACGGGCTTCCTGTACGTGCGCAAAGCGAAGATCGAGAAAATCTGGCCGATGATGGCGGCGCCGCCGGAAATGAACGCCAACATCCGGAAGTTCGAGGAGATCGGGACCCACCCGGCGGCGAACCACAACGCGATCGCCGAAGCCCTCACGTTCTACGAGAGCATCGGTGCGGCGCGCAAAGGGGCGCGGCTGCGGTTCCTGCGAGACCGCTGGGCCAAGCGGCTCGAGCGCGCCCCGGGCGTCAAGATTCTCACGCCGTACGACCCGGCGCAGTCGTGCGGCCTGGCTTCGTTCACTCCGGGCCAGCTCGATGTCGGTAAGGTTACCGGCTACCTCTTCGAGAAGCACCGCATCATCGTGACCGCGATCGCGCACCCCGAATTCAATTGTCTGCGCATCACGCCGAACGTGTACACGACGCTGGGTGAGATCGATCGCTTCGCGGAAGCGATGGAAACCCTGCTTCGCAACGGGATCCCCGCCTAAACGCCGCTGCATTGTGGTGCGCCATCGCGAGGTGGCGCACCGGAAACCGCCTCGCCACCGCGCACAACACGTCGTGCGCACCCCGCGTTCGTCACTCCTCGACCAATCGTTCGCGCACAAAAAGGTGTGTTGCGCATCCACGGCGTCGCACCTTGCGGCGATCGGACGGGCGGCACGGAGGTTGCCTCGTGTAACGGTCGCAGCACGAAGCAGGCAATTCATTCGTCACAGCTAAGGGGAGGTGAAGCACATGAGACACCTGAATCCCGCCCTCGAGCGACTCGAGGAGCGCGTGGCCCCGTGCTTAGGCATCAGTTTGCCGGCGCTGGGGATCACGCTCGCGTGCCAAAGCAGCGGCGACGGTGGTAGCGGTAGCTCCGCCCGCAGCTGCGACGGCAGTAGCGCGTCGGGCAGCAAGAGCTCCAAGAGCAAGAGCCACGAGAGCTGTAGCTCGTAGCGTCGTGTCGTAAGGGAAGGCCGCGGGATCGTAGCCCGCGGCCTTCCACGGACGCTGCCATCCAGAGAGGAGTCTTTCCCGGCGCCGTGCTTGCTTCTCCGCCGAAACTCCGGAGCGATCTCACGGTCAGCCGCCAGCAAACGGCCGATGGGCCGCGCTGTGTCATCAAAGACGCGCGCGCCGGCCGGTTTTTTCGCTTCGGTGAGCTGGAGCAGTTCATCGCCGAGCAGCTCGACGGCGAAACCCCGCTCGACGTCGTGCGGCAGCGCACGGAAGCCCGGTTCGCGGCGGCGCTCGCGCCCGAATCCCTCGCGGGGTTCGTTCGCAGCCTCGAGAAAAGCGGGCTCCTGGAAGGTGAGGGTCAGGACCCCGGCGCGCGCGCGCGCGGTCGGGTGCGCGGCAGCCTGCTGTACCTCCGCTTCCGCCTCCTCGATCCGGACCGGCTCTTCGATCGTCTCGTGCGGCGCGTGCAATTCTGCTTCACGCCGTCATTCCTGATCGTGTCGTCGGCCCTCATCATTTTCGCGGCGGCCCTCAGCATCGTCGGCTGGGCCGACATCCGAGGAGACTTGTCCCGGCTGTACCGCCTCTCCTCGATTCCGCTGTTTCTGCTCATCAGCCTCGGTCTCGCGACGGTCCACGAGTTCGCGCATGGGCTGACCTGCAAGCGCTTCGGCGGTGAGGTGCACGAGCTCGGGTTCCTGTTGATCTACTTCACGCCGTCGTTCTACACGAACGTGAGCGACGCGTGGCTCTTCCCCGAAAAGTCGAAGCGGCTCTGGGTTGGTCTGGCCGGGCCCTACATCGAGCTGGTCTTCTGGGCGCTCGCCACCCTCGCGTGGCGCGTGACGGACGTGGACACGTGGATCAACTACGCAGCCTTGCTGGTGATGACGCTGTCGGGCCTCAAAACGCTCTTCAATCTGAACCCGTTCATCAAGCTCGACGGCTACTACCTGCTGAGCGATTACCTGGAGCTCCCCAATCTGCGCAAGCGAGCCTTTCGGTATGTCGGGAACCTCGCCAAACGTGTCGCCGGCTTGGGCGAGCGCATGGTCACGGACGTCTCACCGCGGGAGCGCTGGATCTACCTCGCGTACGGATTGGTGGGCTCGGTCACCTCGCTATCCGTTCTGGGCTACGTGGTCGTCACGGCGGGCAGCTATCTGGTCGACACCCATCAGTCGTGGGCCCTCGTTCTTTTCGCGGGTCTCACCGGCACCAAATCGCGGCGCAAGCTGCGCAAGCTGTTCGGCGGGAGACCGCGCCCCGACGACCCTGAGGACGACGGCGACGTCGGCGCAGACGCCATCGAGACGGCGGCGCCACCGGAGAACGGGTCGAGCGCGACCGGGGGGTCTCGCTCCCCCCGAGCGCCGCGGCCGCGCTGGTCGCCGCGGGTGAAGTGGATCGCCCTCGCCGTCGCGGTTGTCGCAGGAGCGGCGTTCGGCCGCCTGCAACTGCGCATCGGCGGCCCCGTGACCGTGCTCCCGGAGCAGAACGCCGACGTGCGCGCCCAGGTCGACGGATTCGTCGACGAGATCCTGGTGGACGAAGGCGACACGGTTCATGCCGGCGACCTGTTCGCGCGGTTGTCGAACCCGGCGACGGTCGCGGAGCTCCACAAGACGGAAGCCGCGATCGAAGACACGCGCGCCCAGCTCAAAAAGGCCGAAGACGGTCCCGCGCCCGAGGAGGTCAGGCTGAACGAGGTCTCCGTAGCCAGAGTCGAGGACCGGTTCCGGTCCGCCCAGGAGAACGCGGCGCGGCTGACGCAGCTGTTCGAAACGGGCGCGGCGACCCGCCAGGAGATGCAGACCGCGCAAGACCAGCTCACCGCCGCCCAACACGATCGCGACGACGCTCGAGGGCGGCTCGACATGCTGTACGCGCGCATCCGTCCGGAAGACCTCCAGTCGGCGCGGGCAAAACTGACGGCGCTCGAACATCAGCAGCGCTTCCTCGCGGGAGAGGTCCGCGCGATGACCGTGATCAGCCCGGCCGCTGGGATCGTGGCGACGCCGTCGCGCCAGCTGCGCGAGATGCGGGGCCAGCTGGTCGCGCAAGGAGCGCTGATCGCCAAGGTGTACGACTTCAGCACGGTGCGCGCCCAGCTCATCGTGTCGGAAAAGGACATCGCCGACGTCCACGTGGGCCAGCCCGTCGCGCTCCGCGTCCGCGCCTACCCCGACGTCGCGTTTCGCGGCACGGTGACCGCGGTGGCGATCGAGGTGACGGCGGTCGTTCCTGCCTCGACCAGCAGTAGCAGCGGCAGCAGCAGCGGCAGCACCAGCAGCACCGGATCCCCGCGAACGTTCGTGGTGACCACACGGATCGACAATCACGCCTTGCTCTTGAAGCCCGGGATGACCGGTCAGGGCAAGATCTACGCGGGCGAGCGACGCGTCACGAGCCTGATCACGCGGCGCCTGGCCCGCACTTTCAAAGTGGAGTTCTGGTCATGGTGGTAAGCGCGCCCGCACGAAAAAAAGCCAAACGGGCCCGCTCGCCGGGGCCCGCTTCCGCGCCAACCGCGGCAGCCGACGAGTACCTCTACCTGACGGGCCGGCCGCGCCTGCGCGACCTGGTCCGGTTCGCCCGGAGTCACGCGGCGACGCCCCCCAACGAGCGGGAGCTCACCGACGCCTGGCACCGCGCGCATGAGCGCGTCCGGCGCCTCGAAACCGACGAGGCAGGCCTGGCCGACAACCCGCCGATGCAGCCCCTGGGCCCGGAGTACGAGCCGCTGCTGGCCGAGCTCCTCCAGGACCCGCTCGTGCGCGACGGCTTCAACACGGTGCCCACCGACGTCGCGCTCGTCGAGCTCGATCGCCTGGTCGTCTATCAGAAGCACATCGACTTGACGTATGCGCGACGGCTCGGCCAGGCCTTGGGCGCGCCGGACCAGCAGCAGGTATTCCGCACCTGCTTGCTGCACGATCACGACGAGCCGCCCGTGAAGTGGTCGCGCGTCCACCACGATCGGTTCGTGTTCGTGTCGCCGTCGAACGATCTCCGCTTTCTGGGGGCGGTGCCGCTGCAACGCGAGCAACTGAAGGACTATCCCGAACGCGGCAAGTTCGTCGGCCTCGTCGGGATCGCGGTCGGCCTGGGTTCGAACTTTGTGAACGCCGTGTACGCCGAGAAGCGCCTGATCCTGAACAACGGCAGCCATCGCGCGTACACACTGCGACGGCTGGGGGTGACGCACGTACCGTGCATCATCCAACACTGCGCCTCGCGGGACGAAGTGGACGCCGTGGCGGCGACCGAGGTGCGGAAGAACCCCGACGCCTATCTGAAGGATCCGCGACCCTCGATGCTCAAGGACTACTTCGATCCACAGCTCCATCTCGTGATGCCAGCCTATCGCCGGCTGCGTCAGGTCACCGTGCGGTTCGAAATCGAGGAGAATGCCGTGCCGGCGTTGTGATCGCCCATTTGGCACGGCCGTCTTGATTGCAGTAGACTTAGCAAATGATCCATCATCTTTCGATCGCCATCGTCGTCGTGACCCTCGCCGCCTGCGGTGGCGGCGAGAGCAGCGACAAGCAGGCCGTGAACCGCGACACGCTGACGCAGCGGCAGAAGGACAGCATTCTCGCCAAGTCCAGCATCCCCGGCGCGAGCAATGTCGGGCGCGCCATGCGGGCGGCCGACTCGACGAGCGCCGGCGCGCATCGCGCCGACTCGGTGGCCGCGGACACTACCGAGCGGTGAAGGCGTACGGTCTCGCCGCGGCGGCGCTCGCCGTCGCCGCGTGCGGGCCCTCCAATCCCTGCGCCGGAGCGCAATTCCGGCGCCTGGAGCGGTTCTCCCGGCCCTACGCGGGCCACTGGGTCGTCGCGCGTGGCGACACGCTGACGTTCCCTGACTCGCCACCGATGAGCGACCACTTTCGTCTCACGAACGTCGTGCTCGATACGGCGACGATCGTGAGGGGAAACAATTGTCTGTTTCGCGGGCGCATCGTGTTCAGCAACCCGCGCGCCGAGACGCTCGCCGTCACCTGGTTCGGCCAGCCGGAACAGGCGGTCGTCAACGGCTGGCCCGTGGAGCTCGGGCCCTTTGCCGGCCTGTCCGTTTCCTGGTACGGGAGTGACTCCCTGCGAGGCGCGGTGCTGTTCGACTCGCGCATGGGCGTGCAGGTACGCCCCGGGGTGACGGCACAATTCACGGCCGGCCGGTTATCTTCCGCTCCATGAAAGGTTTCTTCTTCCGACTCCTGATCACCGCCTTCGGCCTCTGGGCCGCGGCCGCGATCGTGCCCGGCGTCGTGATCACCGGCTGGCAGGCGCTGCTCGTGTCCGCGCTCTTGCTCGGCATGGTCAACGCCGTCATCCGCCCCGTCATCCTGATCCTCACCCTGCCGCTCACGGTCCTGACGCTGGGGCTCTTCATCCTGGTCGTGAACGGCATCTCCCTCGGCATCGTGGCGTGGCTCGTCCCGGGGTTCCACCTGGCGGGCCTCTGGTCTGCAACGCTCGGCGCGTGCGTGGTGGGGATCACAAGCTGGTTCGCATCGTCCTTCGTGGGCGGCTCGGGTCGGATCGAGCGGATCCGCCGGGTCGAGGTCAGCGGACGCCAGATCGAGTGAACTGCAAGCTGTGCGGCGCTCACGACCTGTCGCTTTTCTACACCCAGGGTGACCGGCGCCAGTTTCGGTTCTATCGATGCCCGCGCTGCCGCCTGGTGGTCTACGACACGCAGAGCGGGGTGAACCAGGAGAAATACATCCTCTCGCGCGTCGACCCCACCGCGCCAACGCGC
>Ga0193697_1000058_pt1 | contig 42040 bp, 31 predicted proteins | sample L3m2metaG_FD_145073 | JGI IMG/M metagenome (GOLD analysis project Ga0193697, IMG submission 145073) | Soil microbial communities from a riparian zone of the East river system, Colorado, United States - L3m2 | ecosystem: Environmental > Terrestrial > Soil > Riparian zone | place: USA: East River...
GGGACGGCTTCGTGGCCGAGTTTGTCCCAAAGGATTTTGCCGGAGAGTTTGTCGAGGCAGAGCAAGCGCCATTGGTGCGGCTCTTTCTCGGTGTAGGAATCACCGCTCCCGTAAAGACCGATTTTCAAATCGGGTTTCGCGCCCGGTTTCACGGCGGAAGCGATGTAGATACGGTCTTTCCAGATGATCGGGCTGGCGTGGCCGAGCCCGGGAATAGGCGTCTGCCAACGGACATTCGTGCGCGTCTCAACGCTCCATGTGGTGGGCAGCGATGCGCCGTCAGCAAGGCCGCTTGCTTTGGGACCGCGGAACTGCGGCCAGTCAGTGGACGGCGCGGCAACGCATGAACAGCCTGCAACTACCAGAGCGCAGGCCAGGACACCGGGGCGAATGGAGAATAACCGTGGCTTCATCGTGATTTCCAGTTTCTGACTTCAAGTTTGAGTTTCAAGTTTCTTACATGAGAGACGGAGATCGTAGTTAGAAGTGTTGAATTCGCGGTCGGTCATGGAAGAGCCCGGTAATTCGTGATTGGGAGGGGCGCGTTAGCAGTCGGCTCAGTCGCGAATGTATCCACACTCGCGGAGTGTTTGAGACAATGCGTCAAATATTCTCGTGTGGCTCAGCAACGCCACCGAAGCGGATAGGTCGCGGTATTTGTTCTGGGAACGGATTTTTTCTGCCATGAGCAGAATTTCATTATTTCGCTGTATGGTGGTTTGGCGTTCCAAATCTCGGAACCATTGGAGTAATTCAGGGTCGTCTCCAATTACCTGAACGAAACGCGCCAGGTTGTCGAGTGTCGCGTCGACGTCCGCAGGTGTGTTGGCGATTCGGTCCATGTCAAAAGGAGAATAGCAAACCGGGAGGAACGCGCGATTGTAATGAGTAATCAGTTCAACAGTAATCGGTGTTTGTGGTTGGTTGGTCGTCTTGCTATCTGCGAAACATTCCCGGCACGCCGCCGCCCATGCGGGCCATCATTTTCTGGAATTTGCCGAGCTTCTTCATCATTTGTTGCATCTCGGAAAATTTGTTGAGCACCGTGTTCACCTCGGTGACAGTCACACCGCTGCCTTTGGCGATGCGTTGACGACGACGGGCGTTGAGAATTTGTGGTGTGCGGCGCTCCTGCAGGGTCATGCCGCAGATGATTGCCTCCATGCGGCGAAATTCGCGTTCCTGTTTCGTCATGTCGGCGCCTTTTAGCATCTCGGAACCGCCGGGAAGCATGCTCACAATTGATTCGAGCGGTCCCATCTTTTTCATCTGGCGAAGTTGTTCGAGGAAATCTTCGAGCGTGAATTGGCCCTTGCGCATTTTTTCTTCCATGCGCCTTGCTTCCTCCATGTCCACCGTTTCGGCGGCCTTCTCGACCAGGCTCACGACGTCGCCCATGCCGAGGATGCGCGAGGCCATGCGCTCGGGGTGAAACGGCTCGAAGTCCTCGGGCTTTTCGCCGATGCCGGCGAACTTAATTGGCTTATTGGTCACCGCCTTAAGGCTGAGAGCTGCGCCGCCGCGAGCGTCGCCATCGAGTTTAGTGAGAATCGCGCCCGTGATATTGAGAGTCCGATCGAAATGGGCAGCGACGTTTACGGCTTCCTGGCCAGTCGCGGAGTCGAGCACGAGGAGAATTTCTGTGGGTTTGACAAGGTCGCGCAAACGCACCAGTTCCTGCACGAGCGGTTCATCGATTTGCAAACGGCCCGCGGTGTCGAAGATCACGACGTTGCGGTGCTCCGTTTTCGCGTGTTCCAGGGCCGCGCGGGCAATCGTTAATACGTCTGTTTCGCCGCGCTTGAGAAAAACTGGCACTTCAAGCTGCTTGCCAAGGGTCTCCAGTTGGTCCATCGCGGCCGGACGGTAAACGTCGACGCCGACCAAAAGCGGTTGACGGCCCTGGCGCTGAATAAGCCGCGCAAGTTTGGCGCTGGAGGTGGTTTTACCGGAGCCGTGCAGGCCGACGAGCATCAGGCACGCAGGTGAACCGGAGAGCTGGAGGCTGGCGTGTTCGGAGCCGAGGAGGTCGACGAGCTCATCGTGAATGATTTTGATGATCTGTTGCCCCGGCTGAATGCTCTGGACGACTTCCTGGCCGAGCGATTTGGTTTTGACGCGGTCGATAAAATCGCGCGCGACTTTGAAATTCACATCCGCTTCCAACAGCGCCATACGCACTTCGCGCAGCGATTCGCCGATGTTTTCCTCGGAGATTTTTCCGAGGCCGCGCAGATTTTTGAAGGCGTTCTGGAGCTTGCCGCTTAGCGTATCGAACATGGATTTAAAGTAGGTTGAGGTGAATGAAGATCAAAGTGAAAGTTCCGGCAAATTTCCTTCGGAATATGGCGATTCGAGGACTCGTTCCATTGACAACGGAGGCTCATTTCAGCATATTTTCGCCCCCCTTGAATTGGGGGTTGGTAGGATACTCAAGTGGCCAACGAGGGCAGACTGTAAATCTGCTGGCTTACGCCTCCGCTGGTTCGAATCCAGCTCCTACCACCACTTTTTAAGTGCAGAGTTCAGAATGCAGAGTGCAGAATTAAGGGCGAGGAGGAGAGAATCAGCATTAAAAAGTGGTGGAGGCAGAAGATCTGCCTGCGGTCGCACTCCCCAACAATTAGTCACTTACCTGGATTTTCCGAGGTTTGACTTTGTCGGCTTTAGGCAAGTGGAGCGTTAAAATCCCCTGCTCCACCCTGGCGTTGATCTTCGCAGCGTCGATCGCGGGATCGAGTTCGAACACACGTCGTAAATCGCCCTCGCGAGACTCGCGGTAAACCGGATTCGCGCGCAATTCGGGCTCGTTTCTCCGGCCGACGATGGTCAATGTGTTCCCTTCCAGCGTGACTTCGAGGCCGCTCTTGTTCACACCCGGCATGTCCGCCTGGAGGACATAGCCATCCTTGGTTTCAAAGATGTTCACTTCGGGTGTGAACCAGTTTTGTTTCTGAGCATGCCGCTCAGGCCGTTCCGTTAGTTCTGTTCGATTCGCAACAGCATTCATAGCGTCCTCCTTACTCAGCGCTGACGGTGATCTGCTTTGGCTTCGCTTCCTCGGCCTTCGGCAGCGTTATCGCCAGGATTCCATCCTTGTAGGTCGCGCGAACTTTCGCCCCGTCAACTGGCGCCGGCAATGTGATGCTGCGCTGGAACCGGCCAACGAAACGCTCCACCCGATGGCTTTCGGCTTTGTCGTATTCCTTATCGAGCTTGCGCTCGCCCGACAGGGTAAGGACACCCTCGTGCAACGAGATTTCGATCTCGTCTTTCTTCATTCCGGGAAGTTCCGCGCGGACAAACACATTGTCCTTGTCTTCGTAAACGTCGACAGCCGGAAGCCAGCCGCTGCTAAACGGTTGGGAGCCGTTCTCAGACCATGAGAGCGGTGTTCCAAACAGCCGATCGATCTCGTCACGCAACGAGGAGAGTTGCCGCGCAGGATCCCAATTAGGTCTTTGCCAACGTGTCAGTGTCATAAACATTCCTTTCCTTCTATGCAATATAATCAGCTTTCAAAATGCCAAAACAATGCGTTAGTCGTAAGTGGCTATTTTAATGTTACTTACGATTTTATTTCAAAGCGCCAAAAGCCCATTTAAAGAGACACTATGACTCATATTGAGATACAATATACTTGCATTAGTGAGTCAAATAGGCGCATATACAAAACTGAGGAGCATTCGGCGAGGGTTCTAGCAAAGTGTTGACGGTTAAGAGCGTCGAGGTGTGTGTCGACGGTTAGTTTTTCAAACCTGTGGACCGATGCTGGCGTTGTCCTGGACACTCCGTTCGGCTTGCATCGGCAGCCGAAATGTGGTCGGATGACCCAGTGCAACCCGCCACTCAAGCTGAGACGTATAAGGTCTGGGCTATCGACAATATGGTATATGGTCCGATCGATCTCACGACCCTGATTGGCTGGGTGCAGGAGGGGCGGGTTGTACCCGACACGTGGGTACACATGGCGGGGGATAGCGTCGGCCCGAGCGGACATTGGTGGCGTGCGAAAGATCTTGCGCCCTTGCGCGAACATTTCGTCGGAGTTACCGACACAGCTTACATTCCGCGTTTGGGATCCGTACGACCCGAGGAGTTGCGGCAGTTCGCACTTTTCTCCGGACTGTCGAACGATGACGTTGAGCAGTTTTTGCATTTCAGCAAACTGCACGAAGCGGTACCTGGCGAAGTGATCATCAAAAAAGGCACGCCCTGCGATGCGGCTTATTTCGTGGTTTCGGGACAAGTCCGTGCGCGACTGCTGGTCGGACTCGAGGACATCACCTTGGCGCGAATCGCGCCCGGGGAGTTTTTCGGCGAACTCGGCATGTTCATTCAATCGACCCGCACGGCGGACGTGGTTGCCGATGTCGACACCCGCTTGCTTCGCGTGACCGCGCAGGCGTTTCAATTGATGATCCGGCAGATCCCACGTCTGGCCGCGCCTCTGCTCTTTGTGATTTCCAAATCGATGGCCCACCGCATTGCCGACGACAATCGCAAGCTCCAGCGCGAAGTTGCCTCCGGCTTTTTGTGGAAATAGCGGGTCCGAATCTCATACGCCTATCTTCGTTTCTTGCGCGAATTTCACGCGTTACGCGTCAGGCTCACGCCCTTTCTCGGGCGCAACGTAAGTAATTCGCACAGAATTTCGCGATATTTCGTCTGGCACTCACGCTGCTCAAGTGCAGATAATTCGGTGGTTCAGGAAGCCCGCGAGTTCGCAGGGGACGGCCTTGCGGGCTTCCAGATAGTCGTAACAAAAGGGGAGAAATGGATGTATTGACTATGAAAAGAGTCTTCGCAAAAACAACACCGGCTTTCACCCGCATCGAGCTCTTGCTCTGTATTTGCATCGTCCTGCTGCTGACACTGACACTTGGACGGTCGATCGTCACTTCGCGATCGCGCGCCGACCGCGTGCAATGCTTCAACAACATGCGGCAGATCGGAAATGCCTACATTCAATTTGGCCTGGAACACTATGATCAGATGCCCTGGCGGTTGGATTCTGCTCAAGGCGGCAATCACGATATAAATCCGCAGCGACACAGTCTCTGGTATCAGTACTGGTTTGTTCGGGACGCGCTCAAGACGCCCACTATACTCATGGATCCGGCTGAGACGCGTGCAAATGCTCGCGTCGCTACCGCGTGGGACCTCTCCGAAACCGGCCTGCAAAGGGTGAAAGACGGGGCGGTAGCGTACATGTTGGGCCTGGACGCATTGCCCACGAATCCACGGTCAATCCTCCTGACCGATCGCAATGTAATCGATTCTGGGTCAACGGGATTTCCGTTAAGTGAAGTCAGGCTTCTAGCAACTCAGGCCCAATGGTTCGACGATATCCATGGGCTTGTGGGAAATGTTGCATTTGCCGATGGCAGTATCGAAGCGCTGAATACCGAGCAGTTCCGGGCCGCGCTTGCTCAGTCTGGCCGCCAGCAAGTACACGCCATGAAAGGAGCCTGGTGAGAAGTTATGCGTATCTGTTTCCTCATTTTGGCCGCCAGTGGATTGCTTGCGCAGTCGGCGGAAGCTCCGAAATTGCTTACCTATGGGACGACAAACATCGCGGGCGGCGGCAGCTCGTTTGCTCTTTCCATGACCCCGGATGGTCGGCGCGTTGTCTTCGCAAGCCACGCCAACAACCTGGTCACGAACGATGACCTGCGATCGTACAGCGATATCTTCATCCGCGATCGCTTCACCGGAGTGACCTCCCTCGTCAGTGTAAACACAAATGGCTCTGGCGGCGGAGATGGAAACTCCGGCTACGCTTCCATTTCAGATAATGGCCGCTACGTCGTATTCTCGAGCGACGCCGGCAACCTCGTCTCCCACGATACCGACGGCCTTTCGGACGTGTTCCGGCGCGATCTGCACTCCGGAACTACAGAGTTGGTGAGTGTTGGTCTGGCAGGCGGCGTACCTTCCCCCTCTCTCAGCGCGCCCATAGGGGGCGCTTCGAAACCGGTGATGACCGCCAATGGACGTTGGATCGCCTTCGAAAGTGCCTCAATCGATCTGGTAACTGGCGACACCAACTCGACACGCAAGGTTTTCGTCAGAGACATGCGCCAAAAAACCACATTCCTCGCAAGTGTGGGGACGTACCGTTCCTGGTCACCCAGCCTGAGCGCGAACGGTCGGCGAGTCGCCTTTCTTGCCGTAGCAGCCGACATCTTCCCGGGTCGAACCAATATTACTGGCGACGTGTTTATGCGCGATTTGCAGGCCAGCACCACCTCCTGGGTCAGCACGAACGTCGCCGAAATTCTGGCAAACACAAACTACACCTGTCGGCATCCGGCCCTCGCGCCTAACGGCGATTTCGTCGTCTTCAAGGCTAGAACGAATGGCTATTCACGTGCGCCTACGCATGTCCTTCACCACGATTTAACGACTGGCATCACAACCCTTCTGGCAACGAATAGCTATCCCAATACCGCGGCTCAGTTGAGTACAGATAGCCAATGGCTGGCTTTCGAAGAAAATGGAAACATTTACCTCCGAGACCTCCTAAATCGCACTAATCTGCTCGTCTCGGCCGATCTTGCGGGCAATCCACCACCTACGGGCGGTTCCCATAGTCCCGTGGTGACTTCGGGCGCGCGATTCGTCGCCTTCGTGAGTTCTGCTCCCAACCTGGTTGCCGACGGCGTAACCGATACAAATAGCTTTTACTTATACGTGCGCGATATCGCGTCCGGAATTACACATCTGGTGACACGAGGCCGGGATGGCATTCCTATATCTGTTCCAGAAAGTACATTCCCGCTCATCAGCGCGGATGGACAATCCATAGTATTCGACAGCACGGACTCCAGCTTCGTCACCAATGACAATAACCAGGCCAGTGATGTGTTTGCGCATGATTTACGCAACCGCGCCACATCCATGCTCTCGATGCGGCACGAGCAGCGTGCTTCGCGCACCGGAATTCAATCCGCTGGCATCTCCGCGAACTCGATCAGCGCGGACGGGCAACGTATCGCTTTCGTCAGCTTCGACGATCCGCGCGTGCCCGGCGACACCAATCGTTTTCCCGACGCGTTTGTTTTCGATGTCCCGTCGCAGCGCCTTATCCCTCAAAGTGTAGAAGCCGATGGCAGTTTCAACCCAACCAACCGCGCCTCAGCCGTAATGATTAGCGCCGATGGAACACATGTCTTATTCGCCGTCGCCTCAAATCCAGGGCAACTTTATTCAGGAGGCGAAGAGTTCCGTCTGAAATGGCGCGCAGTGGATGGTGGACCGGTGCGTGACCTTCCATCCAGCGGGAGCGCTTTCGCACCACCGAACGCAGCACTCAGTTCGAATGGCACCATCGTGGTGTATTCGCCGAATGTATTCTGTTTGGCAGACATGGTGGCTGGTACGACCAGGTATTTCTTCGAATATCCAAGGGGCGGCCGACTGCAATTCATGCCAGATGAACAATGGGTCCTGGCCTCATTCAGCGACGCCGGCGGCATACTTTTTGCCTTGAACTTGAATTCAAACCGCGTCCTGAGAATCAGCAAGGCCCCCGACGGGAGTCTGCTCAGTGTCGTGACTTTCGTGTTGGATGCAGCAGGCCGCTACTGCGTATTTGATACGTATCCCTCGCGAGTTGTTTACCGATACGATTTTCAAACCGACTCCAGTCGCTTTATTTACACGAATTGCCAGTCGCCCAGCGTTGATCGCACGGGAAATGTAATTGCCCTCGCCGCCGGCCCGTTCTCTCCGGCGCGGCAGGACATTTTCGTTATCGATCTCGCGGCGGGGACCACCAACCTGGCCAGCCCAAATTACAGCGGGACTGGCGGCGGCAATGGAAATTCCAAATCGCCTCTCGTGAGCGGCGACGGGCGCTACATTCTGTTCCTCAGTTCCGCCAGCGACCTCGTCCTCGGCGACAACAACGACGCGCAGGACGTTTTCGTTCACGACCGGTTGCAGAAATCCACGATGCTTATCAGCCGCGACTACACTGGAAAGGGCTCCGGCAACGCGCTTTCCTCCATGCCGGTGATGGCCCGCGACGGGCGCACAGTCGTCTTCCAAAGCTTCGCCAGCGATCTCATCGAAGGAGACCACAACGAAAAGCGCGACATCTTTATGCTGCGTTTGGGCACGAGTGACTCCGACAACGACGGCATGGATGACGATTGGGAGGTTGCGTTCTTCGGAGATTTGAGCCGGGATGGGACAGCAGACTTTGATCACGATGGCCACAGCGATCTGCAGGAATTCCTCGCCGGAACCGATCCGACAAACACCGGTTCCATCCTGCGGGTCCTAACCATCACCCCAATGAGCGGCGGGAACACGACGATTGTGTGGTCGGCGGTTCCCGGCCGCTCATACGTCGTGCAATTCAAGGATTCGCTCGACACACCCAACTGGAGCAACGCTTCGGGGGTGCTGACCGCAAGCCTAACAAGCGAGTCGTTCAATCTCGTGTCGAACGCACCAAAGCGATTCTACCGAGTAGTCGCAGTGCAGTGATCGTGCGTATCCGATAGCCCAACTTCCAGGGATCGGGTCAATCAGGGGCGTTTGCGAAATTCGTCCATCAGACGCAGGATGCCTTCGCGAATTTCAAACAATTCTTTGCGCGCTTCGGTGATTGTCGGGTCTGGCAGAAGCTTCTTCGGCACAACTGCTTCCAAGCCCGCCTGGGATTTATGCAAGTGATCGAGCGCGCGCTTCAGGGATGCGACAACAAATGCCGCATCCCGAAAATCATCGCCGCGGGCAACACCACCCAACGCTCCGGCCAGTTTCCCGCCGGTGATCTGAAACTCAGAGATGAACTGCGCCAAATCATCGTCGTCCGCTTTTGTGAGGCCGAGTTTATCGGCTTGACGCCACACTCTGATCGCGCTCTCAAAACAGCGATGTTGCAGCGGATGGTGAAGGTCGCCGTCGTCGGTGCGAATCCAATCGATGCCCTCTCGGGCGGGGTCCGGTTCCGGTTCACTCGCCGCGGCCTCGCAAATGGCATTGATTTCCTCAGCCGATAAGCGATCGGGTTCTTCGGTCTCGCTGTCGTGGCGATCCCAACCCATCTCGGCTGCGATTTTCGCCTCGGCTTCCTCGGAGTCGCCATATTTATCCACCAGTTCCATATATTTGTCGGTGCGCGCGTCGGACTCTTTGAGGAACTTCTCGTAGTCGTGCTCGTCCCATTCTTCGCCAGGGCGTTTATGCGCGCGTTTATGACGTTCGATTTGTTCGCTCAGCCTGTTCATGAAACCCGCCATGCCAGCAGCAGCTTGCCTGGCGCGCTCTTCGTCCTCCTCCGCACTCAAGCGCCATTCCGGCGCGGAAATCGTCACCTCATAGTCCACGCTCTCGATGACTACACGCCCGTTGGCTTCGCTGAACCATTCGAGATAAATACAGTTGGCCATGTGCTCCGGGGGTTTCTGTTTCCGGTCGAGCACCTCCAACGCCTCATCCACTGGCACATCCCACACACGGACCTTCCGCGAGGCGGTGAGGTCCCCGATCGTGCCGCGCTGCATTGGATGAAGGGCTTTGAGATGCGGATGAGGAACGCGCTTTTGGGAATTGGTAAAAGTGAGCAGGCATCCAGCGAGATCGGGCCAGGCATTGCCCTTCAACTCAAGCACCACCGGTTCGGCGCGACCTTCGACCCATATCCTGCCCCGAACCATTCCCTTGACGCAGTTATCAATCTCACCGCGCACAACGCTCTCGTGAATGCGAAAGGCCATGCGTCAATAGTGCCAAACTTTCGCCAAACGACAACATTCTCCAGCCGTCGTTCGGAAATTTGCGCCGAGATGAAGTGATCAGCGAGTCGGTGTCAGCAGGAAGCCCGCCCAATGGTCGTTCACGCGGCCCCAACCGGCAATCTGTCCGAAGTCGTTGACGTCAAAGCCGTAGATCAACAGCCAACCGCTGGCGGGATCGATCGCATCGTTGAGGTCAACCGTCGTACCGTTGGAGTAGAGTTGCGCATGCGGCGGCCAGGGTCCTCCTGACCCAACCACTTCGTCGCGGTTGTTCAGTCCCGCCGGACTGAAACGCAGTTCGATAGATCCTCCTCGCCTCAACAATAATGGAGTATCGCTGGCGACCAGGACATGCCCCGCGTCGTTAATATCCAGCGCATAGCTCCTCGATGGCAGCCCCAAATCGATTGCCCGCCGGTTGACGAAGATTATGGCGCGATTTTCATCGGAATCGCGATCGTGCGCATTACCAACGATCTGGCCAAGGTTGTTGATGGCGTTCGCACTATTCTCATGGAAGCCGGGCAGTTTGCCCAAAACCTGCACTTTACCGTCGGTGTAGAGAAACGGCCTCTCCCAAAGCGATTTTCCGGAGTTCCAGGTTGCGCCGACGATCTGGCCGGCGTTGTTGATCGCTGTCGGATCAAGATCGGTGCGTCCGGCCAACTCGTTGAACTCCTGCAGGCGACCATTTTGAAACACCATCGAGCGGTCACGAGTTCCCTGGACATAGAAGATCGCTACACCCGCATCATTCAGCGCAGTCGGCAAACTGTCTCGGGAGGTGGCGGCGTCTGGCAGCAACAGGTGCAGGTCAGTGACTGCTCCCCTACTGTAAAAGGCCGCATGCGGTTCGTCTTTATACGGGCCCGTGGACGCGTCCAAATGGCCGAGCATTTCACCACGATTGTTGAGTTTGCGGGGCTCAAAAAAGTCCCAGCCTGGCGGCGGGGTGAGTTCAGTAACCGTGTAGCGAATGGCGCCCGTAGTTGACGGCGTCGTGAATGTGGTGATGGTTCCGAAAAGCAGGAAAATACATGCTCTTTTCATAAATCCCTTATTGGCCCGCCAGGTTATAAACGGTCGGTTTGAGGGATTCTTTCACCGGAAATGCGTGCTTAAGCCAGGCGCCCTTTTCGAGCCATCGACATGCGTTGGTCTCTGAATTAATGTTCCGGCCGTGAAGCCATGGTGTCTGATGCTCGTGGGGTTTGTACTGGCGCACGAATGCAAGGCGGCGCGTCGGGCGACCAATCTGCTCGACGTAGTGCGTGGCTACGCCGACACGATGATCGAGCACGGGCGCGACACCTACGGGCCGCAGAAGAGCGGACTGCTTTTGAGCGCGCTCGACCGCATGACGCTCAAGCCGTTGGAAGTGCGCCCTGCGCCACCGGGCGGGATTCGGCGTGGCGACCGACCGGGACGGGCGTGGAGCGCCATGAACGGGGCGAATCCGCATCTCGACCAAAATCTGCTTCGAATTCTTTATACGCTTACGGAAATTACCGGGGAAGCACGTTACGCCAAAGTTGCTGATGAAGAACTGAAGTGGTTTTTCGAGAATAGTATGTCTTCCAAAACAGGCCTGCTGCCATGGGGCGAGCATTTATCGTGGGACGTGATGTACGACCAGCCGATTTCGGGTGGTGATGAAATGATGCACGAGTTCGCGCGGCCGTGGATGTTGTGGGACCGCTGCTTCGCACTGAGGCCCGAGGCGAGCTCGAAATTTGCGCTTGGGTTGTGGGAGCACCAGATCGCGAATCACAAGACGGGCGGTTTCGATCGGCACGCGCTGTACTTCGAGCACGGGCCCGTCGATGGAAAAGACTTCGCACGGCACGCAGGATTTTACATCGGCACGTGGTGCTACGCGTGGAAGTACACGACGAATGATGTGTTCCTTAGTGCCATCGAGACGTTGCTGGCCCGCTTCGAGCGCAAACGGGTGCAGAAGGATGGTTCACTGGCGGCAACGATCGGCCCATTGGATTGCGAAATCGCGGCGGCAATGGTTCCACAACCGCTCGCGAAACGATTACGTGAATTCGCGGCCAAAGAAGACGAATTGATCCTCGAAGATTTGAAACGACAACTGTCAGCGCAAGGCACGAACACGTATGTGCCACCGAAGTGGCAGGCGGGCTACAGCGCAGGCACGCTGGCGTCCTCGGCAATGTTTTGTCTTGGACGCTACGAGCAAACCCGACGCAATGAATACGGCGTTTTGATCGTAAAATTCGCCGACGCCTATCTCAACTCGCGTCCGGAGGAGGATGTTGATGCATGGCCGATGAGTTTTGGGCACGCAATCAGCGCGGAAGCAGCGGCATACCGCTTAACGAAACGGGGGAGATATCTCGATCAAGCGCGCCGGTTCGCGGACATGGCGGTAAATCTGTTTTGGCAGGACAGGCCACTGCCGCGGGCAAGCCTCAAAACCGGCCATTATGAAACGCTCACCGGCGCGGACTCCCTAGCGCTGGCGCTACTCGAAGTCCATGCGGTGACGCACGACCTGACGAACCGGATTCCGTCAAACACAATTGACCGATGAGAGCGGCGAGAATTTGTGCGGTGTTGATTGCCATCGGATCGACGCAGGTGAGTTTTTCCGCCGAAATTCCGAAAGTTCCAGTGCCGCCGTCTCCGTATCTGCCGATCATTTACAAATTCGCGGACGCGATATTGGAGCAGGGGACCAACCGCGTGGAGGTAAAAAGCGGACCGATCGGAGTTGCTCCGCACCACCAGGAGAACTGGCTGCGTGTCCTCTACACGCTCAGCGAGCTTTCTGGAAAGCCGAAGTACCGAAATGCCGCCGACACCGAATTGCGCCGATTCGTCGAGAACCAGGAAAGGACGAGGCAGGATTTCGTCAGACCGTGGGTGCTCTGGGACCGCTGCTTTGAACTGGCACCCGAGTCGAGCAAACGTGCCGCGCTCGCAGTCCGAGAACATCAAATCGGCACGAACTCGGCGCGAGAGGCGGGATTTTACATTCGTACGTGGGCAGCCGCATATGCGCACACCACGAACGAGCTTTTCCTCAAATCCATTGATGCGCTGGTCGCGCGTTGCGAGAAGAAAGCGCCTTCGACGAATGTATCGCTCGCGATCGATTGCGATGCCGCATCGCGTCTCGTGCCGGAGCCTCTCGCGTCACGATTGCGAGCTCTTGCCGATAGAGAAGACAAAGTCTTTTGCTCACTTCCGCACGACCTCAAAAGCAGTACGCCGCTGCGGCGCGTGCCCAATGACGGCTACACCACCGCGCAAATCGCCATGATGTGCGTCTCTCGATACGAAAATACCGGGAAGGTTGAGTATCGTGACCTGATCCACGCGGCCGCCGACGCATATCTCGGATCGCTGCCAGGGGAAGGAGTCGATGCATTGCCAATGACCTTTGGGCACGCGATCAGCCTGGAACTTGCGGCCTGGCGGTCGACGGCGCGGCAGGCGTATCTCGACCGCGCTCGCGCGCTCGCCGATATTGCAGTGAAGAGGTTCTTTGATGCGGGGCCGTTGCCGCGAGCGAGTTTCACGAGTCAGAATGGCGAAGCGATCACGGGTGTCGATACCCTGTCCCTGGCGCTTGTCGAATTGCACCTGCACATTCTGCATATTACCGCCGTGCGATGTCCGTCAAATACCATTGACCGATGATCGGAGCGCGCGAAGACCCGTATTGCCAGCGCGACAGGAGACCTCGTATAGTCATTGTTCATGAGGACGGCTCGTGTGAAGCAGGTGATCGCTTGTACGGCGGGAATGGCCGTTCTCTTTGCAGGTCCTCTCCTTTGGGCAACGCCGGCGAACAAATCGGGCCTTGAACGGCATTACGACCGGTTTCTCGCGAAACGCCTCAGCCAATGCACGACGTGTCACTTGCCGAGCGAGAACAAGGCGCCCGAAAGTCTCGAAGAATTTCCACACAATGACTTCGGCAATCGGCTGCGGCTTGTTGCGAAGGAGTTTCCGAGATCCGGTGGGAAACCCGACATAGCAACGCGGCTCCAGCGGATCGCGCAGGAAGACAGCGACGCCGACGGTGTTGCGAACGAAATTGAAATCCTCCTTGGTCACAACCCGGGCGACTTCAAGGACAAGCCCGATGCGAAGGAGTTGGACGGGGCGAACGCTCGGCGCGCTGAATTCTCCAAATTTCTTGCTTCGTATCGCTGGCGGCCATTTGAACCGGTGCAGCGGCCGGCACTGCCCGTGGTGAAAAACAAGCGCTGGGTGCGAAATCCCATCGATGCGTTCGTCAGTGCCGTACGCGAATCGCGCAAACTAATGCCGCGGCCCGAAGCGACCAAAATCGTTCTGCTTCGTCGCGTCTACCTGGATGTCATCGGCCTGACGCCAACCCCTGAAGAACAGCGCGCATTTCTCGCTGATACTTCTCCTTACGCTTACGAGCGGCTCGTTGACCGGCTTCTGGACGACCCGCGTTACGGCGAGAGGTGGGGCCGCCATTGGATGGATGTTTGGCGCTACAGCGATTGGGCGGGGTGGTCCGGCGGCAATCAAATTCGCGACAGCCAGCCGCATATTTGGCGTTGGCGCGATTGGATCATTGAGTCGCTGAACGATGACAAGGCTTATAACCGGATGGTCCTGGAAATGTTCGCCGCGGACGAACTCGCGCCCGAAGACACCAACACGCTGCGAGCAACCGGCTATCTCGTTCGCAATTACAAAATGCTCAGCCGCGAGCAATGGCTGGAAGACACGATCAAACACTCCGCGCAGGCATTCCTTGGGCTGACCATGGGTTGCGCGAAATGTCACGACCATATGACCGATCCGATTTCGCAGAGCGAGTATTACCAACTACGGGCGATTTTCGAGCCGCACCAGGTGCGCACTGACCGCATGCCCGGTGAACTCGACCTGTTGAAGAATGGGCTCGTGCGCACTTACGATACAGCGACAAACGCGCGCACGTTCTTTTTCATGCGTGGTGACGAGCGAAAACCCGATACGAACCGCGTGATGGAACCGGGAGTTCCGAAAGTATTAGGCGGCAAACTCGAGATTCACGATATGAAGCTGCCCTACTTCACCGCGCATCCCGATTACCGAGGGTTCGTGGTGCGCGACACGATTGTCGCCAGTGAACGGAAAATCGCGGACGCACGGACGGAATTGGAAAAGGCGAAGACAAACAGTGCGCCGGAAAAGATCGAGGAGCGAGAATTGAAACTCTCCATCGCCGAGGCAAGTCATACCTCGCTGCTCGCAGTGTTGAAGGCTGAAAAGCTTGAGAAGAAATCAGAAGAATGGAAAGAGGCCGCCCAGGCTGCCACCGCGGCGCAGCGCACACAGGCTGTGCTCGAAGCCAAACTAAAATTGACCGAAGCAAAGGCGAGTCAGGCGGCGGCGCAAACGAAGCTCGATGAGGCCCAAAAGAAATCCGATGCGGAGAAGGCCAAGAAAGATATCGAGAAAGCAACCAAAGATATTGAGGCCGTAACGAAGAAAGTCATCGACGCTGAGAAGGCTCTGGCGAGCCTCGAAGAGAAGATCAAGGAAGCTCCTTCCACTGGATACAAGGCCCGCTCCACGGATGATTATCCTGACAAAAGCACCGGACGCAGGCTCGGGTTTGCGCAGTGGCTGAGCGACTCCGCTAATCCGCTTACTGCGCGTGTCGCGGCCAACCATATTTGGCTGCGGCATTTCGGTCGCGGCATTGTTCCCACACCAGAGAATTTCGGTCGCAGTGGTGCGCTTCCGTCGCATCCGCAGCTTCTCGACTGGCTCGCCGCGGAGTTCATGGCGAACAACTGGAGCATGAAGCATCTGCATCGGTTGATCCTCACCAGCGCGACCTATCGCATGGCTTCGACCAGCGACGAGACCAGCGCTGCGATTGACCCCGACAACATTTACCTGTGGCGGATGCCCTCGCGCCGCATGGAAGCGGAAATCGTTCGGGATAATCTTTTGTACGTCACCGGCAATCTCGATTCTACGATGGGCGGCGCGGAGATCGACCACAAACTCGGTCTCACTTCAAAGCGCCGAAGCATCTATCTGCGTGTCGCGCCCGAAAAGGAAGTCGAATTCCTGAAGATTTTCGACGGCCCGAGCGTCACCGAATGTTACCAGCGCCGCCCCAGTGTGATGCCGCAACAAGCACTGGCGCTCGCCAACAGCGAGTTGGCTGTCACCCAGGCGCGGTCCCTTGCGAAGAAGCTTTCTGACGAAGTGCGCAGCGACGATGAGTTCGTCAGCGCGTCTTTTCGCCGGATTCTTGCGCGCGACCCTAAACGCGCCGAACGCGAATTATGTCTCGATTTTCTAAATGCGCGGACGAAGGATTCAATTGTCACGAAAGCGATCAACACCGAAAAGGCCGCCGATCCAATTCTGCAGGCCCGCGAAAACCTTCTCCTTGTGCTCCTGAATCACAATGACTTTATTACTATCCGTTAGCGTCTGAGTGTTATGGCCAATCGCCGCGAATGCTGCCCCGGGATCACCCGCCGTTCGTTTCTCGCTGATACGGGCATGGGGTTCACTGGCCTGGCTCTTGGCGCGATGCTCTTCCGCGATGGTATTGCCCGTGCGAACGATTCGGCAGCATGGCATCCGCCCGATGGCAAACCGCAATTCCCGCCGAAAGCTAAATCCGTCATCTGGATTTTTCTTTGCGGCGGGGTGAGTCATCTCGAAAGCTTCGACGTAAAGCCCGAGCTCAACAAATACGCCGGCAAATCGATCGAAGAAACACCCTACAAAGACGTGCTCGATCCGGAGCGGGTGCAGAAGAACATCGTCGGCGCGAATCCCTCGCATGGTAACCGCAAGACCATCATGCAGCTTCAGGCCGGCTACAAAACCTACGGCAAAAGCGGCCTGGTGGTTGGCGACTGGTTCCAGCACATTGGCGAATGCGCGGACGACCTCGCGGTCGTGCGTTCCCTTTGGACAATTCATAACGACCACGGCGCGCAGCTTACCTGGCAAACCGGACGCCATCCGCGCGAGTTGGAGCACCCGACGATCGGTTCCTGGGTTTCATATGGTCTCGGTTCCTTAAACCAGAACCTTCCCGAATACGTCGTCCTTGGCGTGCCCACGGGCGATTGTTGTGGCGGCGCGTTCACCCATGGCGCGGCTTATCTTGGTCCGGAGTATTCCGGCGTTCGACTGAACGTCGATCCGAAGAAGCCTCTTCCATTCATTTCGCCTGCGGGAAGACAGATGACGCAGGAGGAGCAACTCGCCAATCTCAGCCTGCTCGGCAAACTCAACCACATCGCGGGGATCGATTATCCCGACGACAAGGACTTGAGCGCGCGCATCAAGTCCTACGAGCTGGCGTTTCAAATGCAGACTTCAATTCCCGAGACGCTACAGCTTGAAAAGGAATCCGAGATCATACGGCAGCTCTACGGCATTGATAAATCGGAGACCAAAACTTTTGGCGAGCAATGCCTCGTCGCGCGTCGCCTCGTGGAGCGCGGCGTTCGGTTCGTCCAGCTTTTCCACGGTGGCGGTGGAGGCGGCGAATGGGATGCGCATTCAGACATTAAGGGCAATCACGGCAAGCTCGCGAGACAGGTTGACCAACCGATCGCGGGGCTGCTCAAAGATTTAAAGCAGCGGGGGCTTCTCGACGAAACGCTGGTTGTGTTCGGCACCGAGTTTGGCCGTACACCGGGCGCCGAAGGCACCGGCCGCGATCATCATCCCCAAGGCTTTTGTGCGTGGCTTGCAGGAGGCGGCATCAAAGGCGGTGTTGTCCACGGCGCGACCGACGAACTTGGCTTCCACGCTGTCGAGAACCGCCACTACGTGACAGACGTTCACGCTACCGTTCTTCACCAACTCGGTCTGGATTCGCGCAAACTCGAAATCCCAGGCCGCAAACGCCTCGACATCGATCACGGCGAAGCCATCAGCGAGATCCTCGCGTAGCTCAACCTCGGGGTTCCCTCACGTTTCCAAAGTTCGCCGCACTCGTTTCTCCTGTTGCAAGCGCTTCAGCAGTCCCTCCCAGTGGCACATGTCGGTGGGCCGCGCGGTCACCATGACCGCATGCTCGTTCTCTGGACTTCGCACGACTGACCACAGCTGTTCACCGCCGAACGTTTTCTCGGCAGCTTCACTGATCCGCAATCGCTGCTCAGTGTTTGCCGACTTGCCGATGTCGAATTCGCGCCGCTGCAGATATCTGAGCTCCACGAGGGCGTCCTCGTGGCGGCGCCACATCTCGGAGCATTCCTGGACAGTCGGCAATTCCCCGCGCAGCAAGGCGACAAATTCCTGCCCCACGCTCGGCTTGCCGGCGCCAGCGGTGCGCGCGTTCTCAATCGCCGCAACCAGGCGCCATTTGTGATAGGCAATTTGTGCCTCCGGCGAGTTGCCGACGAACCCGACCGTTACGGCCAACATCACCAAACTCGCAATTACCGCCTTTTTCCACATTCCCGAATCCTCCAGACCTCACTTCGACGCGTTACCCCAGTGGAGTGTTCACGCTCCGTTTGTAAAAACTACAACACCGGGCGGACTGAGGAAGTTGCGTCCTGTTGCGCGACGCCTGGCTTGGAACGCTCGACCGCGAACGCCAGGGAGCGCTGAGGTCGTTGATGCGCAGGGGTCATTCTTTTTTCGACGGAAACGGGGGTTTTGGCGTTTAATCCAGTGAAGGCGTCATGGCTGACGAGAAAATAAAGAAAGCGCGGGGCGGGTGATGGCGAAGGGCGCGTTCTCAACTTTGTCGTTGCTGTTCTGCACGACGGACGAGCAGGCGATGCTGCGCGTGCAGGCCGAAGACGATCACCGCGCGTTCGCCCAACTCGTCGAGCGCTGGGAAGAACCGATCCGGCGGTTGTGCGTGCGGATGGTCGGCGACCCGCACAAGGGCGAGGATTTGAAGCAGGAAGCCTTCGCGCGTGTCTTTGCGAAGCGAAAGGACTATCAGCCGACCGGGCGGTTTTCGACGTTCCTGTGGCGGATCGCGCTGAACGCCTGTTACGACGAACTGAGGCGAGTGAAGCGGCGGGCGGAGTCGATGCTGGACGAAGAAGGCGATGAGGCGCTGGAAGTTTTTGAAAGTGAACTGGACGATCCGCACACGGAAGCGGCGGGCAACGAAGAGGCTGAATTGGTGCGGAGCGCGCTCATGCGGTTGCCGGAAATTTATCGCGGAGTATTAGTGCTGCGGCATTACGAAGGACTGAAGTTGAACAAGATCGCGGAAATTTTGGAGATCCCGGAAGGAACGGTGAACTCGCGCATCGCCGAAGGATTGGTGCGGCTGACGCGCATGCTGGAGCCGAAATTCAAGGACCAGCGAGTAGTAAGAGAAAGAACATCGCCGCCAAGGCGGCAGGAGAACCTGGTTTTATGAAACATCCGAATCGAGACGAATGGGTGCCATACATATTTGGCGAAGCCCGAGGCAACGAGATGAAGCGGCTGAGCGCGCATCTGAACGAGTGCGCGGAATGCGCCGCGGAACTCGCCGCCTGGCGTCGCAGCCTGAAAACTTTGGACAAATGGGAACTGACCCCGCCGATGCGGAGCCGCACGATCGTCGCGCCGGTGTTCCGTTGGGCTGTCGCGGCGGCGATTGTGCTCGCAGCGGGTGTCGCGCTTGGCCGAATGACCGCGCTAAATGCAAAAGCGATGCGCGCCGAAGTGGAAACTTCCGTGAAGGCCGCGTTCGCGGAACAACTCCAGCAGGCGGTGGTGCAATCCGAAACCCGGCTTGCGAATGTTTCACAGGAACGCGCGGAAGAGTTGTGGCGCATTTTCTCAGATAGTTTGAGCAATGCGCGCGAGGAACAGCGCCAGATGACGGCTGCGTTGCTGGACGAACAGCGGCGCGAGTACGAAACGCGCTATGTCAATTTGCGGCGCGATCTGGAGACCTTGGCCGTGCTCGCGGACCGCGAAATTCAGGAAGCCAACCTCAAGATGATCCAACTGGCACGAAGCACGCCATAACCATTTAACAGGAGAAAAGTTATGAAATCGAACCACACAATGTTATTAACAATAATTTTTGCGAGCGCGAGCGTCGGCTGCGCGCATGCGCAGTCCGTGGCGCCGGCGCCGGCCGGTGCGCCCGCAAAAAGCGCGCCGCGCACCGAATCGCGTTTGCGCAGCGTCGTGAGCGCCACTCCATCTGCCCAAAATGGTCCCTACCAGACCGCGGTGGAACAATACCGGATCGCTGCGGCGCAAGACCAGGAGGCGGTTCTAGTGCTGTCCCAGGCCGCTGCAGCGCAAAACCGGGTGGTGGGGCAAATCGGCAGCTCGTACGGACTTTCATCACGCTCGAGCAGCGATTCCGTGCCGCCGGTCGTGATTCAGTTCGGAACCAAGGACGCGAGTGCCATCGGCGCGATGGAGGAGGACCTCGCGATCATGACGCACATCATCGACCGCGCACTGGACCGAATGGGTGAGAATGGCGTCGATGAAAAGCTTGGAGTTCCAATCTACTACACGTCGGGCGGAAAATCGGTTCGCGCCCTCTATCTGGAAGGGTTTGGTCCGCTGATCATGGTCAAGGTCAACTTCCCGGTGCATGCTGTAGACACAACGGAAACGAAGACGACGGAGAAGCCAGATGCCTCCGAATGGGAAGAAATCAGGAACAGCCTTCGTGGACGTGGCCAGGAAGTACAATGGGCCAATTCGTCTTCGGGAATCCCGTACGATCCGGCACGCGTGGATGCGTTGAAGAAGAATCTTGTGCATGCGCTGAAAAACGCTTCGAACATGAAAGGCGTTAAGCCAGACGAGTACGTCAATGTGACAGTATTTGGGAGTCCGACCTCGACGACAGTCGAGTCAGATTGGCCCGCAACCGGTGGAGGTTCCGGCGGTGGGCGCGGGCCTGGCACGCCAAACCGGTTTGGTTCCGATTCGCGGTCTTCCCGGGGTTTAGAAGCCGCGCGCACGGCGTTGCAGGGAACGGTGCTGACGATTCGCGCCAAAAAGGCGGACATCGACGCAGCAGCGAAGGGAAGCCTTGATGACGAGGCGTTCGCAAAGAAAGTTGCGGTCAACACTTATTCCGGCAACGGCTACGGACTTACGAGCGTGAACTCCTGGATTCGGAAGTCGTCCTCTTCAGCGGTTGCGCGATAAAAGAATTGGAGGAGACGAGGTAACGAGTCTCTGATTATTTGGCCCCGGTGATTCTGGATTTAGAATGGTATCTGCCAGATCGTTGGACTCTCCGTAAGTTTGAGCAGGGCTGGGATGCGACGACATTAGAGACTCGTTACCTCGTCTCCTACAGGAAACCGAAGCGGCGCCCGGATTTCCGGGCGCCGTGGCGAGTGCCAGGGTGTCGTTGCTATTGTTTGTCCGGAGGACGATCGGGCCGTCGCGGACGGTCGGGACCACCAGCTCCTTCGGGCCGCGGAGGACGGAGTTCTTCCATCGTGATCTTCCCGTCGTGATTCCGGTCGAGCTTCCGTAAGTTCTGGCTGGCCTGCTCGATCTCCCTCTCGTCGATCACTCCATCATTGTTTGGATCCAACGCTGCCATCAGTGGTGGGCGGGGAAAGCGCTCGCGATCTGGTCCGCCGGGCGGACGCTCGCGTCCGGGCGGTGGGCGCTCACCACGTGGAGGTGGAGGAGCATCCTGCGCGATCATAGTAACGGCGCTGAGTCCGACGACCAGCGCTGCGACAGTAGTTAATTTGAGTCTCATGTGTCTTTATTGATTTCGTTCACGGGCCTAAAGCCTCAGACGAAAACAACGGGTCAGAGGTTACGGCGATCAAAAAGACCCAAAAGGCAGGGCGCTGTGTCCCCACAGCGCCCAACGAACGTCGTTAGACCAATGCGGGGCGATGAGGACACCGCGCCCTACCTTGCGACGAGGGCTCCGGTGCCCTAACTTCACGGCGACATGCCGAGCCTTGTCGAGAAGATCGAAAGTAACGCTGCCGGACGTTTATCGCTTCCGCCTGGAACGCTCCCGTCCCAGGAATTGGCGCGATATCGCCGGTTTCTTCATGTCGAGTCGCATCGGCTCAAGCTGATGCACCGCGCCGGCACTTCCGAGCGGCAGGTTTGCGAAGGCCGCGCAGCGTTGATCGATGTCCTGCTGCGGTATTTGTGGACGGCCGCCAAAAGCAGCCTTTCGGCCCAGGCGCAAAAGGAATTTCCGCCGCTGGCCCTTGTCGGCCTTGGGGGCTATGGCCGCGGTGAGCTCAACCCGCACAGCGACATTGATTTTATGTTCCTGCACTCCGGGCAGGTTGTGGCCCATTCCAAGCCGCTGCCGCACTTGGCGAAACTGATGGACAGCATCCTTTATCCCCTGTGGGACCTGGGTTTTAAGATCGGTCACTCGGTGCGCACCATCCAGGAATGTGTGCAGGTAGCGAATGGAGACATGCAGGCCAAGACTTCACTCATCGAAGCGCGGTTCGTCGTCGGTGACGAGAAGCTCTTCGAAAAATTTCGGAAAACGGTCGAGGCCAAATGTGTCGACGGCTACGAGGAGGAATACATTGCGGCGCGCGTGCAGGACCAGGCGGCGCGCCATGAGAAGTTTGGCAATTCGGCCACGATGCAGGAGCCGAACATCAAGAATGGGTGCGGCGGGTTGCGCGACTATCACAATCTCCACTGGATGGCTTTTTTTAAGTACCGCACCCGCACGCTCCAGGAGATGGAGCAGAAGGAGTTGATGTCAGAGACTGAGCGCAAACAACTCGAGGCGGCCTATGATTTTCTGTTGAGCGTGCGCAACGAGCTGCATTATCAGGTGAATCGTCCGCTCGATGTGCTCTCCAAAGCGCTGCAACCCACGGTGGCGACGAACCTGGGCTATACCGAACGATCCCCCAGCAAGCGGTTGGAGCATTTCATGCGCGATCTCTACAGCCATTCGCGCAATATCTATCTGATCACGCGTACCCTTGAAGAACGTCTCTCGTTCCTGCCCAGGCCCAAAATCCTGCCCGCCGCGATTGGCCGGCTGCTTCCGAAAAAATTCCGGCAAAATGAGGAGCAGATCGTCGACAGCTTTCGGCTTGTTGATGGCCAGATTCGTGCCACCAGCGGCCGCGTGTTCAAAGACCAGCCGCGCCGCCTTATGCGGGTGTTTCTTTATGCGCAACAGCGCGGGCTCAAATTGCATCCCGACCTGACGCAACTGATTCGGCACGAGATGTCGCTGGTGAATCGGGAGTTTTTGCGCGATGAACATGTTCGCGAAACGTTTCTGGAAATTATCAATCAGCGCGGCAATGTAGCGCCTGTTCTGCGCCGCATGCACGATGTCGGGCTGCTTGGCAAGTACATCCCCGAATTTGGCAAGCTCACCTGCCTGGTCCAGCACGAGTTCTATCATCAATACGCGGCCGACGAACATACGCTGATGTGCCTCGAGCAACTCGATCGAGTCTGGGAAGCGAGCGCTGCGCCTTACGAGAGGTATGCGGAAGTTTTCCAGAACGTCGAGCGGCCGTTCGTCCTCTATTTGGCGCTATTGCTCCATGACGCGGGCAAGGCGTTGAACACGGGCAACCATTCTGCGGTTGGCGGTGAACTCTCCTCGCGGGTCGCAAAAAGACTCGGCCTCGATGGGGCGACTACACATTCGTTGCGATTGCTTATTGAGAACCACTTAACAATGGCCGCGGTTTCGCAGCGGCGTGATCTCGAAGACCACGCGGTCATTCGCAATTTCGCCGCGCAAGTCCAGACGGCGGAAAATTTGCGCATGCTGACATTGCACACGTTTGCCGATTCGATGGCAACAAGCGACAAATTGTGGAATGGGTTCAAGGACTCGCTTCTCTGGGAGTTGTACCACAAGGCGATGAGGGTCCTCACCGGTGGCACGGATTTCATTCGCGCCGAGGAAAAGCAGCGCGAGTTGCTCGCGCAGGAGGTGATCGGCATGCTCCCGAGTACGTTGAGCGAGGATGAGGTGCATGCGCATTTCGGCACGCTGCCCTCACGCTATTTTGAGATCCAACCCGCGCGAGATATTGTCATGGATCTCACGCTCACGCACCGTTTCATGCACAATCAGTTGTCCGAGGAAGAGCGCGCGCTCGAACCCGTTGTCGCATGGCATAACGAACCGGACCGCGGATACACGACGGCGAAAATTTGCACATGGGACCGCGCCGGGCTGTTCAGCAAAATTGCCGGGTCATTTGCGGCGGCCGGGATCAACATTCTGAGCGCCCAAATTTTCACGCGCAACGACGGCATCGTGCTCGATACGTTTTACGTCACTGATGTGCGGACGGGCAGTCTCGTGAATCGTGGTGAGAGGGAGAGCTTCGAGAGCACGCTGAGCCGGGCTCTTACTGAGGAACAACTCGATTTCAGAGCCCTGATCGCGAAGCAGAAACTGGTGCGGCCCCTCTATCAGTCGCTGGAAGGAGAGCGCATTCCCACGCGCATTCATTTCGATAACGACACTTCAGCAAATCGCACCATTCTCGAAATCGAGACGGAGGACCACGTGGGATTGCTTTACGTGATCTCGCAGGTCCTGAGTGAACTCAACCTCGATATTTCTCTCGCAAAAATCCTGACCGAGAAGGGTGCCGCGATTGATACGTTTTATGTTTGCGAACAGGACGGTCAGAAAATCCTCTGGCCCGAGCGCCGGCGTCTCATTGAGGAGCGACTCCGGAGCGAGTTGACGAGCGTCTTCGGCTTATAGATTAAACAGGGCGGCAACCGGAAGCCGCAGATCGGGCAGCAACTTCTCCATCAAAACCTCGCGTCCGGCCAGCATCTCGCGCAGTGAAAGGCCGTATGGTGTTCCGTGATAGACCTCCACGTTGTCGTAGCGCGGGTCGATCATCCACAACCGCGGCAACCCCGTCTCTTCATAGAGCATCTTCTTCGTGACGGTATCGGAGCCGTGGTCGTATGAATCCACGATTTCGGCGACCAGCCACGGCTTCTTGGTTAACGTGGTAATCAAAACCAGATCAGGCCGCACCAAAGTCCCCGGGGCCAGCTCAATGATCGTGCGCGGCGCAAGCAGGCGTGATGTGGGCAGGAGGCTTTTCGCAACCGCCTCGTGCAATCGGTGGCAAATCAGCTCGTGGCGCTCGCCGGGCGGCAATCGCTTAAGCATTTCCCCCCGGACAATCTCTTCATAGAACTCGGTCACGATTTGGAGACCAGCTTACCTGAAATGTGCCGCGGTTGCGAGCGGGATTCCTGTGTGACTTCTCGCTTGCCGAGTGAATCGGCTTGCAGAGAATGCGCCCATGCACAATTCCGGGCTGTCCTTTGGGCTTGTTCTTGTCCTTGTTCCTTTTGCACCGCGCGTGCTGCTTGCGGCTGCCGGTGACACGAATGCCGCATGGCTCGCGGAGCATTATACCAAATATGAGCACCGCATTCCTATGCGGGACGGAGTGCGGTTGTTCACGCGGGTGTACGTGCCGAAGGATGATTCGCAGGCCTGGCCGATCATCCTTACGCGAACGCCTTATGCGCTGAAACCCTACGGCTCGGACAACTACAACGATCCGTCTGGTTCGTTCTACACGCTGGCAAAAGACAAGTTCAGCCTGGTCACCCAGGACGTACGGGGGCGTTACGGCTCCGAGGGAGAATACATGCACGTGCGGCCATTCAATCCGAGCAAAGGGCAGAAAGACACCGACGAGAATTCGGACACCTACGACACGATTGACTGGCTGGTGAAGAACGTTCCGCGCAACAATGGCAAAGTCGGAATGTTCGGCATCTCGTATCCCGGCTTCTATACGGCGGCGGGTATGATTGATTCGCATCCGGCGCTCAAAGCTGCGTCACCGCAAGCGCCGGTCACGGATTGGTTTATCGGCGATGATATTCACCACAACGGCGCGTTCTTCCTCTCTCAGAATTTCGATTTCTTCTATCGCTTCGCGCAACGGCCAGAGGACTCGCTGCACGACGAGATCAAGGGCTTCAATTTCAAGACGCCTGACGGTTACGATTTTTTTCTGCGGATGGGACCGTTGGGCAATTCGGACAAGCTGCTCCTGAAAGGCCGCGCGCCTGAATGGGTCGAGTTCCTGGCGCATCCGACCTACGATGGGTTCTGGAAGGCGCGCAATATCCGGGCGCACCTCAAAAATGTTCGCTGTGCAGTAATGACGGTCGGCGGCTGGTACGATGCAGAAGATCTGTTCGGGCCGCTGGAAGTTTATCGCGCAACAGAGCGGATGAATCCTGGAATAACCAACGTTCTCGTGATGGGGCCCTGGGCACACGGTGATTGGGGACGTGGAAGCGGCGAAAAGCTCGGCCACATCAGCTTTCGCGCGAAGACGTCGGAGTTTTATCGCGAAAAAATAGAACTGCCTTTCTTCCGGCACTTCCTGAAAGGCGATACCAACTACACCCCGACCGAAGCGTATGTCTTCGAAACGGGAGCCCACCAGTGGCGGCGGTTCGACGCCTGGCCGCCGAAAGGAGTCGAGGCGAAGACGCTTTATCTCCGTTCGGCTGGCGAGCTCTCGTTCGAGCCGCCCAGCGAAGGGACTGCATTCGACGAATATGTAAGCGATCCTGCGAAACCGGTGCCGTACACAGCTCAACCCTCGACCGGCTATCCGCGCTCATATCCGATTGAAGACCAACGCTTCGTTGGTTCGCGCACGGATGTGCTTGTGTATCAGACCGAGCCATTGGAACAAGACCTGACGCTCGCCGGTCCTTTGAAAGCGACTCTGCATGTCTCGACGACCGGCACTGATTCTGACTGGGTGATCAAGTTGGTCGACGTTTATGCCGGCGATTTTCCAGATCCGGATCCGAATCCTGCGGGCGTGAAACTCGGCGGATACCAGCAACTCGTGCGGGGCGATGTGTTTCGTGGCAAATTTCGCAACAGCTTCGAGAAGCCGGAACCGTTCGAGCCCGGCAAGGTGACAAAGGTTGAATTCGTAATCCCTGACGTCTTTCACACGTTTCGGCGCGGCCATCGCGTGATGGTTCACGTCCAGAGTTCGTGGTTCCCGCTGGTGGACCGAAATCCACAGACGTTTGTGAACATTCCCAGCGCTAACCCGGAAGATTTCCGCAAAGCGACGCAGCGGATATACAGATCGGGAAAGGCTGCTTCGTCACTCACCGTGCAGGTGCTGCCCGCGCGCTTGTAGCCGAATCAAAGGCTATTTGGCAGGAGCAGGAGTCAGCACCCCTTCGACCGGGGCAGGTTCGGCAGCTTTGGCTCGCTTGCGGCGGAAGAACCGTCCGTGGCTCCAGTCATCGAAGATCGAATAGCTGACTGGGGTGACGAGCAGCGAGAGGAGCAGACAAAGCATTTGACCGCCAATGATGACCTTCGCCATGGAAGCGCGTCCAGCGGCGCCGGGGCCCTGGCCGAGCGCGATCGGAATCATCGACGCGACGAGCATCATCGTGGTCATCAAAATCGGACGAAGGCGTGCGCGATTTGCCTGGAGAATCGCTTCTTCACGTTCGAGGCCGCGGGCGCGCAGCGTGTTCGTATAATCTACCTGCAAGATGCCGTTCTTCTTTACGATACCAAAGAGCATGAACAGCCCAAAGATAGCGTAAATGTTCAGCGGTTCGTTGAGCGCGATCATCGTGATAAGCGCGAAGGGTAAAGAGAGCGGCACCGCGAGCAAAATTGACACGGGATGAATCAGGTTCTCGAACTGAGCGGCAAGAATCATGTACATGAAGATCATCGCCAGCCCGAAGGCGACTAGAAAATTCTGTCCGGTCTCCTGCAAAGTCTTCGCGCGTCCAGTGAAGACGACGCTATAGCCAGCGGGCAGATTGAGTTCGCGCACCGTCTGTTGCACGTCCTGCATCGCATCACCGAGCGCCTTTCCGGCAATGCCCGCGACGATTGAGACCTTGCGCTGGCGCTGAAAGCGGTCAATTTGGTTTGGCCCGCGCGCCTCATAAAACTTCACAAAGTTCGCGAGCTGCACCAGGGCCGTGTTCGTCGTTCCGGTGCTTAGCCGAAGAGTGACGTCTTCGAGCGACTCGCGCGTGTCACGATTTTTGGGATCAGCCCGCAACCACACGTCGTACAAATCATCGTTTTCGCGGAAGGTGCCGACAATTTCACCGCCGACGAGCGTCCGCAATGCGCCAGCGATGTCCTGGACCTGGAAACCGAATTGGCTGGCCTTCTCTCGATCAATTTCAACACGCAGTTCAGGTTTGCGGTTGGACAACGTGGAATCCACGTCCACCAGACCCGGTTTTGCGCGCAGTTTAGTGATGATTTGGTCGCCATATTCGGTGAGCCGCGCGAGATCGGGGCCGAGCAGGTTGAATTGTAAATCGGCGTTGCGGCCGCCCGCGCTGATGTTTGAGATCAACTGTGCGGCCGACCGCACATCAGGAAATTGCACGAGAATTTGGCGTGTCATGGCCATGGCCTGGAATTGCGACCAGCGCCGGGTCTTGCCGATGACCTTGGACCAAAAGCCGCCCAGTTCAGGCAGTCGACAATAAATCGTGGCAATCGTCACATCGCCCTCGCCCTTACCGAGCCGCCCGCTGGTATTGCCGACGGTCGTCAGTGTGGCGGTGATGACCTGCTGACCGTCGATGCGGAGCTCTTTAAGCCGCCGTTCAATCTCGGCGCAAATATCGGCAGTACGCGCCAGATCGGAACCTTCCGGAGTCTGAAGCGAAATTTCAAATTCGCTCGAATCATCCTGCGGAATGAAAGTGAACTTCGTCAGCTTGCCGAGAAATACAATGGAGAGAAAGCAGACCCCTGCGCCAAGCATGATCACCCAGCGATGATGCAGGCTCCAGCGGAGCACACCGAGGTAATGGCGCGAAAGCCACTGCATCAAGGGGCCGCCGTGGGCCTTTTTCTCGCGCGCCCTGGGATCATCCGTGTGCCGGAGGAACCGTGAAGCCAGCATAGGCGTGAGCGTAAAGGAGACGAACAACGACACCATAATCGCGAACGCAACCGTCACACCATAGCTGGAGAAAAACATTCCGACGCGTCCCTTCATAAACGCCAGCGGCAAAAAGATAACAACCAGCGACAGCGTCGTGGCCGAAACGGCGAGGGCAATCTCGCGCGTCGCATAGCTCGCTGCCTTGAGGCCCGACCAGCCTTTTTCCTCCATCGTGCGGTGAATGTTCTCCAGCACAACAATGGCGTCATCGATCACAATGCCGACCGCGAAGACCAGGCCGAGCATGGTGAAATTATTCAACGTGTAGCCCATCGCGCGGATCAGCACGAATGTGGAGACGATGGATGTTGGGATCGCCACGCAGGCAATAACTGTCCCGCGCCAGTCATGCAGGAAAAGGAACGTTGTCAGCGCAACGAGCATCGCCCCAAGCACCAGGTGGACGTTAATTTCCTCGAGCGAGCGCTGGATGAAGCGGGATTGGTCGCGAATCACCTGCATTTTGAAGTCGGCGGGCACAATCGCCTTCAGTTCGCCGAGGCGGCGTTTGACGCCATCGATTACTTTCACCGTGTTGCTGCCCGATTGCTTGCGGATGATGAGTGTGACACAGTTCTGGCCGTTCACCTTCGAAATCGTGCGCGGTTCCTCGACTGAATCTTCTATCGTCGCGACATCCTTCAAATAGACCGGCTGACCCGCGAAGTTCGCCACAATCAGTTCGTTGAAATCCTTGACCCGGGTCATGCGGCCGAGGGTGCGCACGACGAGTTCGCGGGGCCTTTGCTCGAGACGGCCCCCCGGTACTTCGACGTTCTGCCGTTGGAGGGCCTTGCGGACATCATCAATCGTGATGCTGTAGGCGCGCAGCTTTTCAATGTCCACCGACACCTGCACGGCGCGAGTGCGCGCGCCCGCCATACTTACGGATCCAACGTCCTGCACGGTCTCGAGGTTTTGTTTGATGAACTTGTCGGTGATGTAGGTTATCTCTTTCAAATCGCGAGGCGCGCTCACGCTTACCGAGATAACGGGAATCGAATCGAGGTCGAACTTGTCGATGATCGGCGGATCAGTATCGGGCGGAAGGCGCGCGAGAATCGTGTTCACCTTGTCGCGCACGTCCTGCGCCGCGATGTCGCGGTTACGCTCAAGCAGGAATTGGACGGTGATTTGGGAAACGCCTTCGGTGGTGACACTGCTGAGTTCGTCGATGCCCTGGATTGTGTTGATGATTTCCTCCAGGGGCTTCGTGACGCTCGTTTCCATTTCTTCGGGCGAGGCGCCCGCCAATGTGGTCGTAACCGTGATCACCGGGAGCTCGACGTTCGGAAATTGATCGATGCCAATGTCTTTGAACGAAAACCAGCCGAGCACCACGAGGAACAAATTGATCATCAACGCGAACACAGGCCGGTTGATGCAAAGATCAGCGATGCCGAGCCCACGCTTCTGCTCCGGCTCCGGGGCAGGATTTTGGTTAGCGCTTTCCATCAGTCGTGTTGTTCGTGGTTTCGAGCTTCGCGAGCGCCGGCTTCGGGGAGAGTGGAGGCGACTCCTGCGCGTGAACGGCGACGGCCGCGCCATCACTCAGCTTGGTTTGGCCGTTGATGACGACCGACTCACCGGGTTTTAAGCCGTCGGTAATCTCCTGCAGACCATCGCGAACACGGCCGAGTGAAACCGCGCGACTGCGCGCGACATTGTTTTCGACAACGAAGACTTTTGTGACACCGGCAAAGCTAACGACCGCGTCCACGGGCACGACAGGAGTGGGAACGGCGCGTTCAAGCACGAGCGACCCGCGCGCAAATGTACTCGCTTTGAGACGGAAGTTGGTGTTTGTCACGAGCGCGCCGACGCCAAACGCGCGCGTGGCTGTTGAGACCGACGGACTAATCAAATAGACGCTCCCAGTGAAGGTTTCGCCGGGATAGTTATCGACGCCAAAGGTGACAGGCAGCTTCTTCTGTACGTAGGAGCCATAACGCTCCGGCACTTGAAATATGAACTTGAGGACAGAGTCATTGACCACGTGAAACAATGGTGAACCGATGCTCACAAAATCGCCGCGCCCAACCATGCGCTGAGAAACGGCGCCATCGAAGGGCGCCCTGACGCGCGATCGTTCTACGTCCAGGCGCGCGACGGCCTCTGCTCCGCGAGTCGCTTTGACGTCGGCCTCGGCCTGGTGGAGTTGGGCCTGCGCCTGGTCGAAGTCGCTGGCCGATGCGATGTCGCCCTTGCGCAGCTCGGCGATCCGATCAAAATTCTTGCGCGCATTCGCGAGTGTGGCTTCGGCGCGAGTAAGATTGCCGGCGGCCTGGTCGAGACGTGCTTGATACGAACCGGTGTCGATGAACGCGATGTCCTGCTCGTTGGTGAGCCGGTCGCCGAAATCCACCAGTGTGCGCTCGACGCTCCCCTCGACTTGCGCACCGATCGTTGCCTCGTCCTTTGGATACAGTGTTCCGATAATAGAAACCGTCTTGTCCCACGCGACATTTGTCGCGACAGCAACCCGGACTGGAATCGCATCATTTCGAGTCACGGTCCTCGGAGCAGCGGCTTCGCGTTTGCATCCGACCAGCGCGAAGGCTGCGACACACGTTAAGAACAAAACTGGCATTGAGGATTTCATATCATTTCTGAGCAGATCAGTATCGAACGAGCCGACGAATTGCTGGACCCGCTTTTCGCGCGCCGTCCAGGAAGAGCGTGGTCACGCGTTCCGCGCACCGGTCGTCAAGCCGGCCATGTGGTTCGATCAGGTGCATGCGCGCGCGGTGGCTGATAGCACCTAAAATCCCATGCGCCAAATCGCTCGGATCGAACCGCGAATCGAGTTCTCCTTTCTTCTGCCCTTCGACAACGATCTGGAGGACGAATTCAAAATTGCGCCGGCGTTTCGCCGGATCGATGCACTTGGGCGGGATTTCTTCCGGAGCGGCAAAAATCGTCGCAAAAAGGAGCCGCAGCAGGCTTTTGTGATGCTCCGCAAAAACAAACAGCGCCGCAGCAACCTCCACCAATTGCCCTTCGCACGATTTCTTCCGTCGCGTGCCTTCCTGCATGAGACGAAAGGCTTCGTCGTAAGCGTAATCGAGGATGGCGCGGAACAATCCGGCTTTACTGTCAAAGTAGTAGTAAAGAGTCGGTTTGGAGAGGCCGGTGGCGCGAAGAACGTCGAGGATCGACGTGCCGGCATAACCCTTGCGCGCGAATTCCGCGATGGCGGATTCAAGAACAGCCTGGCGCGCGCCGGAACGACGGTTTGACATAACCCTACCGAACGGTAGGTATGCTGGACGCCTTTGTCAAGAAGCCTATTGGACCCGTGACGACCTCTTCAATTCGGCAGGTCTCCCCCGAGACCAGACTTTTGAAACCTAACGATCTGGGATACGCAAACTTGTTCTTCGTTTCCAAACTATCCGATGAATTGTAATCCCATTTTGCTTGCTGCCGCGTTAACTTTGGCGAATAACTGACGGCGACAACGAGCACTTATGGATGCCTTCTTCATCTACTTCATCTGTTTCGGAGTCGGGCTTGTCTTCACCGTCCTCAGTGCCTTCCTCGGACATGTGTTCGGTGGAACAGACGCCCATGCGGATGTAGGGACGGGTGGGCATGCCGAAGCGGGTTTTGAGCATACGGGGATGCCCGGAGTGTCGCCGTTCAGCCCCACGACAGTCGCTTCGTTCATCACCGCGTTCGGCGGATTCGGCATGATTTTTTCAAAGATTGAACTGACAAGGCCCTGGTGGATCAGCGCTCCGCTGGCGGCCTTTATGGGGCTGGCGATTGCAGCGGGCGTGTTCTTGATGTTCAACGCGATTTTTAGCCGCACCCAAAGTTCCAGCGAATCAAGGGTCGGGGCGTTGGTCGGTGCCAGCGCGACCGTGATCACGCCCATCCCGCAGCACGGCGTCGGCGAGATCGCCTACGTGCAAGGCGGTTCACGTTACACGGCGCCGGCGCGTAGTGAATCAGGCGCCGCCATCGTTGGCGGACAAACCGTTAAGATTAACCGGGTAGTAGGGACTCAGTTTTACGTCGTTCCAATCTAACAATGATTAATTCTATGAGCTCAAATCTACTATTCGCACTCGACTTGCCCGGCGGCTTTGCCTCGGCCGTGGTGGCGATCGTCGGGATCGTCATTGTCATCTTTGTGTTTCTCGCGATTTGGGCGAGCCGTTACACAAAGGTGGGGCCGAACCAGGTCCTTGTCGTTTCCGGGCGCCAATACAGGTTTGCCGACGCCGAGGGCAACGTGCAGACGCGCGGCTTTCGCATCGTCAAAGGCGGTGGCACGTTCGTATTTCCGGTCATCGAGAAAATCGATCTGCTTTCGCTTGAACTGCTCACCATCGACGTGCAAACGCCGGAAGTTTACACCAGCAAAGGCGTGCCCGTGAAGGTCGATGGTGTCGCCCAAATCAAAGTCAAAGGCGACGATATTTCGATTGCCACGTCGGCGGAGCAATTCCTCAGTAAAGGCACGGACGACATCAAGAACATTGCGATGCAAACGCTCGAAGGTCACTTGCGCGCGATCCTCGGCACGATGACCGTTGAGGAAATTTACCAGAACCGCGATGCGTTTGCGTCGAAGGTGCAGGAAGTCGCTGCGGGTGACATGGCCAACATGGGTCTGGGCATCGTCAGCTTCACGATCCGCGACATCCGCGATACGCAAGGCTACCTCGATGCGCTCGGCAAGCCGCGCATCGCGCAGGTGAAACGCGACGCTCAAATCGCCCAGGCCGAAGCCGATCGCGATGCGATGATCAAGTCTTCGCAAGCCACACAAGCCGGGCAGGAAGCCAAGTTCATCGCCGACACGAAGATTGCCGAAGCCCAGCGCGATTACTCATCGAACGTTGCCCAATATCAGGCGGCGGTGAATCAAAAGAAGGCCGAGGCCGACCTCGCCTACGATTTGCAGAAATACAAAACCGGCCAACTCGTGAAAGCTGAAGAGGTGCAGGTGCAGATCATCGAGAAGCAAAAGCAGATCGAGTTGCAGCAGCAGGAAATCCTGCGCAAACAGCGCGAACTGGAAGCCAACGTGCAGAAGCCTGCCGACGCCGAACGTTACAAAGTCGAGACAGCGGCCAACGCGCGCAAATTCCAACTCGAAACCGAAGCCGCCGGCGCCGCCGCGGCGTCGAAAGCGACAGGGTTCGCTAACGCCGATGTCGCCAAAGCCACGGGCATCGCGCAAGCGGAAGCCGAAAAAGCACGCGGTTTGGCCGAGGCCGCGATTATAGAGGCCCAGGGGCGCGCGACTGCCGAAGCGATGAAACAAAAGGCGGAGTCATTCAAACAATACAATGAGGCGGCGGTTATCGAAATGCTCGTGCGCATCCTGCCCGAAGTAGCGGGTAAGATTAGTGAACCGCTTTCGAAGACCGAGAAGATGGTCATCATCAACAGCGGCAACGGAGTGGGTGGCGGTGCCAGCAAAGTTACCGGCGACATAACGGCGATCATGAGCCAACTGCCGCCCGTGTTGGAGAGTTTGACTGGCGTGAAATTTGAGAAGTTGCTCGAACAAGTGCCCGCGCTGCGGAATGCGATGGAAAAGGACGGGAAGCGAGTCCCTGACCGCTCCTAAAGGGAAGCCGTTTCATGCGCCGGTTTGAAGCCATCGTGGATGCGAATCATCGGGCAACAGCCGGTGACGCGAAGGCCGGGTTGCATCCAGAGGAGTTTGCCGATTCGTTGCCCATCGTGGCATTGACGTGCATTGATGCGCGGCTGAATCCCCTGATGCCGGAAGTGCTCGGCGTGCCCGAAGACAAATTCATTTGGCTGCGCAATGCGGGGAACATCCTCACTGGCCCGATGAGCAGCACGATGCGATCTCTGGCGCTCGCGTGCGTGGTCAAGGGCGGCAAGGAGATTGCGATCATCGGTCACACGGATTGTTTGGTGGGCAAGACTTCCGCGCTCCAACTAACGGACCGCTTCAGCGCGCTTGGGGTGCCGCGTTCGAAATTGCCCGACAATTTGCAGGAGTTTTTCGGGATGTTTGCCAGTGAACGACAAAACGTCATGCGCGGAGTCGATTTCGCCCGGCAAAGTCCAGTGATCGGTCCGAAGATTCCTGTGCACGGGTTGATGGTGGATATTCAGAATGGCAGACTCGAATGGGTCGTCAACGGCTACCAGGCGTTGGAAACCGTCGGCGCGCCGGCGCAGCAACCGATATCTGACGCACTGAAGCCGATCCGAGGATTCGAGAATCTCGGCGAATTCAAAATTGGAGAGATGAAGTTTCCCGAACAGAGAATAGGAGAGACGGTTTCGTCGCCTGCGCAGGCCCAACCCTCGAAGACTACACCCACTCCGCCTGCGAGCGACTGGCAGCCTGCGGCGGCGCCGGTGCACGAGGAACCGCAACCAGCCACGCGGTTCGATCCATCGGCAATTTTCAAGATCGTCGGCGAGGACCGCAAAATTTACGGCCCGGTTACGGCGAAGCAGCTCGAGGAATGGCTGGACGAAGGGCGAATCGCGTTGACTGCGCTGGCTCAAAAGGTCGGCTACAAAGAGTGGAAGCAGCTTTCCTCTTTTCTGCAGCGCCATGTGCCGAAGATACCGATTCCGCCGCAGCTTCCGACCTTGAAGATGCGCAGCGACAAGCACGACCGTCGCGCGAAGTAGTGCAATTCCCGGGTTGAATTCCCGCGATTCTGGCCGATGTACCGTAAGGCGCGCAGGCGTTGAGATTGAATACGGACTCCATAATAAAGATTCTGCTTTTGGAAGACGATCCGGCTTTCGTCAACCTGCTGCGCGATCTTCTTCCCGCCGCAGTCAATCGCGCGACGGATCTTCGGCACGTGACGCGGTTCAGCGAAGCCAGGGCCGCGCTTGAGAGCACACATTTCGATGTCATTCTGGTGGACTTGAACGTTCCGGACAGTTCCGGCAAGGCGACCGTTTCGCGAGTGCTCGCGCGCGCCGGTGGGAGCCCGGTAGTCGTTCTGACGAGCATTGACGATGAATCGGTGGCCGTGGAAGCGGTGCGGGAAGGGGCGCAAGACTTCATCGTCAAGGCAGAGGTGAATCGCCGCATGCTCGGCCGGGTGATTCATTACGCCATCGAGCGCAAAAAGGGGGTTGAAGCCTTGCACCAGGCGCTCGCTGATCTGAAACGATCGCATGACGATCTGAAGCGCGCGCAACTCCAACTTGTGCAGTCTGAAAAGCTCGAGGCGGTGAGCACCTTTGCGGCAGGCGTGGCGCACGAGGTCAAGAATCCGCTCCAAACGATTATTCTTGGAGTCGACTATCTCTCGCGTCACCTGGGAAGCGGAGACAAGACGTCTGAAAGTGTATTGAACGACATGGCGGAGGCAGTGCAGCGCGCCGACGCAATTATACGGGGCCTGATGGAGTTTTCGTCGTACAACAAAGGCAGCGTCAGGGAGGAGAACCTCAATATAATCCTTGAACAGGCGTTGCAGGCAATCCAACACGAGTTGGCCAACCATCCGATTCGCGTGAAGACCGATCCGGCCGAAAGTGTGCCGCCTTTGCGGCTGGACCTTAGAACGATCAAGCACGTCTTCATCAATCTATTGATGTATTGCGTGCGGAGCATGCCCGGCGGTGGCACGCTCGCTGTCCGCACGGCGTCGCGCCGGTTGGCGGAACCATTGGAATTCAATGGCAGGAAGCTTGCTCATTTCAAGGTTGGTGAGACGATCGTTCTTGCTGAGGTCGAATATGCTCCGGACCTGCCGGTCGAACTGATACCGGCTCCCGCCGGGGCATCCGACGCGCGAAAAGAGGCAACTGGTTTGGGACTGACGGTGCTGAAGAAAATCATCGAATTATACGGCGGAGTGATTCACAGTGAACAATGTCGCGAAGCGACTCAGTTCACGATCGTTTTCAAAGCGGCAAAGGGGTAGATATGGTAAAGAAGAAGATTTTAGTCGTGGATGATGAAGCGAGCATCACCCGGCTGCTTAAGCTCAATCTCGAAAAGACTGGTGCCTACGTCGTGCGCACCGAAAACGAAGGCACTAAAACCGTCGAGGTCGCGCGCGAGTTCAAGCCCGACCTGATCCTGCTTGATGTGATGATGCCGGATATCGATGGGGGGGATGTCGCGGCCCACTTGCAGGCGGATGGCCTGTTGCGCAGCGTGCCGATTGTTTTTCTCACGGCCGCGGTGAAGAAAGAGGAACTCGACACCAAAGGCGGAATGATCGGCGGGTTTGCTTATATCGCCAAGCCGCTGGATGTGAACGGCGTCAAAACCGTCATCGAACGCACGCTCGCAAACGTCTAGCTACAAACGGCGCACGGCCAGGGCGCGGTCGCGGCGAAGAGCTTCACGGTTTTCCGCGTCGTAGAATTCCACCGGGTTGAAATCGTCCGTCAAAATGATTCCATGCGCGGGGTCTGTCTCGCGAATGCCGGCATAGGCCTCCTGCACGTTGCGAAGCTGAGATGGATGAACACCGGTGAAGTCAAATTCGCGCACTGGCTTCAACTCGGCGCGGTCCGACGCAACAAACATCGTGTTTCCTTCGCCGCCGCTGTGGATGCGCACGCTTCGAAATACGCTCGCCAAAGTCTTGGAGAGGGACGCGGCGAAGAAGTCATGTCCGAATTCCAGATCTGCGAAGGTGTTTATGACCAGCGCCCCGTCGGGACTGAGGGCGCGACGCATCGCGGCGAACGCCTGCCTGGTCATCAAATGAGATGGGCTGGAATCGCCTAGAAACGCGTCGAGAATGATCGCGTCGTATTTGCGGTTGCATTCATTGAGATAGTAGCGCCCGTCGCCGAAGATGATGTGGAGCTTCTCGGGTTGGAGGTCGAAGTACTGCGCGGCCACCGGAACCACTGCCGGGTTGATTTCCACGACATCGACACGCGCGCCCTCGCGGGCAAATTCCATCGGCACAATGCCGACGCCAAGACCGATACACAGGACGTTGCTGGTGTTCGACACGTAAGCCCTTGCGAGGCCGTGCAACATGTAGGTGAACATGGAAACGCTTTTCTTCTCTTCGGTGTCGTAGGTGTTTTGAGTGAGATAATCGTTCAAATAGAAGCGGCGCGGAGCGCCTTTGTGTTCGATTACCTGAAGTAATCCGAATGCGGAATTCCGGCGCGTCAGTTCCTTGACCTGCGAGAAGCGAAGGCGATGCAGATCGTGATGGACCGACCAGCCACCTATGCCGAGCGCCACACAACCGACAATCGCCGCCGGCGCCAAAGCGCGGCGACGCCAGCTCAGGAAGTATCCAATTGCCACGATGACCTGGAGCGCCGCCGTGGCGAACATGGTGATCGAATTGTGAAAGAGCGGGATGAGAACGTAGCCGATCAGCACCGTGCCGATGAAGCTGCCAAGAGTGCTGATCGCCGTGAGCCGCCCCATATTGCCGCCTATGCCCGCGACAGACGCGCTCAGCACCCGCACAATGAATGGACCCGCCATCGCGAGGAGGGCCAGCGGCACGAAGAACAGAAAGCCGGCAGCGAGGAACGATCCCATCGCAAGGCGAAATTGAAGGCACCCGTAGGCGACAGGTTCGATCACGAGCACGGCGAAGCAGAGATAGAGCGCCGCGACCAGGATTGCCCAGTATAGCCGCTTGAGGTCCGTCGAGCGATCGACGAGTTTCCCGCCTGCATAATAACCGGCGGCTAATGCGAGCAGGGTGATGGCGATTTGTGCGGTCCAAACGAAGTGAGAAGTGCCAACATATGGAGCGAGCATTTTCGCGCCGAGGATTTCGACGATCATGATCGCGCCACCCGTGACGGCAGCGGTAAAATAAAGGTACCGCCGCAGCGCACCGGAAATTGACTCTGGATTTTCAAGAACCTGCTGCCGTTTCACGCTCTCCCTTGTACTGAGCGCAAATCAGCACTGCAACACTCGAAGGAGCCGCCGCTTTCGCCACGGCAATTCATGCCACTGCCAGGCACAATTCTCCGGCGCAGTGATCGAGGGGGATTTTGATCGTCCGAGTCTCGCATGAGACAGAGGCTCAACGAGGTCGTCCGCGAATGGGACGAAGTGTCTGGTTTCAAGACATCAGCGCGCAGGGCACGTCAAGAATTTGTGAAACGCTGTTGCGATTTGCGACAACGGGACAACCCAAAAGCCCAGTAAAACCGCCTTCAACCTGCGCGCTCTTCGCGCCTTCGAGGCCAGGTCGGTCTGCTGGCAAACCAACTGCTAAAAAGCCTGCACGCGGAAAATCCTGATGAGTAACGAGCAACAAACGAGCAGGCAATTAGGTGCAGTGTGTTGCACCGCGTCTGCCGAGAAATTTCCAAAGGCGGCGGGAATCCCAGAATGCGGAGGCACCTTATGACCAGGAAGATCCGAAAATGCCCCGTTCGCCTCGCGCCTCACACACAACGAGTATCGGAACCTAAATCCAATGGCCAGTGGCCTACTCGGCGCCGCATCAAGCCGGGCAGTGTGACCGAAGAGCAGCTCGTGGAGAAATATCTTCCGTTGGTGCGCACCGTTGTCGGACGGCTGGCAATGACGCTGCCGCCCCACGTGGATGGAGAGGACCTTTACAGTGCCGGCCTTGGCGGATTGCTCAGCGCGGTTAGGCAATACAATCCTACTGCAGGGACTGCCTTCGAGACATACGCTCGTTTGCGGATTCGCGGCGCAGTCTTTGATGAATTGCGGCGGATGGATTGGGTGCCCCGGTCCGTCCATACCAAAGCGCGCAGAGTCCAGGCGGTGATGCAGCAGATCGAGCAGAGCAAGGGACGCGTGGCGACTGAGGAGGAAATGGCCAAGGCGCTGAAAATTTCGGTCGACGAATACAGTCACTGGCTGGATGAGATTCGCCCAGCGACGTTCGTCTGTTTGGACGCCGCCTTCCAAAACGACCATGAAGACGGCGTTTCGCAATACGAAAGCTTGCCCGATCAACGCCAGGAAAATCCGATGGACGGCACGTTTCGCCGGGAAATTTCACGCATGATCGCCGAACGCCTCAATCAGCTGCCGGAAATGCAGCGCAAGGTGCTGGCTCTCTACTATTTCGAGGACATGCGGTTGAGGGAAATTGCCGAGGTGTTCGGCCTGACCGAATCGCGAATCTGCCAGATACACGCTCAGGCGATCCTTGCTATTAAATCGCACTTGCAGAAGTACGATCCGTACTTTGTTTAGCTTTTCAGCCGCAGCGCAACCCTCCGCGGCGCAACGAACCTTCACAGGCTGGGAACCTTTTACCGTGCAATATTCTCCGACGTGTGCACGGTAAAAATGAAGCGAAACTCTCTGGCATAACCATTGCTTGGAAAACCGCGATGAATGGCAGGGGAGTAATAGAGAGCGTTGCACCCGAAGGCCCGGGGATGCGGCGGCGCACCTCCGAGCGATTCCGGCGTTCTGGATTGCGATGACTGTTATACTGCAAAAATTAATCGAGGCCCTTCGCAACGAATTGGAGCAATACGGAGAGATGCTCGCTTTGCTCGAACAGCAGCAGGAAGCGGCCGGCCTCGGCGCGGAGGATGTGATCCACGCCATCTCCGCGATCAACACGCAGGGCACCTCAATCCATAGCGCGCGCGAATTGCGGCAGACTTGCCAGCGTCAATTGGCACAAACACTGAACCAGCCGCATGAATCAGGTTTTGCGCGACTCATTCCGATGCTCCCGCAGCATTATCAACCGCTTTTGGGGGCCCTCGTTCACGAGAACAATGAACTGCTGGTCCGGGTCCGCGAACGGGCTCAGCAGAATCAGGCTCTGCTGCGCCGCTCACTGGATTTCATGCAGCGGTTCATCTCGACTTTGAGTGCTGAAGAAACGCGGCATCTCCAGGCCTCGAACATTTTGAGCGTCGATACCACCGCCCCTGTCTATGATGCAATAGCCTGATCCCATGCTCATTCTCTCGCGCAAGCTAAACGAAAGTATCATCATAGATGGTCGCATCATCGTGAAAGTGCTGCGCATCGATAAGGACACCGTTAAGCTGGGCATCCAGGCCCCGGCCGAACTGCCGGTCCACCGCGAGGAAATTCACGAAGTCATTCAAAAGAACAAGCAGGCCGCAGCCAACGCCCCCAAGCCGGAATCCGGCGAAGGTGACAAGAAACAGTCGCCTTAATGACCGAGGAATCCGTTCTTAATCCGAGACTTCTTCGACCAGCGCCGGGGCACGTTTCGCTCTCGAGGCTTCCCCAATCTCCGGCACAAGAATCAACGTACCGATAATAATTAATCCGCTGCAGATCGCTGCGACTGCCGTCAGTGGCAGGACGGTGACAATATAAAATGCGCACATCGGCGCGAGCACGCCGCGCACTCCCGTCAGAAACGTGTGCACGGACATATAATCGGCAACACGATCCGGAGGCGCGAATTTCGTGACCCACAAGCTCCACGCCACATCCCCGCCGGCGTTCGAAATCCCATAGACAATCGCGCCGACGATCATGCCAACAAAACTGTGGGTGGTGAAAAACGACAGGATACCGATGGCAAACCCGACGTTGAGTGTCACACGAAGCGCGAAGAAATTCATCCGATCGAAGAGATGGCCCCAAATCGGGCTGAGACAGAGCCGGGCGATATTCGGAATGACGCTCGTGAGGAGGGCGATCATGCCGGCAGACAATTCGAGGCCATAACGCCGATGCCCAAGGTATTCGACTCGCAGCGGCATCATCATCAGATTGGCAAAGCCCATGAACATCCAGCAGATCAGTGTGCGACGAAAAAGGACGTCCTCCTTTACGAAGCGCAGGGCATGGAGAGGGTGAGCGCCGCGCTCGGAGACTAGCGGCCGAGTGGGACAGTGCTGTAAGCAAAAGCTCGCCGCGGCAAAGGCCCCGGCGAAGATGAGCAACAGCCAGCGAAAGCGGCCAATATAGGACGTAAGCAGGTCGCCGGCGAATTTTGCGAAAACAGCTGCCGTCGCGATACGCACCATCAGAGTGCGTGAAAAGCGGCGGCCGCGTTCGGCCTCAGGATAGTTCTCCTGGTACATCTGTGTCAGCAGCGGGATGATCGCTGCTGAGGATGCCATCCCTATTACACTTGCGGCGACAAACACTCCTTGCCACGGCAGTAGGGCGGCAGTAAAGAACGCTAGGGCTCCAACACCAAGGATCCGCGCCGCGGCCTTGCTGACGAGCCATCCGCGACCGTTGACAAAGGAAACGACTAGTGGCGAGCAAAGCAATCCAACACTGCCCGAAGCCGCCACGATGCCCTTGGCCAGCGCACCCGCATGAAACCAGCGCAATGCGATGAGCAGCAGAAAGGTGCTGCCCGCCGTTTCGATGATGCCCGCCGCGGCAGCGCGCCACAGCTCGAAACGAAATGTTGTCGCAGTCCGGTCCCGCTCGACCACACGAGACGG